>Ga0207689_10001245_pt1 | contig 24562 bp, 20 predicted proteins | sample KBSMisM52_FD_184312 | JGI IMG/M metagenome (GOLD analysis project Ga0207689, IMG submission 184312) | Miscanthus rhizosphere microbial communities from Kellogg Biological Station, Michigan, USA - KBS Miscanthus M5-2 (SPAdes) (version 2) | ecosystem: Host-associated > Plants > Roots >... | reverse complement strand
ATGAGTAAAGGGATTTCGATCATAACGGCGGCGCTGTTGATGCTTTCAGCAGCAGTGGTCGTAGCTGCACAAACTACAGTCACAGTTCCACAAACTCCGACTACAACTACCGTAGTCACACAAACGCCGACGACAGTAACCAAAACAGTTCAAAATCCGGATGGCACTTACACCGTCATTGAGTATCCGGTGGGCAAGGAAGTTCAGCTCACTTTGAATCCAGTCACGTTAACAAATTCAAAAGGGGTCGCCACTATACTGCGTGATGATAATGGCACCAGGATCTCATTGAACCTGAGCGGCGTTCCCGCAGACGTCAGCGCGATCAATCTCTACGCCGTGGACGATACGGGGGCAGTGACATCGCTGGGACCAGTGGTGGTTGCCAATGGCACGGGAAAATTCAGCGGCACTACTCCGCTGAGCAAGTTCATGTTGATCGCAGCGCCCGACGAAAGTCTGGCCACCTACGATCCCAACACGAAAGTCTTTTTCCGTAGCGCGGTGCCGCAAGGCTTCGCGGTGATTCCACATACCATGTCGCCGACTGGTGAAACAGTCGCAGCAACTTCGACGCCGGGAACCACGCCGGCCAGTACGTACAGCGTGCCGATGCTGAATATTCCGGCGTACAAAAAGGGAGATGACACCAAACTAAAAATTGACTTTACCGGCGCCATGAGCGGTGCGCGCGCAAATGTTTTCATTGAGCCGCACAAGAATGGTAAAGAGACTGAAGTAAAGATGGTCTTTCACGATCTGAAGCAAGCTCCTCAGGGACAGGCCTACATCCTCTGGGCAGTTTCACCTGACAACCAGTTTTTCAAGCTGGGTCAGATCGCCAATATCAGTGGGAAGAACGAGGCCGAGATCAAAGCTGCTACCTCGTTGGACGATTTCGGACTGCTCGTGACCATGGAAGACCTTGCCGCGGTGAAGACCGTAGTGATACCGGCGGGGCCGCGACTGGGCGTAATTCAAATAGTGCCGTAGTAGTCAGCTAACGGCTAAACGCGAATATGAAGGGCCCTTGGATGGGCCCTTTTCATTTCTCGCCGATGTTGGGCCAGACACAAAGTTGGCACACTAGTGTATCGTTGTGCACAACGTCTGCACTCTTTTCCTCACAAAATCGCAAACAGGATTGCCTTCCATCGGTTTATGCAGCTTGTTTGTCCTTCACTCGCCCGGCATAGAGCTTGCGCTACTTTAACGGTACAAACCGGCATTTCCCCCCAGACACGTTAATCACGATAGAAATCAAAAAGGAGCAATATCAATACATGTTTAAACGTATTCCAATCCTGGCAGCAGCCTTGCTGATTATTTCATCAGCACTGGTGACTGCTGCACAAACAACAGTAACGACAGTCACACAAACTCCAACCACAGTTACCAAAACAGTTCAAAACGCTGACGGCAGCTATACCATAATCGAATATCCGGTAGGTAAAGAAGTACCTCTCACATTTACTCCAGTCTCGCTAACTGCTGCGAAAGCCGTCGGCACCATCTTGCGCGACGACAACGGCACCAGGGTGGTTCTCGATGTTACGGGTGTTCCCGCTGACGTCTCCGCGATTAACGTCTATGCAGTTGACGACACCGGAGTAGTTACGTTGCTGGGACCAGTAGTCATAACTAATGGAACCGGAAAATTCACCGGCACCACGCCGCTTAGTAAGTTCATGCTGATCGCAGCTCCCGAGGCGAGTCTGACGGCCTACGATCCGAATGCCAAGATTTATTTCCGTAGTGCGGTGCCTGAAGGCTTCGCAGTGATTCCGTTCACGACGTCGCCAGTCGGGGAAACGGTAAGCGCGACGACAACGCCAGGCAATACTCCGGCAACCATCAGCACCGTGGCTCCGGCAACTATTAGCACTGTGACTCCAGCGACTGTTAGCACTGTGACTCCGGCAACTATTAGCACGGTGACTCCAACTATTACCACCGTGACTCCAGCGACTGTTAGCACTGTGACTCCAGCAACTATTAGCACCGTGACTCCAGCCGCTATCAGCACCGTGCCGATGCTAAACATTCCGGCTTACAAAAAGGGTGATGACACGAAACTAAAAATTGATTTCACCGGCGTCATGTCTGGTGCGCGCGCTAATGTTTTCATTGAGCCGCACAAGAATGGCCAGGAAACGCAAATCAAGATGCGCTTTCACGAACTGAAGGAAGCACCCACGGGACAGACATACATCCTTTGGGCGGTCTCTCCTGATAATCAGTTCTTCAAGCTGGGACAGATAGCCAATTTCAAGGGAAGAAACGAGGCTGAAATCAAAGCCAATACCAATCTACCCGACTTTGGCTTGCTGGTAACCATGGAAGACTTTGGGGCGTTGAAGACCATTGTTGTTCCCGCCGGTCCGCGTTTGGGCGTAATTCAATTAACTCCGTAGGCCGCTTAACCATTGTGTTTCGCAATGAGAGGCCGCCAGCTTGGCGGCCTCTTTTACCTGCCTCGGGAAGAGCCTGGCGGGGCCCGCCACCAAAATTTTCTACCCCTCTCGACCTTTCATGGGTTACTATGCCGCCTTGCCGGTCGCGCCGGCTCCGGTTCCCCATAGTCGATCACCCCGACGTTCGACTAGTTCAAGCCAGAACGAAACGCTGCGTTTCCCCATCTGTCCGATAGCTAGTGCGGTTACAACTTAATATGTACAAACGCATCTTCCCCCAGCTGCTGCTTTTAACCGTAAGTTTACTCGCTTCCAAACAAGTATTCCCGCAAGAAAGTCTGCCCGATCTTGTCAGGCGCGTTAAGCCATCCGTGGTTGCAATAGCAACTTACGATGCGCAGGGCGAGGCGCTGATGACCGGCAGCGGTTTCTTCGTGCGGCAAGGGCAAGTTGTCACCAACCTTCATGTCATTCGCGGCGCCCAGCGAACTGAGGTCAAGACGCTGGACGGAAAGGGCAAAGTCTTTCCGGTGGCCGGCCTGCTTGCCACCGATGAAGAGGGAGACCTCGCACTGCTCAGCGTAGACATGCCACCCGATCGGCCGCGCGCCAGCGAACTGGCTCGCGTGTTGCCGGATGAAGGGGAACAGATTGTAGTGATCGGCAATCCGCTCAAACTGGAAGGCTCAGTCACAGACGGTATCGTCTCCGCGGTACGCGAAGTTCCGAACGTAGGCAAGATCATCCAGATCACTGCTCCAATTTCGCATGGCAACAGTGGTAGCCCGGTTTTTAATATGAAGGGCCAGGTCGTCGGTGTGGTTACGGTAAAGGTAACCAATGGACAAAACATCAACCTTGCGATCAGCGCGGCACGGGTCTCACAGTTGCAGCCCGGTGAGTTGCGTTCGATCGCCCGCCTTCAGGTTAAAGAAAGATCAGGTGATGTTGCAGAATCGTCCTATCGGAATGGCCTGGATTCTCTCTGGTTGGGTAACTACGACAACGCCATCGGCTACTTCGAAACTGCGGCAAACAGAAATCCCAGACGTGCAGACGCCTGGGTGCAGGTGGGTTATTGCAAAGTGAAGCAGGGCAAGAGCGCTGAAGCAATCCGAGCTTACCAACATGCGCTCGAGCTCAGACCCAACTCAGAAGAGATTCACAACAAACTCGGGGACGCCTATTACTATGCCGGCAAAATGAGTGAAGCCATCGCTTCTTACAAGCGCGCTGCTGCACTCAGCCCTGATAATGCGGATGCGCATTACAATCTCGCGGTCGCCTACTCTGAAAGCGGCAATGAAGAGCTGGCCGCCAGCGAAGCAAGAATTCTGCGCCAACTTGACTTGAAGCTGTATGAGAGGTTTATCAGCGAAACAAGTAGGCAATAGGCAGTGGGCATAGGCTAAACGAAAAGGGCACTACGAAGTTCATTACTCGTAGTGCCCTTTCTGATTACTACCTACGGCCTACCGGCTACCGCCCACTGCCCCCGCGGCCGCACCGGTAAAGATTCTGGTGTCAATGCTCTTTGGATTACCCAACACCACGAAGCGCAGATTGCGCATATATTTCTGCGCTACACGTTGAACGTCGGCTGGCGTCACGGCACGAAGGCGATCGATGAAGTCTACCGAGTTGCGCCAGCCGCCCCCGATCAGTTCATACTGCGCCAGCTCGCCGGCCTGCGCCGCGTTGGTTTGCTGACCGATGTAGTGCTTGGTGAGATACTGCTGTACCGTGCCCTTTATTTCATTCGGGTCGAGCGGCTCGTGCTGCAGACGCGCCATTTCATTAAGCATTACACCCACCGCCTGATTTGCATCGACTGCGCTCACGTAAATCCCGCCCACGTTTGCGCGTTGACTGCCCAGAAAGGCGTCAGGAGCATAAGAAAGATTTCGTTGGACGCGCACTTCCGAAAAGACCCGCGTTTGCAGGACAGACGACGCCACCCGCATTGCATAGATGTCCGGCGCCGTCATTGAGGGCGCCACATAAGTTCCCATCACATAATTGGTTGGCAGATCGCGCGTGGTGATATCCACGGTGGGACTATCGAACGCCAGCGCCGGCGGCGGCGAGGCCTGGTAATTTCCCCGCGGAAGTTTACCTAGCGAGCTCGCAATGCGTTCCCGGAGCTGCTGCGGATCCACATCGCCAACTACCACCAACAAGAGTCGCGAAGTTTGCATCAATTGCTGGTGATAACTCTTCACATCCTCCAGCGTCAGTCGTCTGATTGACTCGGCGGTGCCCTCCGGACTGTTCAGATAGGGATGGCCGGCATAGATGGAGCGCGACTGAAGTTGCTGCAGGTAAGAGTCAGGAGTGTCTTGATCATCGTTGCGCGAAACTATCAGCCGGTTCTTAACGCGTTCGAAATCGTCCGGCGCAAAACTGGGATGAAGCGCCACGTCGGTAAACATCTGCCACGAACGATCAAAGTTGCGGCGAGTCGTAGCCATTGTCAGTACCGAATAATCGTAGTTGACGCCGTAACTGATTCCGGTGCCCATGCGCGAAGACTCGCTGCGCATTCGGTCGCGCGGAAAACTTGCACTTGCCTCTGAAGAAAGATCGAGCATTAAAGCTTCAATGCCGGCATTCTTTTCGTTGATGTTAGTGGCGCCGCCACGGAAAAAGAGGCCGACCACCGCGGTCTGGCTGTTCTCCCGGCGCTTGACGAGCACCTTGAGGCCATTGACCTCAAACTCTGTCACCAGTTTCGCAGTGTCAGCCAGGGCGTTGGCAGGACGCGTAACGCGAACTGAAGTTGTGGCTGCATTCTCAGGCGAGGCCTTCGTCTGCGCCGGGATTGGCGACGCAGCGAATACCACGAGCAGGATTGAGAGACACACAGCCCAGGCCCGCGGTCCCAGATCCTTAAGGTTCAGAAGCACGCGTGGCAAAGTTTTGTTGTCAGTTGCCGGTAGTGGATTTTGCATTCTGTTTTTCATCACCAATCAGGTCGTCCGCTGTCAAACCGGAAGTTTTTGCTGAGTCGTCGTTCATGAGGGCCAAACCCACGTGCGGTTTACCGAGAAGATAGCCGTTCAGGTAGCGGCTGATGTCGGCGCGCGAGGTAGCGCGCAGCCGGCCGAGATAACCACGGTAGTAGTCCAGCCCGGTCGAGGCCCACCAGAAACCAATCGTGTGTGTGTAATCATCAAGCTTCTCACGCGAATAAAGGTCATCAGCTTCCAGCAACGCTTTCGCGCTCTCCAGCTGTTCATCGGTAAAGTAATCGGGATCGTTGAAGTGGGCAATCTCGTTGTAAATTGCACGCGTCACCGCCTTTGCTTTATCCGGCGTTGTTTGCGCGATGAGATTGATCGGACCCACGTTTCGCTGAGTGTAGTAGCCGAAGCCAACGTTCGTCGCGAGACCCGTGTCTACCAACGCCCGCTGGAAGCGCGAGTTAGGCTGGCGCAGAATGAACGAAAAAACATCGGCAGCGTAGGTGGCTGCGTCGTCCTTACCGATTGATGGACCCTGCCAGCCAAGCTCGATGATCACATTTTGCACAGGCTGCCTGATGATCGCGCCTTCACTCTTAGGCAAGGGCGGGTGTTCGACCAGAGGAAACTCCTTGAAAGGATCTACCGGCCGGCGTGGCCAGTCGCCGAAAAGTTCTTCAACCATCAAGAACGCTGCGGCCGCGCTGATGTCGCCGGTAACGATGATGGCCGAGTTGTTCGGCACGTAATACCGGCCCTGAATAAGGCGCATTTTTTCGGTCGTCGCAGAAGCTACCGTTTCTTTATTGCCGCCAGGATCTTTGCGGCTGGGGTATTTGTAGAACAGCCGATTATTCATCTCTGAACTCAGAAAGCCGAACGGGTTTGACTCGTGCCGATCGAGTTCGCCGATGACGACCTGACGCTCTTGCTCAAACTGGCGCTCATCGAAGAGTGGGTAGCGCACAGCGTCACGCATGAAGTGCATCGCGACCGGTAGGTTCGGCGTCGTAGTGGTGAAGTAGTAGTTGACTATCTCTTCCTGCGTCTGGCCGTTGTACAAGATACCGAGCTGATCGATGGTCTGCAGATAGTCTTCTCTGTTTGAGGTGGCGCGATTGGCCTTGAAGAACATGTGCTCGTATAGATGCGATAGGCCATTGAGCTCCGGCGGCTCCGTGAACGAGCCGTTGCGCACAGCCAGTTCCACAGTGACGAGCGGCACGGAGTGATCTTCAAGCACCACAATCTCCAGCCCATTGCTCAACGTCTTATTGACAAAGGGTACTGCCTCCGCAAGCGGTACTGACTTTGCGGGGGCGGGAGCCGCCGCAGTTGAGCGCGGCGACGCTGTTGGCGGCGTTCGCTTCTGACCCGGTGTAACTGCCGGGGTCACAAGCAAAGACCAAACTAAAAAGACCAGAAGTAAGCTACGTTTCACTGAAGACTCCATGGGAAATAAATCGACCTTATTTGACTGCAGCGAAAGCGGCTGCCGGTTCTTCTGCAAGCACATTCGATGTCGGTTTCTGAACCTAAGATGTCAACCTGCGAATTGATTTCCTTCGTGCCAGTTGTTAAGCATAATAAGGCACCCTTTGAGGTTAGCGTGCGGAAGCCAAATTGACAAACAGAAGGGTGAGCTACGAAAAAATGGACGAGGAAAAATGGGCTTAAAGTTTGTGCTTGCCAGAACCGAAACTGCAAATTTCGAGGGTCAAATGGTGCGCTTAGGTGACCAACGCCCGCGCTGTCAAAGCATTTCAGGTATGTCGGTCAACCGGCGTAAGACTCATCCTGCTCAATTCTCGACAACACCCAATCAAACTCTCCCGAAGTAATTTTGCCACCGCAGAATTCACAGACGCCGGAATTGTTTACCTTGAGCGGGGCGCCACAATTGGGACAATTTAAGTTGGCACTAGCGGGCATGGGCTTAGCCTTGCGGCTGCGAATAAACGTCCAATACTCGCTCCACGATCTCAGCTTCGATTTTGAGCCGCTGACGACGTTGCCTCGCTCGTCAACTGTGTAGTCGTAGCCCTGAGCACCAATGCGCAGTGTGATCGAATTGTAAAAGGCGTCTTCCTGAATCTTCACCGGTTGCAACGCGGTAATCCGGCTCTGATCAAGGGCGTTACGGAGGTGCTGTCGCTTGTAGGCATCAATCCAATATTGATGCATCTGAAACAGGTTGTCAGTTTCATGGGGTCGCGCGCGCTCCCAGTTAAGGGTTGACCAGGCAGTTTGCAGCTCGTCAAATATCAGCCGCGCGCGCGCCTGAAATTCGCCCCAGGAGAAGGTGGGATTGTTTTTCTCAAATTCAATACGAACGTCTTTGAAGCCGGGTTGGACAACGCTGGGCAAGTCGGTGCCGACCTCCGGCACGTTCGAAGTAAGTAGAGGACCTTTCGCCTCAGTGCTCAGCAACGCGATGCCACGCACATACCACTGAAACTCACCACTCTCGATCCTGGTGCCACAAAAAGCGCAGGCGCCCACTGTGTCTTTCTGCAGCGGCGCGCCACATTTCGGGCAATGCAATGCGGTCGCCTGGGCTGGAGGCGGAGACAAAACATCGCGTTTGCGTTCCAGGTGCCAGCGCTCCCGAACGTAATAACTCATTTCCGCGGACCGGCCGTTCGCGCTCACCACTTCGGTGTAGTTTGTTTCAAAGAAGAGCGTGATGTTAACAGTTGGAGTTTCGAGCCCGCGCATGTCGGCGATATGCATGCCGCCGACTATGATTCCCTTCACTTCTTTCAAGTCTTTGGGGTTACGCTGGAGTAACGACTTGCGTGCCGACTCGCTGAGGTAAGGTGAAAACAGATCGAGTGCATTTGCTCCGTGTCCACGGGCGTCCTGCGCCTTTCCGTAAAGCGCATAACAGAAGTCTGTGAAAACAATCTCCGAGAAGTTCGGATCAAACTTCCGCAATTGAGCAAATTGGCGAAACTGAGTTTCCGGCCGTGCTCCGGCGAGATCCAGTCCCAACGGAAACGCCACCACCTCGGTAGAGGTGGTTACCGGGGACGATGAGAACGACTCCGAGCCTTTGTTGACTCGTCTTGCAAAACGATATACGACGAAGCCTACGACCACTATGTCCACGGGAACGCCAACCGCTGGGTACTCGACGGTGAGCCAGACAAGCAGTCTAACGATGCCGATAATCGCGCCGCCGTCACCGCCGCCGCCGCTGCTCCCGCCACCACCTCCCCCACTGTAGGAGCCGCCGCCGCCGACGCGTGCCAGGCCTTCCAAAGGAATAAACAGCAAAACTGCGGCGGCTGCAAACAACCAAAGCCAGCCAATTCCACGCACGCGCGCTGACGCGACCCTTAGCAGGATTTCACGAAGCAGTTTTGGCAGACGTTTCAACTTCATTTCAATTCGAAACGCGGACAGTCGGGAAGTTCATTTGGGTTTTCGCCGGTTGCCGGCAGATGTTTTGAGAGCAACGCCCCGAGGTTCTCCAGTCCCTCTTGCAGTGCCTGCGCATCCGCCTTGCGGCCTGCTTCATGCAGTTCAAACATTTGTTGATTCCACTCAAGCGCGTTCACGCCTTTCAGGATGCCGCGGTCTGCGATCAACTCCAGCCGGCGCTCGAGTATGGACAGGTAAATAAGCACACCCATCTCGGCATTGGTGTTGGCGATGCCGGCTTCATAAAACATCGCCGCCGCTCCGGTGCGAACCGCAGTGCTGCGAAATTTCCTGGTCGTCAGCAAGCGGCGAAGTGAATTGCTGCGCGAGGCAATGAGCGAACCGATGACAAACAGGAGGGCGACGTCGATGGCAACCCAGTATTGGTGAAAATCGAAAGGAGAGAAAAGAAGAAACAAGAGACCGGCGAAAGCTAGCAGCGCCCCGCAGAGGTAATCCGCATGCCGGTAAGAGCCCGAGCGCGCGCGTACCACGAGAACTAATTCCGCGTCAGTCGTGCACTCGATCTTCTTTACGCAGTCGGTGAGTGACGCGCGCGCGGCGTCATCGAATTTTGCTCGCTTCATGTTTAGCGTGGCTGACCGCTGGCATTGGGAGTGTTGTCGGAAGCAACGTTGGGAATCCAGAAAACCTGACCATCAACTTCAACTTGCTTTAGTCCATGTTTGGGTAAATCTTTTTCTTTCAGACCGAGATAGGTGAAGTGTGGCAAGTCGCTCAGCACGGTTTGAAACCAGCCATGTTTGGCCAGAATTTCGCGCACGCGTGGATTGTCAAACTCGTTCACATCAAAAGCAAGCATGGCGATGTGCTGGGACGTGCCGGGGGCTGCGATGGAGTAGAGGATGGATTTGGATAGATCTTTGCTGAAGTATATGCCGCTCTTTTCAAGCTCCAACACCTCGGCAATCTGATTGCGCAACGGCAAGTTTTTCAGGTTGGCCACTTGTGCTTCGGTTAGTCTGCCCTGTGCGAGCCAGTAGTCGAGTGCCGGTTGGAAGCGCGTGTGCCATAAGTGCAAGCTGTCTTCAAAACTCCGTCGCGCCGCTTCGGCGCCGTCGCGCGGTGTGATGTCGAGGTCTTCCTTTTGCGCCTCCGCGCGTGCCTTCAGCAACTGTTTCATCGCTTCAGGCTGTAACACCACCTCATCGAAGCCAAACATTTCCGACTCATAGCCGGCGCGCTCCTGAAACCTGGTGACTTCTTCTTCGCTGGTGAATACACAAACCGGCGGCGGCATCACGTTCTTCGCCATAAAGATCGCGCCATAGTCTTCAAGCACGCGGCGCGACACGGGATCGGCGGAGGGACAGATGCTCTCGATATTGGTCTTTCGTTTTTTAAGCGACTTGCGCAGGACCTCATAAAACAAAGCCGGCGAATCGCCATTGTTTGCTTCAGTTGGTTTAGTCATCTCGCCGGCAAATTTTCCTGTAGTCGCACCGGTTGTCGAATATAGTTTGCTACGCGACAGCACTGGCGACGTCGTGAGCAAGAGAAAGATCACCAGGACGGTCAAAAACTCAACACCAGGGCCACTTCTAAACAAGCTTTCACCGCCATCCTCTACAATAACCCGTCAACAAAAACTGGGGTGACTGGAGGATCATAGTAATCGAAACTCGCTACGGTCAACAAAGCCTCCGGCCACCGGGGGTTGGCCTGACCCTCAAGGGATTTCTGCGACCGCGGGCTGTCCGCCCGCAAATGAGTGCGAAGCGCGAAAACAAATTCGCACTGCTTCCAAAGACTGACGGCGCCAACCGCGCGTTGCGGGCGGGACGCCCGCGGTCCCAGAAAATCCCTTGAAAGGTCATACCAACATTCACTTGACGCTATACTGTACTAGTGGACTATCGCAATCTAATCAAGGAAATTGTGAACACCTACCAGCAACATGGTTGGAAATTGCAGCGTGTGCTCCTGCGACCCGATACCCGCACCGCGCTATCCGCCCAACCTGATTCTGACTCCTTATCGTTGGACGGCATGCGAGTGGAAGAGGCCCAGGTCGACGCGCTGTGGTTTTCGCGGCCTTCGCATGAGCAACGCGAAGCCTGGGAACTAAGGCTGTTAGCCGAGAACCCTTTTGCGTTGTTTGAAACGTTTGAGGTAGATGAGACTGAAGAGCAGCGAGAAGAGGTGCGACGCGAGATGGAAGCTCGGCTACGGGAATACAGTGAAAAGTGAAAGGTGACAAGTGAAAAGGTAAGGACGGTTACAGAACTCTTCACTTTTCACGCATCACGCTTCACTTCTTAACCTTTCCCCATCTTGACCGGAATCTTTATTTGCTCGCCGTTGCGGATTATCGTCAGGTCCACAGTTGAGTACGGTATTGCCCGCCTGACCCGCGCCAGAAATTCCTCAGGCGTGCGAATGGGAACGTCTCCGAACTTAATTACGATGTCACCTTGTTTGATGCCTGCTAAATCAGCTGGCCGGTTCTGCAGGATTTCGCCTAACTGCACGCCGAACAGTTTCGTACCTGGAATCTCGACGCGCTGGGCATCGTCATCGTCGTAGCCAAACTGTCCGCGACCTTCGGGTCGATTCTCAAAAACATCATTGAGCCGGTTCAGTTCTTCTCTGGAAATCGTCGTGAGTTTGGTGTTCTTAGTCTCGCTGTCTCGAATGTAAACAACGTCGACAGTCTTCCCAATCGGAATGCGACGCATAATCTCTGTCATCTCGTCGTCTGAATGAACGGGCTGATTATCCACTGTGGTGATGATGTCGCCGCCAACCAGCCCGGCTTTTTCCGCCGGCCCGTCAGGGGTTTCAGCGCTCAGGAAGGTGACTCCGATATTGCCTTCAGCGGTTTGAAAATCATCGACTCCCGCATAAGACCTGGGAGCTGAAACAGTAACCACGCCACCACGAGGAATTCGGCGCGGTATCTGCTTGACGACGGCTGTAAGTCCCGCGGCAGCCATGAAGAAAATGAGCAAACCGATGAACATCCAGGACGTACCACTGATACGACGACGGCGTTTGCCAATTGCACCGCGTTGCGAGACCGAGAGCGGCGCACCAGCAAAACCGTAGGGACCTGAATTCTGGGCGTCGTTACGAGGCAGCGTCCCGGGAGGCACATTCTGAAAGCGAACTGTCTCGGTATACTCAGCCGTGCCTTCCCCGAGCCGAAACCCGCAATTACGACAGAATCGTAACCCTGCAGGCATTGGCGATCGGCAGTTTCCACAGGTCCAGGCGGCGGCTTCCATTTCGGGATTCATAGGCATTTCACTTCTGTAGGGCCGTTAGGTCGATTCGACTTTCGGTACGCTGTTGCCAAAAGAATAGCAGATTTCTATACGCCGGACGGAGCGTTCCGGTTGCATCTATGCTGATCTCCAGGAGTAAAAGAACCCCCATTCGCAGGCGATTCCAGAGGAAATGGGCGGCAACTATAGAACCGGGTGTTTCCTCACTTGTTGGCATGGCGCGTGCTCACTCAAACTACCAGGCTTTATCGTTCATTAGTACTTAACCCAGTACCGACGTTAGACATCCGTCCTCGTTGGGTGCAATATCTTTTCAAGATTAGTTGAGTTCATGGCCGTGGAGGTTATGGACTTTGGAGGCATAACGTGGAAGTAACCAAGGCACTTGCTGCTCTGCAACCGCTCTATGGTAAGGATAATGTTGAGATTGTAACGGTGGATGGACAGCATGTGCGGGGCGTCGTTCGCAGCATGAAGACCACCCAGGCCCTCACCACTCCCAGCGTAAAGATGGAATGCGCAAACGGTGAGATAGTAAAGATACCTTTCCCTTCAATCTCGGAAATCAAAGACCATAACGGCAAGGGACAATAGGAGGCAGGAGCAGGCGGCAGCAGGCACGAAACAAAAGTGTTCCCCTTTGTTGCTGGTACTAATGCAGTTAGAAAGCCTGCCACCCGCTCCAGCTTCCTAGCTACTGTTTTTTCCGGCTCGCATCGCTTATAGTACGCCGTTTTAGTTTTGGCTCGCGGGGCCGCTTTAGGAGAGTTTGGAGACTTGTCATTAACGATTGAAGATTTTGGGGGACGACTCGCCAGCGTTTGGTCGGAACTGCGGCCAACGACACGTGGCCTGGTTGAACGCGCCTTGCAAACGCCGAGCGGCTCGCCGGCAGCTCGCAAAGCAAATACTGCTAATGCTCCCTACGATGCACGCGCTGATAATGAATTAAGCCGCCTGTTGGCCGCTCTTGACGAACGTGCCTTAGAAACCGACGCTTCGCTCGAAGCAGAAAAAGAAATACAACTTCGCCATATGGCAGATACCTGCGCCGCTGTGCTGCAGGAAAAAACACGCTCCGCCGAAGTCTTCGCTCAGCTCGTACGCCGGGCTGACAACCGGCGCGACTACGCGAAAATCGACACCCTGGCAGATGCGTTGACGGGTTTTGCGCCCAGTGAGATTTGCGAATTGGCGCGCTCTCAGGACGTGGTCGTCAGAGCCCTTGCCAACGAAACCCTGGCGCAGTTTCCGACATCTTCACTGATTGCGTTGTTGGGTGATCCGGTCGACTCAGAGATAGCGCGCGACGCTCTACGCCGCCAGGCGGTGGACTATGGCTCGGAAGAAGCACGACAGATTGTGAATGCACTGGCGCAGGTTGATGCGTCCAGTGACGACTTCTGACCTATTCTGAAAGACCCTCTTCCTACTCAAAAACAAAAGAAGAACCTGAGGATTTAACTTGGAAGTGCAACAGATCGTTTGATGCTCTTCGCCCCATTAGGGGCGAGATGTTTATAGTCGGCAGTTCTCGTTTGGGTTTCGCTCCGAGCGGAGCGGGATCTTTGGGCCTGCGCTCATAGCTATAAACGTCTCGCTCCTCTGGAGCGAAAACGAGTTCCACTTGGCACTTGTAAGTTGAATTCGCCATTGACAAATGACGAATGGAAAATTTTCTTTTTGGTTAGGGTAAGTTCAGAAATCTAAGCGGCGGCTTTCGAGCCAATCTCGTGCAGTTTCTGAACGACCTGATCAATCAACCAGTTCGGCGTCGACGCTCCGGCAGTTACGCCCACGCGCTTCGCATTCGCCAGGTCGCCCGGATTAATCTCTGCCGGGGTCTCGATCAGATAGCTCTTGGCGCATTGTTCCTGGCAAACCGCCAGCAGCTTGACGCTGTTTGAGGAGTGGCGGCCGCCGATCACATAGAAAACGTCAACTTGCCCTGCCAGCCCACGGGCTGCATCCTGGCGATCACGAGTAGCCGAACAAATCGTGTTAACGACCTGTGGTTCGGCGTCCGATTTAGCGCGCACTGCTTCTGCTACTTCGAGGAAAGTTTGCAGCTTGATTGTAGTTTGAGAAACCACCAGCGGTGATCGCAGTTGCGGAAGCGCAGCAACCTCGCCCGCGTCTCGCACGACAAAAGTATTCTCGGGCGCATAACCGACTACACCGATCATCTCAGGATGATCCGGGTTCCCGGCTACCACAACATCTCGGCCGTCCTTGGCGGCGCGCTCGGCCAGATGTTGCACTCTGGTAACGAAGGGACAGGTCGCGTCAATGACTTTCGCAGCCCGACCTTCAAGGTCACGTTGAACCTGTGGCGTCACGCCGTGGGCGCGAATTACAGCGATCGTGTCGGCATCGGCCTCGCCAGGTTCGTCAATCGTCGAAACGCCCAGCTCGCCTAATCGCTCCATCTCCTGAGCGTTGTGTATCAAGGGTCCCAGCGAGCGGATCGGACGCACGCCCTCCTCCAGCGCATCTTCAACCATTTCGACGGCGCGTTCGACGCCAAAACAGAATCCGAACTCTTCAGCTAATAGGACTTCCATATATTAAGTAACGCAATCAGTTAGATTGCGCCCTAACAAACACACCGGCGAACAGCCTGCTTGACGATCAGACTATCGGTTCGGGCGCGCCTTCCGATTTTTCCTGATTACATCTTTGCTGCCACTCTTCGCGAACCCGGTCGCCGCCCGCCACTCGCGCTTCAACCCACTCAATGTCTTTGTCAATTAAAGACCGAATCGTGGTCAGAAACGATTTCTTCAGGTCGCCCAGGTTATGCGCCAATTCCTTCGGCAATATCGCGTACGATACGTCTCCGATATAACGAAGCGCATCGGACAGTTCGTTAACAATATTGCTTCCACAGTCGTATTGCGACTCGGATCCCGCTGTTTCCTGCATGATAAATTCCTCCCAACGCCTTTAACCGCGGTGAATTCCTACGGTTTGAGTATCTTAGCACTAGTCAAATACGACCGCACGGCCCGGGCCGTTCCATAAGTATTAGCTAAGCAGGTGGACAGCCTGCTTAGTCAACTAAATGACTAAAAGACACTTAATCAGGTGGTGGAGCGCAGACGCTCGTGAAACTCACGTTCCTGTTTCAAGGTCCGCAGGTCGGCAAGCAATTCTTCGACGGCTTGATAGCGGTCGGCGCTACGCTTCTGTAGGGCCTTCGAGATTATCGCTTGTAATTCAACGGGCACGGCCGGATTGAGGTCCGTGATGGGCTTGGGCTCCTCGCTCAAGACCGCAGCCAGCGTGTCGGCGCCGGAAGCGCGCGCGAACGCTCCACGCCCGGAAGCCATCTCGTAAATCACACAGCCCAAACTCCAGACATCCGAACGTACATCAGTCTCCTGCGCTCGTGCCTGTTCAGGCGACATATATTCCAGAGTGCCCATCACTGTTCCTGGACTGGTTTGCACCAGCGTACGCATGTCGGCTTCGAGGCCAACGCGGGAGGCAACGTATTCTTCGGTTAGTTTGGCTAAACCGAAATCCAGCACTTTAACAATGCCATCGCGCCGTAGCATGATGTTTTCCGGCTTAATGTCGCGATGCACAATTCCGGCTTCATGCGCCGCCGAGATCGCAGTCGCGGTTTGCATCGCTACATCCAGAGTCTCGTTCACTTCAAATCGCCCACGCTTCAGCCTCTGGCGCAGCGTTTCACCTTCAATGTGTTCGGCTGCGATGAAACTCGCGCCGCTCTCCTCACCGATCTCATAGATCGTCATGATGTTCGGATGGTTCAGCGCTGAGGCTGCGCGCGCTTCCTGTTGAAAGCGACGCAGCCGCTCCTTGTTGTTGGTTAATGCAGCCGGCAATGTCTTGAGTGCGACTTTTCGCCCTAGTTTGGTATCTTCGGCAAGAAATACTTCACCCATGCCCCCGACGCCGAGGGAACTAATCAATGAGTAGCGGCTTGGCAGTTCTTTCGCGACCTCCGCTGTTTGCGCTCCATCAGAGAGACTGCTTGCCCGGCTGTCGGCCGCAGACTTGAGCTCCGTCCCCAGGAAGCGTCGCACTTCTTTGACAAACTTCCCCCACGACGGATCGCCTTCGAGCAGCAAGTGGTTTCTGCCGTGCAGCGGAACGAATTGCGCGCCAGGAATAGAGGCTGCCAGCAAGCGTCCCTGCTCAAATGGCACCCCGGACTCATCACGACAGTGCAACACGAGCGTCGGCACGTTTACTTGCGGCAGTAAATCGACCACGTCGATTCTGCTCATTACATTCATGAGTTTCACTGCATTGTCTGCTGAGGTGGAGACACGTTGCAGATCGTTGAAGGACTGCTGCTGTTCGGGCGTGGCATCGGGCGCATATAACGTTGTCCAGACTTGACGGAAGGCGGGATTATCTTTGCCCCAACCGAGTTTGACCAGGGTAAGTTGCGCCTGTCTTAGCTCAATCTCTTCCGGCAATTCCCTGGCTACCCAACCCTGCGCATAGGAACCGTAGAGGATTAGGCGCGAGACTCGTTCCGGATGACGAACAGCGTAAGCAATGGCGACGGCCCCACCCTGGGAGATTCCAAGCAGCGGAAATCGATCGACCCCGGCGGCCTCCACCACCGACTCCAGGTCTTCAACAAATTTTTCGAACGAAAGATCTTCGACGTTCCAATCAGAAAGACCATTGCCACGCTCATCGTAGCGAATGAAGGTGTGATCCCGGGCAAACTCCGCTAGCAAATGACGCCAGATCGGACTGCTCCAGTCAAACTCGAGATGGCTGAGCCAATTCGCAGCCTTAACCAGGGGCGGGCCCTCGCCCACCGTCGCATATGCTATGCGGACGCGGTCGTCGGTTGTACAAAAATGAATCTGTTGTTCCATCGAAGCGTTAAAGTACTTGCAGTTCAGCCGCCCAGGCGAATTCTTTTTTTGGAGTGCGCTGACCTGTCAGCGCTTTCGTCGGTCGCGACCTGTCGCGACCGACGTAAGCTGAACTCAGTTCACGAAAAATGGCGTCAAGCCGCTACAGACCAAAGCGGTGAAGCGGGGTCCCCGGCCGGGCAGCCCGGCTGGGGTGCTTGTCAGTTCACGCACTCCAAAAAGGAGCGCGCGAATTTTATCTAAGTTGTCTAACGAGAGGCCAGCCTGTGCATCAGCGATTGCCGGTTGTAGTATTCTCAAGGCAACGATCGTTAAAGGAGTGGTTCATGTCTCTAATCCGCGTGAGTATTCTCATCATCCTGTTTGCGCTCTTCTCCGGCGCTGCATTCGCACAAAGACCTGGGCCACAGTTTCGTCGGCCGCTCGCGTGCGAGCCAGTAGAACCACGAACGAAACTCGAGGCCATCGAATGGCAGTATGAAAGAGTGTTACTCAAGGGCTTTAGCCAGATCGCAACTTTCATGGCCCGTGACGTCGAAGTTCGCGTTGATGCAGTTGAGCTGAAGGACACCGCCACTGCAACGCGGGCGATCGGACTGGTCATTGTCCTAAGAGAGACCGGTGAGAATCCTCGGGAGAATCGATCGTTTGTTGACTACGAAGAGATTGATCGGTTACTGCGGGGTTTGACTGCGATCGGGCGCGTAAACGAATCGGTTACCAAGCTTGCCGGCTTCGAAGCCCGTTATCGAACTCTGGGTGACCTGGAGATTATTGTCTTCCGCCAGAGCCGTAGCGGCATCGCAGCATCCGTGACGAGCGGCATTTGTGAGCGGGTCACCGCGCCCCTGACGCTCGATGATCTCGATAGACTGAAAGCTCACATCGTGGAAGCAAAGACGCGACTGGACGAGATCAAATAGCCTTAGTCGGCAAGGCGTTAGTTCTTCTTTGGCGGGGTGATATCTGTACCGATAATTACGGTTCCGGGGTTGATATCTGTGTACTTCTCGCCAGTAAGCGAGGCGATGATGTGGGCCTGCGCATACCATCCCGGCATTGAGTCGCCGCCAAGGTTTTGATCAAACAACTCCCTCGCTTGAGGGCCGCGTCCCACACCCAACAAGTAGCCCACGATGACCTCTTTGTCCTTCACCTTAATGGTGCGGTACTGAAACACTACTCGTTGCAGGCCATTGTAGCCCTGCAACCCTCCTCGGCCGGTTTCGAATTTGCTTGCGCGTTTTCCACTAGCCAACTCAGCGTCCTGTGGCAACTGCTTCCACGAAAAGTCATGCTGCTTTGGAAATAGATGAGAGGTAGCGGTGCGGGCGAGATTTTCGGTGAGTTCCGGGACTTCTTTAGCGTCAATTCCCAGGACGAGCTCCAGATTGTATTGCTGATGCCGAATGTAAACTGCCACACCGTCACTGCGGCTGCGTTCGCAGGCGAAATCCCGGGGACAGGAAAACTTCACACCGCCAACGAACAGGTAACTCTTGTGACCTGGATCCTGGTTGAGCACCGGGTCGCCAGTTTGCGCCTCCGTGTTGCCATAGAAGGTTATCGCGAGGACAGCTGCCAGGGATAGCGCGGAAACTCGAAATCTCATTTGACATCCTCCCTAAGAAGACATTGAAGACTCCCGTTAATAGTCAGGGCCTGGCTGATGGTATTGCGCGTTCGGTATCCAGCGAGTCGAAATTCAAAGCGGCATTGAACAGCAGGAAGAAGCTCCCCTGGGTTTGATGTCGCCACATCGGATTAGTTGCAAACATCACGACGTGGCCGCGTCCAACCGGCACGTCAATCACAGCGGGCGCGTTTGCCAGTTCGGAGCCGCCGGCCAGCATCCCGCTCACCAGCAGGTTTTTCTCATCGGAAGCAAAGCGGAGGACCACCCGAGGTCTCTGCGCGGGTGGCACGTAGAAAGCGCCCAGCTGTAGCCGCTGTTCGTCAGTGAGTTGCTCTTCGCCGCGATTCGCCGGCGAAGGCGAAACTGCCGGTGAAGGCTGCGGCATTCCCTGCACGATGTCCGGGTCCGTCAGTGAACCTCGACCGGACGGTCGCCCTCCCGGCGTACTATCTCCACCGCCGAAAGTTAAGGCGGCCACTTGAAACAGCGGCGCCTGGTTGAAATAAACAGGTAACGTCTCTTCGTAGCCATAGGCAATGGGACTTTTGCGATCACTAAACTTCGCATTGTAAATCGAACCGCGCGCCTGCAGCTGGCGCGGCTCCTGAATGCTGACGCCACTGGTGAGACCAAAGTCGATTGGCAATCGAGCAGTGTTTGCTATCACCACAAAGAGTCCGCCCTCCTGAACAAACTTTTGCAGGTTCTCGACACCGGCCAGCCCCATGCCGCCGCGGATATCGTCTGATTGATCCGGAGACAGTCCCATGTTGGGGGTCAGGTCTGACTGTTTCCAGGGAATCGGATCGCCCCGCCTGGGAATGCCATTAACGATTGCCTGGGCAGTTCCGTTGAGCGGCGGAAAGATGATCACATCAAACTTGTCGCGCAGGTTCGGAGTGTTTCTAACCACCTGATCCGAAATGTAAGTGTAGGGAATCTGCAGTCGATCAAACTCGATGCGATACCAGCCATCGTTTTGGGTATTGGTCCAGGCGTGAAGGATTGCAATCCGCGGCACGCCGAGGCTGTGCATCTTAACGTCGGGCAACTTGTCGACGGCCAATGCGGTCAGTCCTAATTCACCGGCGGCTGCATTTAATTGCTGACGCAAATCGGCAGGATTGCCATCAGCCTTCATTACAAACGAGCCGGCATTGAACTGCTTGTCACCAATTTTGAAAGACGCTTCAGCCGCATTCATCTTCACGTCTTTGAGCCGGTAACGAAGCGTTGCCAGCGTGTTGTCAGTATTGTGATTGATAATGAAGCCAGCCGAGCCCGAGCCGATGATGCTGCCACGCACGCGAGCATCGGCGGTAAGGAGGTTCATCGGCTGTTTCAGGATGGCAGAGTCCGTGATGCGGACCGTCTTGATATTTCGCAGTGGGCCCAGCGTCCAGCCGGTGTCATCGTAAGGCCGCGGATCGTTGACGTTGTAATACTGGGTATCGAGCAGCATGTCCGCCATACGTGAATAGGGCTGATCCATCCGCACGACATACGAACCGGCAGCAAACTTTTGCTCCTTGATGGCGATCTCTTTTTCTGCCTGACTTACTTCCACTCCCATCAAGCGCAGCAGATTAACCGTATCGGCAACTTCAACCGGGCGCGACTGGTTCGCCGGAATGACGTAAGCCGCCGGCCCTTCATTGGTAGCCTTCGCCACCGAACGCTTACTCTTAAGATAAAAGTTTTGCAGGAAACGGTCTTTGTTGTTTGCGACGAAGTTCATTGCCAGCAGTATTGCCGACTGCTGCAGGTTGACGTTGTTGCGCAGCGACCACTTCACACGCGCCATCGGCGGATTGGGTCGGAACCAATCGCGCTGCGACTCCGCGCGCACCGTCCGATCGATCGTGTCGGCGCCTCCGTTACCAAAAGTTTCGTAGAAACGTCCGATGGCGTTGTGTCCGTTTGCGACATAAAACATGTAGTTTGGCGCCCAACCATCATAGAATCCGTGCGTCCAAACGCCGGGTACGCCGCGCTTTGTCATCTCTTCAATTTCGTGATAGGCGAGCAACTGCCACTCATCGATCGTGATTGGATCGAGCCAGGCGTTGTAGGGACCAGTACCGGTCGAGGTGTAAAGAAACGGGACCGATTCATGGAGGTCGTGAAGGATCGCCGGATGGTATTCAAGAAAAGTTTTCATCTGGTTGCGCGTCAAGGCCAGCGCCATTCCTAAACCATCGCGGTTGTTATCGTGCGCGACATACTTGCCCCAGAAGACCAGGCCCGGTGCATTCTTGCCGGGGTTCGCTTTGCGGTAGTTGTAAGTGTCGACCATCATGTCGCGACCATCGACTTCCAATACCGGCGTGATCAGAACGATTACATTCTTGCGGATGGCCTGAATGAAAGGACTTTCTTCAACTGCCAGCCGGTAGGCCAACTCCATCAACATCTCGGGCGAGCCTGTCTCCGGCGAGTGGATCGAGCCTGAGGCCCAGTAGAACACTTTGCCCTCGCCAATCAGACTTTGCGCTTCGGTGTCCGAAATCCGCCGCGGGTCGGCCAGCTTCGCCGTTATGTCCTTGTAACGATCGAGCTTTGCCAGCGTCGCTTCATCGCCGACCGCTACCAGGATTTGTTCCTTACCTTCTTCCGACTTTTCCGGCGCGGTAAATAGCCGCACGCGCTTGCTGGTGCGCGCCAGCTCACGATAGTAGCGATAGAGATCTTTCGAATAGGTAAGCTTGTTGGGGGTGCCGACTATGTAGCCGAGCACCTTGTCAGGCGAAGGTACTGTGTCAGACATTGGCAGGTGATCTACCAACTCGGTCAGGAAAAACTTTTCGGTCGTGTACTCTTTGATCTTCTTTCCATAGTCGTTCTCAGCCACCGCAGGCGTGGCGCTCCTGCCCGGCGCCTCGGCATTTGCATGTGACTTCGCCGGCTTTTCAACGGCGGATCGTTTTTGCGCAGCAGCGAAACGAGTAGCGACAGGCAGAATGAGCAGTGCAACGACTATGAACGATAAGACAAAGAATACTCGCGGAGAAATACGAAGTGGTGAATTCATATTCAACTCCAACCCGAATTTAGTTTTGAAAGCGACTGGCGTGTGGCCGCTATGTTACGAGGGCGAGCTGAGGTGAGTAAAGCTCCTGGCGAACGGCCAGAACAAAATTAGCCGCGGATTAACGCGGAGACTCGCAGGTCTGACTAAGGACAACAATCGGATTGCCTAATCAGGTCTGCGTTTCTCCGCGTTCATCCGCGGTCGAATATTCTTTAAGTGCTTGAGCTAGAGCCCGGCAGAAACTCTCTCGCTCTCGACCGCGACCGAACCGTTCTCAACGGCATCCAGATGGAAGGCGAGTTTCGCGTCGTCGGGTGACAATACCGGATGATAAGTTTTACCGTAGTTCGAAACGATTTTCTTAACGTAGTTCTGAGTCTCGCTGTAAGGCGGCACGCCTTTGTACTTGTCGACAGCTCCTTCGCCTGCGTTGTAACCCGCGAGCGCGAGTGAAACGTCACCGTCAAACCTCTTCAAAAGCCACTTGAGATATTTTGTTCCGGCTTCAACGTTTGCGGCCGGATCAAACGGATCCTTGAGACCAAAGCGCTCTGCGGTCGCCGGCATCATTTGCATCAGGCCCTGAGCGCCGACTGACGAAACTGCTTTCGCATTGTATTTTGATTCCTGCTTGATGACCGCGTGAATGAAGCGCGGGTCAACACCGGATTTTTGCCCGGCCCGATAGATGATCCAATCAAGATCACAATCGCCCGACAAGGGAATGTCTGCTGGGATAGCCTCTACTTCGGCGGCGCTGGCTACCGGCGCCATCACAGGGCTCAAGCCGAGATTAGTAAAGTTGAAAAACACGAAGAGCGAAATGATGAAGAACGGAATAGATTTCGCGGACCGCACATGTGGCGTAGTTCGAGGGATACGGGGAAACTTCATTTTATATTCTCCATGTGAGCGATGGTCCAGGGACCACCAACCTTGTTCTTAACCTGGGAACGCGGGGGACATCGTCCGCATTTTTGTCCCTGGCTTTTTATCGCTGCGCATGGCCAACCGACTTCAAAGAACTCAACGCCTTGAAATTCGCGACCGTCATTAAGACGATGTTTTTCCTGTGATAGTTGCTACGTTTTTGTTGTTGCGAACCGTCGATGTGACGTACTCAAACGAGGCAAAGTTTTGTTGCGAAGGGGTACAGAGGATCGTTCAACTTGAAGTAAATTTCGAGGCTATCAGGGGCAGGCAAGAGTTTGCTAAATGCAGTGATCGTATGGGACCTCCGCTCCCCCAGGCGACGATTTTGCAGGACTGCGAGCGGTAGCGCGCGGATGCTACTCGCCATTCGCAAGGTGGTCTGAGTTGCTTTCGTTGCCTCTAGCATTCGCTCGCTACCGCTCGCGGTTCTGCACTCCGCATGAGCCACATCACGCGCGGCCGGCGACCTCGCCAGTCTGAGTGTTCACACGGACCCGCTCGCCCTCTTTGATAAACAGCGGCACGCGCACAGAGATTCCTGTCTCCAGGGTTGCTACTTTGGTTGCGCCGCCGGCGGCAGTGTCACCACGCAGGCCAAGTTCGGTTGAGGTAACAGCGAGCTCGACGTATTGCGGCAACTGCAGCGACACCGGTGCGCCGTTGTATTTCAAAACCTGTAACGACACGCCTTCTTTAAGATAACCACGATCGGCATCGATCGCTTCTTCGTCAAAAGTAAACTGCTCGTAACTCTTCTCATCCATGAAGTGGAAACCGTGAGCGTCGCTGTAGAGAAACGACGCGGGCGACAGCTCAATGTCTGGCTCGGCAAACTTCTCGCTGGACCGGAAGCTCTTTTCGAGCACGGCACCGGTTAAGAGTTGGCGCAGGCGCGTTCGCACCATCGTCGCAGCGCCCCTCGCTGTCGGCGAGGCAAAGAAAACTTCGAGCACTACATACGGTTGACCGTCAACCGTGATCAATAGTTTGCGTTTCAGTTCATTGGCTGTAATCAGCGCCATATAGTTCGGTCCTCCACCAACAACAATAACTTCCTCGGGCTGCGATTCAGAAATCGGGATTTACCAAGAACACGAAATAACCCGAAATCTCGTTAGTAGTTCGCGGATCACCTCCCTTGCAGTAATTACGAATGCCTCAAGCTTTGCACAAAATTTCCCCCAACACTAGACGAATAGAGAACCGGGAGCGGTAGCGATCGGGATAAGCGAACGGCGAAGTTCATCCTGATTGAAAAACTCGACAATAGTACAAAGTATATGTCTCGCAAGTCCGTCCCGGTCGCTACCGCTCCCGGTTCTGTATTCGTCGACCCACAACGCAAACAAACTTAGCAGTCAAATCCTATCTACTCCCAAAGGGTTTCGATTTGGCAGCTTCTTATCACTTTGACGACTTTTGTGAATTACGAATGCCTCAATAGAAAATCCCGCGTCAGTTGTGTAACCAGATCGGCCGATGCGGTCTCGCTGTGGGGGCTGTGACCGCCGACTTCCAGTACCCGCATCTCAGCGCGAGCCAGTTCGGCCGCGGCAGCGTCCAGCTCCCCGGGTTCGGTGCGCGGGTCGAGTCGTCCATGAATAAACAATACCGGAGCGCGCACTTCGTTCAACCTGCCACCATAAAGATCGTCCTCGGGTCCGGAACTTTCGACAGCAATGCTTGACCAAACCTTCGCGTGACTGGTGATCAGTTCACGCCAGTTCTTATCTCCGAACTCAAGCGCAAATCGCCCGCAAAGTTCCGCCCCCAACGCCTCGGGTTTATCGGCAAGCGTCGCGAAAAACTCCCTTGAACTCGGCTTCAGGCGATAATAGTGAAACGCTTCAAGAATAAGACCGCGGACGCGCGCCGGCGCGGTGAAGCCTATGATTGCCGCAATGACTGCGCCATCACTGTGTCCCCAAAAGAAAGCTCGTTTAATATCGAGCGCGTCCAGAAGACCTAACGTCTCAGCGGCTGCGCGGTAATGAAAGTCGGTTGAAAAACCGTTGCTCAGTCGCGTCGAGCCGCCGTAGCCAG
>Ga0207689_10001244_pt1 | contig 24564 bp, 20 predicted proteins | sample KBSMisM52_FD_184312 | JGI IMG/M metagenome (GOLD analysis project Ga0207689, IMG submission 184312) | Miscanthus rhizosphere microbial communities from Kellogg Biological Station, Michigan, USA - KBS Miscanthus M5-2 (SPAdes) (version 2) | ecosystem: Host-associated > Plants > Roots >... | reverse complement strand
CAGTACTTGAGGTACTGGCGCAGCAGCATCGCCGCCCAGTCGCACGCTTCGGTGCCGCCGGCGCCGGCCTGGATGTCGATGAAGCAGTTGCTCGGGTCGGCCGGGTTGTTGAACATCCGGCGGAACTCGAGCTCGGCGATCCGCGATTCGAGCCGCGCGGCGTCGGCGTCGATCGAGAGCAGGCTGGCGTCGTCGCCCTCGTCCTTCGACAGCTCGTAGAGCTCGGTGTTGTCGGCGAGGCCGGTGGTCAGCTGGTCGATCGTCGAGACGACGTCGTCGAGCAATCGCTTCTCGCGGCCGAGCTCCTGCGCGCGCTTCGGCTCGTTCCAGACGTTCGGGTTCTCGAGGGCGGCGTTGACCTCGTTCAGGCGGAGCGACTTGCGGTCGTAGTCAAAGATACCCCCGAAGGTCGACGGTCCGCCGGGTCAGGTCGGCGATGCGGTTGCCGATGGCATTGATGTGTTCGACGTCCATGGTGATCTTCTTACCGGGTCGGGGCGTTGCGCGGAGGGCGCGATTCTGACAGGAACGCTTCGATCAGCGCGGCGATGTCCTCGGGGCGATCGTGGTGCAGCATGTGCCCGGCCGGGCCGACGACATGCCGATCGACGTCGGCCACGAGGTCGAGCCGGCGGTGGAATTCCTCCTTGCTGTAGCGGTCGCCCCACCAGACCGAGATGTCGGTGCGGTCGCCTTCGAGCCAGAGCACTGGCGCGGTGATCCGCTTCCAGCACTCGAGCCACTCGTCGACCTGCGCGGTGATCGGGCTCATGCGCTTGTGGTTCGGATCGGCGAGCAGCTCGCGTGCGCCTGACGGATCGCCGTGGACGGGCTGCGACCACTGCGACGCGAGCCAGACTGCGCGGTCGGGGCGCAGCAGCGGATTGGTCTTCGTCAACCGCTCGGCGACCGCGGCGAGATCGGCATACGGGCGCAGCTGCATCGGCTCCTTCAGCGTGTCGAGCCATCTCGCGATCCGCCCCGGCGCGTGCTCGGGCTTCGAGCGCGGCATGCCGAAGCCCTCGAGGTTGACGAGGCGGCGGACGCGGCCGGGCCGCACGCCCGCGTAGAGCATCGCGACGTTGCCGCCCATGCTGTGTCCGGCGAGATCGATCGGCGCCCGATCGCTGCCGAACAGGACGTCGAGGACGATCTCGAGGTCGCCCAGGTATTCGGCGAAGAAGTAGGTGTCGGCCTGCGGCGTGTCGCTGGCGCCGAAGCCGCGCCAGTCGAGAGCGACGACGTGGCGGTCCTCGGCGAACGCGTCGACGACGAACTGGAACGACGCCGCGACGTCCATCCAGCCGTGCAGCATGACCAGCGGGGGTTCGGCCCGAGGGAGCCCGGCGTCGCCCCAGACCAGCACATGCTGGCGAAGGCCGCGGACGTCGATGAAGCGGCTGCGTGCCTGGCGGCGCGGGCGGTAGGAGGATGCGTCGGTCACCCTCGCACTGTAGGCGAGGCGCGCGCGGCGGCGCTCTCGCTGCTCAGCGCTCGCGGCGACGCCGACTGGCGACGAAGCCGAGCAAGCCGAGGCCGCCCAGCATCAGCGCCGACGCTTCCGGCTCCGGAACCGCGGCGGCGAGGCCGTACTGCAGGTGGTCGATCTCGATGCCGCCGCTGGCGTTGCTGATCCGGATCGCCGAGATGCCGAGCGGGTCGACGGCGCCGAAGAAGCGATCCTCGTTGGTCTCCCCGGTGACCGTCGCATTGGCGATGTTCACGGTGACGACGCCGAGCGAGACGCCGTTGTGGTCGAACGCCTCGAAGCGCGTGCTGCCGACGCCGTCGGTCCAGACGAGGCCGGCGTGCGTCGGCAACGCGCCGAGCACGGCAGCGCTGAAGGTGAAGGTGATTCCCGCGCTGCCGCTGCTGGAGAAGTAGTCGTCGCCTTGCAGGCCGCTGCCATCGAGGACGCCGTCGTCGGTGTCGACCGAATCGTGGATCGAGGGACCGAACACGACGCTCGTGACGCCGCCAGCGCTGCCGGTGACACCGGGCGTGTTGAAGAGGTGGTCCTCGAAGTTCTCGAGATAGAACCACGAGAACGACGTCGCGGCGAACGGGCTGTCGGATGCGCGAGCGTACTCGCCGCTGAGGCCGGTGCCTCCGATCGGGCCGAGCAGCTGTGCGTTGGCGTTGCCGGCGACGGCGAGCAAGATGGCGAAGAAGACGGAGCGAAGTTCGTTCATGTCGGTTCTCCTCTGGGCCGCTGTCGGGGCCGGCGGCGTGCGCCTCGTTCAAGCTCGGCACTCTAGGACGACTGCAGTGCGGCCGTCTTCCCTCCGACTGGGGTCGAGCGAAAGGCAGAATCGCGCCATGACCACTGCAGCCGACTTCTCGCTGCGCGCCGCGGAGCGGCGCGACGTCGACGCCATCGTCGCGCTGATCCGCGGCCTCGCCGAGTTCGAGAAGCTCACCCATCTGCTCGAGGTCACGCCCGACACGCTCGCGGTCCACCTGTTCGGGCCGAAGCCGGTCGTCGAGGCGGTCGTCGCGGAGCGGTCGGGGCGCATCGTCGCGTTCGCGCTCTTCTTCGTCAGCTTCTCGACCTTTCTCGCCAGGCCGGGGCTCTGGCTCGAGGATCTTTTCGTCGAGCCCGAGCAACGCGGACACGGCATCGGCCAGGCGCTGCTCGAGCACCTGGCGCGGCTCGCTGCGGCGCGCGGCTACGGCCGTTTCGAGTGGAGCGTCCTCGACTGGAACGCGGGTGCGATCCGCTTCTACGAGCGGATGGGGGCGACGGTGATGCCCGACTGGCGGATCTGTCGCATCGCCGGTGCCGCGCTCGACACCTATCGGGCCGACCCCGAGTGAGCGCTGCGGTCGATCGCTACGGCGAGCTCCACGCCGGCTTTCGCTGGCACGTTCCGCGTGACTTCAACATCGCCGAAGTCTGCTGCACGCGCTGGGCGCGGCAGAAGCCCGACGCGGTCGCGATCCGCTTCGAGGACGAGCACGGCATCCGCAGCGATTTCACCTACGGCGAGATCGACGCCGCCGCCGACCGCCTCGCGGCGGCGCTGCGCATGCTCGGCGTCGCCCGCGGCGACCGCGTCGCGCTCGTGCTGCCGCAGCGCTTCGAGACCGCGGTCGCGCACATCGCGCTCTATCGCCTCGGCGCGGTCGCGATGCCGCTCTCGATGCTGTTCGGCCCCGACGCGCTCGAGTACCGCATCCGCGACAGCGAGGCGGCGCTCGCGATCGTCGACGAGAGCGGAATCGCGAACGTGCGCGCGGCGCGGCAGCTGTGTCCGGGCCTTGCGACGGTCGTCGCGGTCGGCGCCGCCGCGGGGCAGGGCGATGTCGATTGGCGCGATCTCGTCCGCGGCGAGCGGACGCCGTTCGCTGCCGAGCCGACGAGCGCCGACGATCCCGCGGTGCTCATCTACACGAGCGGAACGACCGGACCGCCGAAGGGAACGCTGATCCCGCACCGCGCGCTGATCGGCAACCTGCCCGGGTTCGTCTGCAGCCAGAACTGGTTCCCGCAGGATGACGCGGTCTTCTGGTCGCCGGCCGACTGGGCGTGGACCGGCGGCCTGATGGATGCGCTGTTGCCGACGCTCTACTTCGGGCGCGAGATCGTCGCGCTGCAGCGGCGCTTCGCTCCCGAGCTCGCGTTCGAGGTCCTCGAGCGCCACCGCGTGACGCACACGTTCCTGTTTCCGACCGCGCTGAAGGCGATGATGAAGGCGGTGCCGAAGCCGCGCGAGCGCTATGCGATCGAGCTGCGCGCGATCATGAGCGCGGGCGAAGCGGTCGGCGACGCCGTCTTCGCGTGGTGCCGCGACGCGCTCGGCGTCGTCCCCAACGAGATGTTCGGCCAGACCGAGATCAACTACATCGTCGGCAACTGCGCGATGCACTGGCCGGCGCGGCCGGGCAGCATGGGCCGGCCGTACCCCGGCCATCGCGTCGCCGTGGTCGACGACGACGGCAACGAGTGCCCGCGCGGCGTCCCCGGCGACGTCGCGCTGCACCGGCGCGACGTCCACGGCGAGCGCGACCCGATCTTCTTTCTCGGCTACTGGAAGCGCGACGACGCGACGCGCGCCAAGTTCACCGGCGACGTCGACGACAGCTGGTGCCGCACCGGCGACACCGCGGTGATGGACGACGACGGCTACCTCTGGTACCAGGGCCGCAGCGACGACGTCTTCAAGGCCGCCGGTTACCGGATCGGCCCGAGCGAGGTCGAGAACTGCCTCGTCAAGCATCCGGCGGTCGCCAACGCTGCGGTGGTTCCGAAGCCCGACGCCGAGCGGGGTGCGCTCGTCAAGGCGTTCGTCGTCGTCGCCGTCGGCCACGTAGCGTCTGCCGAGCTCGTGCGCGAGCTGCAGGCCCACGTCCGCGGCAAGCTCGCGCCCTACGAGTATCCGAAGGAGATCGAGTTCATCGACGCGCTGCCGATGACGACGACCGGCAAGGTGCAGCGTCGCGTGCTGCGGCTGCGCGAGGAAGAAAAGGCGAGGCGACGATGAAGAAGGGCGGCCGAAGCCGCCCTCTCGTCACTTGACCTGGCCGCGCAGCTCGCCGCCCGGATTGGCGGCGGTGTGCAGGTTGACGTACCAGAGGCCCTGCTTGACCTGGTCGACCTGCGCTGGCGTCAGCGTCGCCTGGCCGATGATCGGGCTCGCGAGCGGGCCGGCGAACGGAACGACGACGCCGGCGTTCGCGCCCGCCGCCGCGGGACCGTGGAAGTGGCCGGCGGTGACCGGGCCAGTCGTTCCCGAGTACGTCACGTTCCACTTGATGACGTTGCCGTCGAGCTCGACGCGTGCCGTGCCCGAGCCGGTGGTCGCGTTCGGCGGCACCTCGTTCTTGCCCGAGAGCGGCACCGACATCACGCCGGCACCGCCTTTGTCGCGATCCATCATGCCGCAGCCTGCGAAGGCGAGCGCACCGGCAGCAACGAGAGTGGCAAGGGCGAAACGACGAGCGATCATGTGGCTGTCTCCTCCAGTGGGGCCGGAACCGTCGCTCCGGTTGGCGAGGGATGATAGGGCGTTCGCTCGCGCGGCGCTTCGTGGTGCACCCTGATGGAAACCGCCTCCTTCGTCGCCATGGCCAAGCAGTCGGTCGCCGACTGGGTCGACGACTACGCGCCGAGCATGGGCGCGGCGCTCGCCTACTACACGCTCTTCTCGCTCGCGCCGCTGCTGCTGATCGCGGTGTCGATCGCCGGCCTCGTCTTCGGGCCCGACGCCGCCCGCGGCGAGATCTTCGCCGAGTTGCGCGACGTGATCGGCGACGACGGCGCCGCCGCCGCCGAGACCCTCCTGCAAAGTCTCAACAAGCCGGCGCAAGGCCTCGTCGGCACCGTCGTCGGTCTGGCCACGCTGGTCGTCGGCGCCGCGTCGGTCTTCGGCGAATTGCAGAACGCGCTCGACCGCATCTGGCGCGCGCCGGCGCGGCCCGGCGCGGGATTGTGGTCGCTGCTGCGCGCGCGGCTGCTGACCTTCGGGATGGTGCTCGGGATCGGGTTCCTGCTCGTCGTCTCGCTGCTCGCGAGCACCGCGATCGCCGCCTTCGGCAAGCGCTACGCCCACGCGTTCGGCGGCTGGGCGATCGTCGCCGAGGCGCTGAACTTCGTCGTCAGCCTCGCCGTCGTCACCGCGCTCTTCGCGATGATCTACAAGATCCTGCCGCGCGTGCGCATCGGCTGGCGCGACGTCTGGGTCGGCGCCGCCGTCACGGCGCTGCTGTTCTCGCTCGGCAAGTCGCTGATCGGCCTCTACCTCGGCCGCAGCGGCACGGCGTCGGGCTTCGGCGCCGCGGGCTCGCTCATCCTCGTCATCGTCTGGACCTACTACTCGGCGCAGATCTTTCTGCTCGGCGCCGAGTTCACGCACGTGTACGCGCACGCCCGCGGGACGCGCTGCGATGCGGCGGATGCAGCGATGTCGCCCGGCGATGCTGCGGTCGCGCTCGACCGGTCGCGCGCCGCTCTCGCGGCGGCGCTGCGCGGCCGCGACGATCGCTGATCGCGCGCGCTGCGGCTATCCTCGCGCGAGGTCGATCGGAGAGGGCGGCATGCAGGGGTTCCGGCGAGGCCACGACCGGCGCGGCGCGCTGAGGTTGCTCGGCAGCTGCGCGATCGCGCCCCTTGCGCTCGCCGCGCTCGGGCAGACGTGGCCGAATCGGCCGATCAGGGTGCTGATCGGCGTCCCTGCCGGCGGCACGCAGGACGTCCTGACGCGCGCGATCGCCGAGGCCGTGAAGACGAGCCTCGGGCCGATCATCATCGACAACCGCGGCGGCGCGGCCGGCCGGATCGCGGTCGAGGCGGTGAAAAACGCCGAGCCCGACGGCTACACGTTGCTGCTGGGCACCGCCGGCATGATGACGATGTTCCCCAACGCCTACGCCAAGCTCGGCTACGACCCGTTTCGCGACTTCGTGCCGATCGTCAACGCGGCGAGCTTCGAGCTGGCGATGACGATCCACCAGGCGGTGCCGGCGACGACGCTCGCCGAGTTCGTCGCCTGGGCGCGGACGCAGGGCAAGGACGGCGCGAACGTCAGCTTCGCGTCGTACGGCGCCGGGACGCCGTCTCACTTCCTCGGCGAGATGCTGAACCGGGCGACCGGGCTGAAGATGGTCCACGTCCCCTACAAGGGCTCGACGCCGGCGCGCCAGGACGTGATGGGCGGCACCGTTCCGCTCTACTTCGACACCGTCGGCGGCGCGCTCACCATGCTGCCGACCGGGCGCGTCAAGGTGCTGGCGACGAGCGGCACGCGGCGTTCGCCACCGATGCCGACGGTCCCGACCTTCGTCGAGCTCGGCCACAAGGACGTCGTCGCGACCGCCTGGTTCTCGTACTACGCGCCGGCGCGAACGCCAGCGGCGATCGTCGAGCGGCTGCGCAGCGAATTCCTGAAGGCGGTGAACTCGCGCGAGGTGCGCCAGCAACTGATCCTGAACGGCATGTACCCGGTCGGCGACGGACCCGATGCGCTGCTCAGGACGATGCGCGAAGACACCGAGCGCTGGGGCCGCATCATGCGCGAGACGAACTTTCGCGCCAGCGAATGAAGCGGCCCAACTTCGTTTTCATCGTCGCCGACGACCTCGGCTTCGCCGACCTCGGCTGCTACGGCGGTCGCGTTCCGGTGTCGCCGGTGCTCGACCGGATGGCCGCAGAGGGCATCCGCTTCACGCACGGCTACGCGAACTCGCCGGTCTGCTCGCCGACGCGCTTCGCGCTGATGACGGGGCGCTACCAGTACCGGCTGCGCGGCGCCGCCGAGGAGCCGATCAGCAGCAGGACGCGAAGCAGCAGGACGCTCGGCCTGCCGCCCGAGCATCCGACGCTGCCGTCGCTGCTGAAGGCGGCGGGCTACCGCACCGCGCTCGCCGGCAAGTGGCACCTCGGCTATCCGCCCGCGTTCTCGCCGCTGCGCTCGGGCTACGACGAGTTCTTCGGCCCGATGTCGGGCGGCGTCGACTACTTCAGCCACTGCGACAACCGCGGCGCGCACGACCTCTGGCAGGGCGAGGCCGAGCACCGCGAGGAGGGCTATCTCACCGACCTGATCTCGCGCCGCGCGGTCGACTTCATCGAGCGCGTCGCCGCGCCCGGCGCGGCGCCGTTCTTCCTCAGCGTCCACTACACCGCGCCGCACTGGCCGTGGGAGACGCGCGACGACGCGCGAATCGCCGCAGAGGTGAGGGACAACCTCTTTCACCTCGACGGCGGCAACATCCACATCTACCGTCGCATGATCGAGCACATGGACGAGGGGATCGGCTGGATCCTCGATGCGCTCGCCGCGCACGGCGTCGCCGACGACACGCTCGTCGTCTTCACGAGCGACAACGGCGGCGAGCGCTTCAGCGACAACTGGCCGCTCGTCGGCGGCAAGATGGACCTCACCGAAGGCGGCATTCGCGTGCCCTGGATCGCGCGCTGGCCGGCGCGGATCGCGGCCGGCGCGACGAGCGCGCAACTCTGCATGACGATGGACTGGTCGGCGACGATGCTCGACGCCGCCGGCGTCGCCGCCGACCCCGGCCATCCGCTCGACGGCGTCTCGCTGATGCCCGTTCTCACCGACGCCGTGCACACGTTCGAGCGGCCGCTGCACTGGCGGATGAACCACCGCGGCCAGCGGGCGCTGCGCCGCGGCAAGTGGAAGTACCTGCGCGTCGACGGCCACGACTACCTGTTCGATCTCGACGCCGACGAGCGCGAGCGCGCCAACCGCGCGGCGCGCGAGCCGGAGCGGCTGGCCGCGCTTCGTGCCGACTGGGAAGCGTGGAACGCGACGATGCCGCCGATCCCGGCCGATGCGACCGTGAGCCTCGGCTACGGCGCGAAGGACATGCCGCAGCGCTGAGGCGAAGGCCGACGACGAATGCCGGCGAGCGATCCGCACGACCTCGAGCGCTTCGTCGCCGCGCAGGCGCCGGTCTGGCAACGGGTGATGGCCGAGCTCGCCGGCGCGCGCAAGCAGAGCCACTGGATGTGGTTCGTCTTTCCGCAGCTGCGCGGCCTCGGCAGAAGCGCGATGGCCGAGCGCTACGGCATCGCGTCGCGCGCCGAGGCCGCCGCGTACCTCGCCCATCCGGTGCTCGGGCCGCGGCTCGTCGAGGCGACGCGGGCGATGCTCGCCGCGGATCGCAGCTTGAGTGCGTTCGCGATCCTGGGCTCGCCCGACGACGTCAAGTTCTGCTCGTCGATGACGCTCTTCGCCGCCGTCGCATCCGTGGGCTCGCCGTTTGCCGAGGCGCTCGATCGCTATTGCGGCGGCGCCCGCGACGCCGCCACCGTGGCCCTGCTCGACCGAACCTGACCACCGCGGCAGCGCCGCGCAACCCGAAGGAAGCACGATGGGAATCCTCGACGTTCTCCAGCAGTACGCCAATCCGGCGGCCGCGCCGACGGACAAGGTGCACGAGCACTTCGACCAGGTCGCGCAACAGGCTTCCTCGCAGCAGCTCGGCAACGGCGTCGCCGCTGCGTTCCGCTCCGACGCGACGCCGCCGTTCGGACAGATGGTCGGCAACCTGTTCGGCCAGTCGACCCCGGAGCAGCGCGCCGGCATCCTCAACCAGCTGACGCAGGTGCTCGGCAGCGGCGCGCTGTCGTCGATCGCCGGTGGCGTTCTCGGGCGCGTTCTCGGCGGCGGCAACGCGGCGCCGACGATCACTCCCGAGCAGGCGTCGCAGGTCTCGCCCGCCGACGCCGCGGTGATCGCCGAGCATGCCGAGAAGAAGGATCCGTCGATCCTCGACCGCGCCGGCGAGTTCTACGCGCAGCACCCGCAGCTCGTGAAGGGCCTCGGCGCGGCGGCGCTCGCGATCGTCCTCGGCAGGATGCGCAGCCAGTCGTGAGCCGGCGTCCGCAACGCCGCGCCGGTCAGGCGCTGCGGAGGACGCTGATGTGCTCGGTGCCGCTCTCGGGCAGCCAGACCTCGCCGGCGCGGCCGTGGATCTGGCGCACGCCCGCGTTGTCGTTGGGGAGCGCGAAGCGCGTGAACGTCTCGTTCGCCGGATCGAAGCGGACGATCGCGTTGCTGCCCCAGTCGCTCAGCCACACCTTGTCGTTGCCGTCGACGTAGACGGCGTACGGTCGCGGCCCCGACCCCGGCAGCTTCCACGCCCGCCAGCTCGACTTCGCCGGGTCGTGCATCGAGACCTGGCCGCTCAGCCATTCGCTGACCCAGATCCTGCCCTGGCTGTCGCTCCAGACGCGGCGCGCGCCCTGGTTCGGCGTCGGCGGCTCGACGACCGTCGAGTCGCCGCTCGCGCGGTCGATCTTCGCGATGAACGATCCGGCGAGCGAGCAGTACCAGACGTCGCCCTGGGGCGTCGTGCAAATGCCGTACGGCCCGGTGCCGCGCGGCGAACGCTTCACCGAGACTTCGCCGGTCTTCGTCTGCACCTTGCCGACGAAGCCGCTCTGGCCGGTGAACCAGAGGTCGCCGTCGCCGTCGAACGTCGCGGTGTTGAGGTTCGCGTACGGCGTCCCCTCCGGAAGCGGAAACGCGCGGACCTTCCGATCGGGCCAGCCGACGCGAACGATCGCGTTCTGACCGCCGTCGGTGAGCCAGGCCGCGTGGTCGGGACCTTGGATGACGCCGTGCGGCGACGAGTTGCTGCCGAGCGCGATGAGCTCGGAGTGACCGGTCTTCGGATCGAACCAGCCGAGATGGCCGCTGCGCTGCGCGCTGAACCAGACGCCGCCGTCGGGCGCAGGCGCGACGTCGTGGATGCCGGTGCGCTGGCGCGTCGCGAGCGGCCAGCTGCGCACCGCCGCAGCGTCGGCACGCGCGGCGAGCGGCCACACGGGCAGGAAAGCGGTGCCGGCGAGGGCAGCGATTGCGTCGCGTCGCGAGCGGATCGGCATGGCGGCCTCCTTCGGGAGCGGATGCTCGGGATCGGCACACTATATTCAAGGCATGCGGCATGCCGTCTTCAGGCTTTTCTCGCGCGAGCCGCTGCACGACCCGACTGCGGCTCCCGACGCCGGCGCGCGGCACGAGGTCAAGACGACGACCTGCTACATGTGCGCGTGCCGCTGCGGCATCCGCGTCCACCTGCGCGACGGCGAGCTGCGCTACATCGACGGCAACCCGAACCATCCGCTCAACAAGGGCGTGATCTGCGCCAAGGGCTCGGCGGGAATCATGAAGCAGCGCTCGCCGGCGCGCCTCACGCAGCCGCTGCTGCGCAAGGCAGGAAGCGAGCGCGGCGCCGGCGACTTCGAGCCGATCTCGTGGGATCGTGCGCTCGAGATCCTGACGACGCGGCTGGCGAAGATCCGCGCCAGCGACCCGAAGCAGTTCGCGCTCTTCACCGGCCGCGACCAGATGCAGGCGCTGACGAGCCTCTTCGCGCGCCAGTTCGGAACGCCGAACTACGCCGCGCACGGCGGCTTCTGCTCGGTCAACATGGCCGCGGGGATGATCTACACGATCGGCGGCAGCTTCTGGGAGTTCGGCGGGCCGGACCTCGCGCGCGCCAAGCTGTTCGTGATGGTCGGCACCGCCGAGGACCACCACTCGAACCCGCTCAAGATCGCGATCGCCGACTTCAAGCGGCGCGGCGGCCGCTTCGTCTCCATCAACCCGGTGCGCACCGGCTACTCGGCGATCGCCGACGAGTGGATCGCGATCCGCCCGGGCACCGACGGCGCGCTCTTCCTGGCGCTCTTGCACGAGCTGATCGCGAACGGCCTCGTCGATCGCGCGTTCCTGAAGCGCTTCACCAACGCGCCGCAGCTCGTCGTCCTCGACGCCGGCGAGCGCGAGGGCATGTTCGCGCACGATCCCGATCCCGCCAAGGGGCCGCCGGGCGACGGCCGTCATCCGCACAACAAGCTCGTCTTCGATGGCGCGTCGCAGACGATCGTCGCGGCGTACCCCGAAGGCGTCGCCGAGGGCGTCGATGCGGCGCTCGAAGGGCGCTATGCGCTCGCCGACGGCACGCGCGTCGCGCCGGCGTTCGCGCTGCTGCGCGAGCGCGTCGCCGGCTGCACGCCCGAGTGGGCCGAGACGATCACCGGCATTCCCGCGGCGCGCATCCGCGCGCTCGCGCGCGAGCTCGGCGAGACGGCGCTGCACGAGGCGTTCGAGCTGCCGATCGCGTGGACCGACGCCTGGGGCAAGCGACACCCGACGACGCAGGCGCGGCCGGTCGCGTTTCACGCCATGCGCGGGGTGGCCGCGCACTCGAACGGCTTCCAGACGGTGCGCGCGCTCGCGGTGCTGATGAGCGTGCTCGGCACGATCGACGCGCCCGGCGGCTTTCGCCACAAGGCGCCGTATCCGCGCCACATCGTGCCGAACTTTCGCGCCTTCAACTCGCCCGACATGATCCGGCCGAACACGCCGCTCAATGCGGCGCCGCTCGGCTTTCCGGCCAATCCCGACGAGCTCGCGATCGGGGACGACGGCACGCCGATGCGGATCGACCACGCGTTCTCGTGGGAAGCGCCGCTGTCGGCGCACGGCCTGATGCATACGGTCGTGCGCAACGCGACGCTCGGGCGTCCGTACCGACTCGACACGCTCATGCTCTTCATGGCGAACATGGCGTGGAACTCGACGATGAACACCGTCGCGGTCCGCGAGATGCTCAACCGCAGGAACGCCGACGGCGAGCACGAGATCCCGTTCCTCGTCGTCTGCGACGCATTCCGCAGCGAAACGGTCGAGTTCGCCGACCTCGTCCTGCCCGACACGACGTACCTCGAGCGGCACGACGTGATGAGCATCCTCGACCGGCCGATCTCCGAGTTCGACGGCCCGGCCGACTCGGTCCGCGTCCCGGTCGTGCCGCCGCTCGGCGAATGCCGGCCGTTCCAGGACGTCCTCGTCGAGCTGGCGTCGCGGCTCAAGCTGCCGGCGTTCACGACCGCGGACGGCGAGCGGAAGTTCAGCGACTACGCCGACTTCGTCGTCCGCTACGAAGCGGCACCCGGGCTCGGCTTCCTGATGGGCTGGCGCGGCGAGAACGGCGACCAGCACCTGCGCGGCGCGCCGAACCCGAATCAATGGCAGAAGTACGCCGAGAACGACTGCGTCTTCCACCTCCGCTTGCCGGAGACGATGCACTACATGCGCAACTGGAACCGCGAGTACCTCGACTACGCGAAGGACAAGGGCTGGCGGCAGAAGAACGACGTCGTCCAGATCTGCATCTACAGCGACACGCTGCAGACGTTTCGCCTCGCCGCCGAAGGCAAGACGCAAGGACGGCGGCCACCCGCGCATCTGCGCGATCGGATCGCGACCCACTTCGATCCGCTGCCCTTCTGGTCGCCGCCGCTCGAGGACGCGTTCGTCGACCGCACGCGCTATCCGCTCGCCGCGATCACGCAGCGGCCGATGGCGATGTACCACTCGTGGGATTCGCAGAACGCGTGGCTGCGCCAGATCCACAGCCACAACTACCTGTTCGCGCATCCGTCGGCGGCGTCGGCCGCGGGTGTCGCCGACGGCGGGTGGTGCTGGGTCGAGAGCCGCTGGGGGCGCGTGCGCTGCATGCTGCGCACCAGCGAAGCGGTCGAGCCCGGCACGGTGTGGACGTGGAACGCGATCGGCAAGGCCGACGGCGCGTGGCAGCTCGAGCCCGGCGCCGACGAGGCGAAAAAGGGCTTCCTGCTCAACCACCTCATCACCGACGAGCTGCCGGGCGAGGGCGGCGCGGTGAGCAACTCCGACCCGGTCACCGGGCAGGCCGGCTGGTACGACGTCCGCGTCCGCATCGCGCCGTGCGGTGCCGGCGAGGATGCGGAGACGTCGCCGCAGTTCGCGCGAGGCGCGCCTTGATCGCGTCCCTGCTCGCGCTCTTCAAGCGGCGCAACGACGCCGCCGCCCAGCGTCCGCCCGAACCGCCGCCGCGCGGACGCCAGCTCGCGCTCGTCATCGACCTCAACGTCTGCGTCGGCTGCCACGCCTGCGTGACGTCGTGCAAGGAATGGAACACCTACGGCGCCGCCGGCCCGCTCGCCGACGAGAACGCGTACGGCGCCGCGCCGACCGGGACGTTCTTCAACCGGGTGCAGACGTACGAGGCCGGCGTCTTTCCCGCGACCGACACGATCCACTTTCCGAAGAGCTGCCTGCACTGCGAGGATCCGCCGTGCGTCCCGGTCTGCCCGACCGGGGCGAGCTACAAGCGAAAGAGCGACGGCATCGTCCTCGTCGACTACGACAAGTGCATCGGCTGCAAGTACTGCGCGTGGGCGTGCCCGTATGGCGCGCGCGAGCTCGACGAGGAGCGCCAGGTGATGACCAAGTGCACGCTCTGCGTCGATCGGATCGAGGACACGACGCTCGCGCCAGCGGACCGCAAGCCTGCGTGCGTGAAGGCGTGCCCGACCGGCGCGCGCATCTTCGGCGACGTTCACGATCCGGAGTCGGACGCTTCGCGCGCGATCCGCGAGCGCGGCGGCTACGCGCTGATGCCCGAGTGGAACACGCGGCCGGCGAACCACTATCTGCCGCGCCGCGTCACCGCGTCGGTCGGCGCCGCCGCGCGCGAGGCGCGCGAGCTCGGCAAGGCCGCGGACGGGGCTGCGCGCGACGAGCCGAGCGCGCCATGAATCCGGCGTTCTCGGTCGTCGTCTTCACGACCGCCGCGGGCGCGGGGCAGGGCCTCGTCGTCGCGCTCGCGCTCGCTGCGCTGGCCGGCATTCCGCTCGCGCCGGCGTCGCTGCGCGGCGGGCTCGCGATCGCGATCGTCCTGCTCGTCGTCGGCCTCGCGGCGTCGTTCCTCCACCTCGGGCGGCCGACGCGCGCCTGGCGGGCGTGGCTGATGTGGCGGACGTCGTGGCTGTCGCGCGAAGTGATCGTGCTGCCGGCGTTCATCGCGCTCGTCGCTGCGTGGTGGCTGGTCGCGCGCGATCCCGCCGGCGCGCCGGCGTCGCTGCTGCTGCCGCTCGCCGCGATCGCGGTGTCGGCGCTGCTGTGGCTGTGCACGGCGATGATCTACGCGTGCCTGCGCTTCATCGAGGAATGGGCGCAGCCGCTCACCGTCGTCAACTTCGTCCTCCTCGGCCTGTCGTCGGGGCTCGTGCTCGCGTGCGCGCTCGCCGCGCTGGCCGGCGAGGGCAGGGCGCTCGCCTCGGCGCTTCCGGCTGCGCTCGTCGCGACCGTCGTGGCCGGCGCTGCGCGCATCGCCGCGATCCGGCGCAACGCCGTGCTTCGCCACCGCTCGACGCTGCAGTCGGCGACCGGGATCGTCGCTTCGCGCCTGGTGCAGACGTCGATGGGGATGTCGGCCGGCTCGTTCAACACGCGCGAGTTCTTCCATCGCGCTTCGGCTGCGGCGCTGCGGACGATCAAGCTCACCGCCGTCGCGCTCGCGTTCGTCGTTCCCGCGCTCGTCGTCGCGCTCGTCTGGGCCGGCGCGTTGCCGGCGTCGGCGTGCGCATTCGCCGCGCTCGCGCAGGCGCCCGGTCTGCTCGCCGACCGCTGGCTCTTTCTCGCGCAGGCGAAGCATCCGCAAAACCTGTACTACCAGGTCGTGTCGTGATGCGCGGTTCGTGCAGCAACGTCGTCGCGGCTTCGGGCAAACGCTGAGTTCTCGCGTCGCGTCGGCGGCGTGTGCGATGGGATACTCGCGGCACTTTTGTCGAGCGCTTCGAAAGCGTTCGCCTGCCACCGGAGATTCGATCGATGACAGACATGCCGCTCTCGCTTCGCAGACGTCAACTCCTCGCCGGCAGTGCCAGCGCGCTCGCCGGCACCGGCCTGGTCGGTCTCGCCGGCGAGGCGATGGCGCAAGCCGCAGCAGCACCCGCCCCGGCCGCGCCGCGGCCGCTGCCTGCCTACGCCGCGTGGAAGGACCCGAATGCGGTGATCGTCCACAGCGCGACGACGATCGAGACGAAGCGCGCCGCGTTCGGCACCAGCGGCATCACGCCGGCCGAGTACCTCTACATCCGCAACAACCTGCCGGCGCCCGACGCGTCGATCGTCGCCAATCGCGACGCCTGGCAGGTCGCGTTCGACGGCGTCCGCAACCCGCGCACGCTGACCGTCGCCGAGCTCAAGTCGATCGGCGTCGAGACCGTCGCGACGGTGCTGCAGTGCTCGGGCAACGGCCGCGGCTACTTTCCGAGCAAGCCGAGCGGGACGCCGTGGACCGTCGGCGCCGCCGGCTGCGTGCTCTGGAGCGGCGTCCCGTTGCGCTTCGTCGTCGAGTCGCTCGGCGGCGTCGCGCCGGGGATGAACTGGCTCACCGGCACCGGCGGCGAGAAGCTTGCCGACAACGTCGATTCGCTCTCGGTCGTCGTCGAGCGCTCGGTCGCGATCAAGGTGATGAACGACGCGCTGCTCGCGTGGGAGATGAACGGCGCGCCGCTCTCGCTCGCGCACGGCGGGCCGCTGCGCCTCGTCGTCCCCGGCTACAACGGCGTCAACAACATCAAGTACGTCAAGCGCGTCGCGTTCACGGCGGGCGAGTCGCTCGCGAAGATCCAGCAGACCGGCTACCGGATGACGCCGCTCGGCGGGCAGTCGAAGCCGAGCGAGCCGTCGATCCAGGAGCTCAACGTCAAGTCGTTCATCACGTCGCCCGCCGGCGAGCACCAGGTCAAGGCCGGCGTCGTCTACGTCACCGGCGTTGCGTTCAGCGGCGGCCAGCCGATCCGCCGCGTCGAGATCTCGAGCGACGGCGGCCGCAACTGGATCGACGCGCCCTTCGTCGGCCTCGACCTCGGCCGCTTCGCGTGGCGGCAGTTCGCGATGCCGCTGCGCATGAGCGCCGGCAACTACGTCCTCGTCAGCCGCGCGACCGACGCCGCCGGCAACGTCCAGCCCGAGCAGCGCCTCGAGAACGCGCACGGCTACAGCAACAACAGCTGGAAGGATCCGGCGGTGCTGCTGACGGTCGCCTGAGGCCACGGTGCCACCGGCTGTGCGACGCGCGCTCGCGGCCGCCTGCGGCGCCGCACTCGCGCTCGTCGCCCCCGGCGCGGCGCGCGGCGCCGACGACGGCGACGCCAACGAGCTCCAGCTCGGCAAGACCTTGTTCACCGTCGGCGCGATGCCGCCTTGCGGGACCTGCCACACGCTGAAGGACGCGGCGACGACGGGCGCGGTCGGTCCCGTCCTCGACGACCTGCAGCCGACCGCCGACCGCGTCGTCACCGCGCTGAAGAGCGGCATCGGCATGATGCCTTCGTACCAGTCTTCGCTGAGCGAAGCGCAGATGCGTGCGCTCGCGCGCTACGTCGCCAAGGCGAGCGGCGGCGCGCGATAGGGCCTGTTCACGCTGTGCGAGGGCTCGCGCCGGTGCTGCGCAGGCCGTGCGGCAAGGCGCGGGCGAGGCCGTGTGCCCTCGGCACACAACGAGCACGCAACGCCGCCGCGCGGCCTGCGCAACACCGGCCCGGCGGGTGATCTCTGCAAACGGGCGCCCGCCGCGTTGCAAATGCTCGCCGTAGCAGCGGCTACGGCTGCGCTTTGCGCCTTGCGGGCGCCCGTTTGCAGAGTCACGCGAGCCCTCGCACAGCGTGAACAGGCCCTAGCCGCATCGGCGCGGATGCGCGCCGATAATCGGCGGCGGTGAACGAGCTCGCTGCGCGCGTCTTCGGGCCGTGGGTCCGTCGGATCGATCGCACCGTCGTGCGCGCCGACGGCGTCGCCGGCCTGCTGGGTGCGCTCCTCGTCCTGCCGCAGGCGATCGCGTTCGCGACGCTCGCCGGCCTGCCGCCCGAGTACGGCCTGTCGACCGCGATCATCCCCTGCGTCGTCGCGGCGCTGTTCGGCTCGAGCTGGCACGTCGTCTCGGGGCCGACCAACGCGAACTCGCTCGCGCTCTTCGCGACGCTCGCGCCGCTCGCCGTGGTCGGCTCGCCGCACTACATCGCGCTCGCGCTCGCCGTCACCGTCCTCGTCGGCACGATGCAGTTCGCGATCGGGGCGCTCAGGCTCGGCGCGATCGCGAACTTCATCTCGCCGGCGGCGCTGCGCGGCTTCATGGCCGGCGCCGCGGCGCTGATCGCGCTCTATGCGCTGCCCGACCTGCTCGGCCTGCCGCCGCCGACGGCGCACCGGCTCGGCAATCTCGCCGAGCACCTGGGGGCGCAGCTCGGCCGCGTCTCGCCGGCGGCGTTCTTCGTCGGCATCTTCACCATCGTCGCAGCCGTCCTGCTGAAGCACGAGCTCAAGCGCGCGCCGCACATGCTGCTCGCGCTCGCGCTCTCGACCGTGCTCGGGTTCGCGATCGACCGCTGGCTCGTCGACGGCCGCCACATCGCGGTCGTCGGCGCGCTGCCGCCGATCTGGCCGCGCTTCGCGCTGCCGACGTTCGACCTGCGGCTGCTTCCCGACCTCATCGGCATCGCTTTCGCGCTGACGATCGTCGCGCTCGGGCAGTCGATCTCGATCGCCAAGGCAGTTGCGTCGCGCTCCGGCCAGCACCTCGACGCCAACCGCGAGTTTCGCGGCCAGGGGCTGTCGAACATCGTCGGCGGCATGTTCTCGTCGTACGTGTCGTGCGGCTCGCTGAACCGGTCGCTGCCGAACTACGAAGCGGGAGCGCGGACGCCGCTCGCTGCCGTCTTCGCGGCGCTCTGGCTGCTCGTCCTCGTCGCCTTCACCGCGGGCCTGCTCGCGTGGATCCCGATGCCGGCGATCGCGGCGTTGCTTCTCCTCATCGCGTGGTCGCTGTTCGACTGGGAAGGCTGGCGGCGGCTCTTCAGCCACAGCCGACAGGACTTCGCGATCGCTGCGGCGACCTTCGTCGCGACCGTCTCGATCCGGCTCGAGGTCGCGATCCTGCTCGGCACGATCCTGTCGCTCGTCACCTACCTGTACCGCACGTCGAAGCCGGCGATCCGCATCATGGGGTTCGACACCACCAGCCCGGCGCGGCCGTTCGTCGTCCGTGCCGACGTGCCGGCGCCGCTTCCCGAATGCCCGCAGCTGAAGATGATCCGCATGGAAGGCGAGGTCTACTTCGGCGCGGTCTCGTATGTCAGCGACCTGCTGCGCGACCTGCGCGCGCCGACGAGCTCGCCGAAGCACCTGCTCGTGATGAGCAAGAGCATGAACTTCATCGACCTCGCCGCCGCCGAGATGTGGCACGCCGAGCTCGTCGCGCGCCGCGCGGCGGGAGGCGATCTCTACTTCCACCGGCCGCGCGCTCCGGTGCTCGAGCTCTGGCAACGGGTCGGCTTCATGAACGAGCTCGGCAGCGACCACATCTTTCCCGCCAAGCGAATCGCGATCGCGACGATCTTCGATCGGCTCGACCGCGGCATCTGCGCGCACTGCACGATCCGCGTCTTCGAGGAGTGCCAGACGCTGCCGCTGCCGATCGACGGCGCGGCGAGCGAGGTCTCGCCGGGATCGCGCGCGCCGGTGTCCTGACCGCGCCCGGCGCCGAACGCCGTTCTGATCGCGGCGCCGCGGCGCTTCCTCACTCTTAAGGGTCTTTTCCCCACGGCGAGGGGTGGGCAATCGATGCCTGGCGTTTTCAACTTCCCGCTCGCAATTGCTCGACATCAGGTTCTTTTCGAGCGCAGGGGGAAGTGATGAGACATCCGAAGATTCGACGGCGGGCTCTGATGTGGGCGATGTTCGCGTGCGCGCTGCCGGGGCTCGCCGCGGCCGGCGACGACGACCGGCGCGCCCCGGAGTCCGCGCAGATGCACCGTGCCGCCAACGACAGCGGCGTGGCGGTCACGATCAGCACGAACGGGTTCATCGACCGGCGCAACCCGTTCTTCCGCGAGCTCGGGTCGAACGGACGCAGTTGCGTGACGTGCCATGTGCCGGGAGAGGGTTGGTCGATGACGCCGAAAGGGCTGCGTGAGCGGTTCGAGCGGACCGACGGGACCGACCCGGTGTTTCGCCCCAACGACGGCGCCAATTCGCCGCTCGCCGACGTCTCGACCCGGCGTGCGCGCGAGCGCGCCTACACCATGTTGCTCAGCAAGGCGCTCATCCGGGTCGGCATCGGCATTCCCGTCGGGGCCGAATTCGAGCTCGTCAGCGTCGACGACCCCTATGGCTTTGCGAGCGCTGCCGAGCTGTCGCTCTTTCGCAGGCCGCTGGCGTCGACCAATCTGCGCTTCCTGAGCACTGTCATGTGGGACGGGCGCGAGACCTTCCTCGATGCAGCGTCGACCGATTGCCTTTTCGGCACGATGACGTGCTTCGCGCCGCTCCACGTCGATCTCGCCGATCAAGCGAACGCAGCGACGACCGGGCATGCCCAGGCCACGACGCCGCTCACGACCGAGCAGCGAAACGCCATCGTCGACTTCGAACTCGGCCTGTTCACGGCGCAGCAACAGGATGACGCGGCAGGCAGGCTCTCGGTCCAGGGCGCCCGCGGTGGACCGGTGTTCCTCTCGACCGTCCCTTCGTACTTCGGCATCAACGACCCCCTGGTCGGCGACTACCGCAGCCACGCCGGCTTCACGCCCAGCGCGATGTCGCTCTATGCGGGCTGGCAGTCGTACGTCGAGGACCGCACGGCCGCCGATCCCGAGCGTCGCGACCGCGGCGTTGCCGTCGCGCGGCGTGCGATCGCGCGCGGCGAGGCCCTCTTCAACAGCAAGCCGATCATCATCAGCGGCGTCAAGGGGCTCAACGACGACCTCCACACTCCCGCGATCCTCGGCACCTGCACGACTTGCCACAACACGCCCAACGCGGGGAACCACTCGATCCCGATGCCGCTCGACATCGGCATCGCGGACGCGTCGCGGCGCAGCCCGGACCTGCCGCTCTACACGCTGCGCAACAACGCAACGGGCGAGCAGGTCCGAACGACCGATCCGGGCCGGGCGCTGATCACGGGTCGCTGGCAGGACATCGGCCGCTTCAAGGGCCCGACGCTGCGGGCACTGGCGACGCGTCCGCCCTACTTCCACAACGGCTCGGCGAAGGACCTGAACGAGGTCGTCCGGTTCTACGACGAGCGGTTCGGGATCGGCTTCAGCGAGCAGGAAAGAGAGGACCTGGTCGCCTTTCTGAAGGCCCTGTAGGAGAAAGGACAGAGTCATGAAGTGGACATTGCATCTCTTGAAGGCGTTGCAGATGCGTCGGCTGGCGGCGGCGCTGGCGATCACCGGTGCGGGCGCCGCAGTCGCCGCAGGCGTCCTGTGGGCCGAGTCGACCGAGGTCGATCCGTCGCTGCCGGCGAGCGCGAGCACCGAGTTCCTCACCGCCACCAACGCGTTCGGGTGGAGTCAGGGCGCCGCGGTCGTGCCCGCAGCAGTCAGCGAACGTGTCTCGGCCACGGCGCGGTCCGACCGCGCGCCGGTCGAGCCGGTCGCCGGCCCGGCCGGCGCGCATCCGAGCGTGCCGGGCGACCCCTCCCTGCCATCTGCAGACGAAGCGCTGCACGGCGTCGCTTCCGACAGCACGGAGGCGGCGCCGACGTTTTGAGCCGAGATCGCGCGTGCGTCGTCGCGCTGGGCGATGGTTCGGCAATCGTGGGGGCTTCTCACGTGACCGCGGCTGGGCACAATGGTCGCCATGGACGCGGCGTCCGACCCTTCCGCACCTGCCGACGACGCAACGCGCGCTGCAGCACCGGGCGGCGTGTCCGGGGCCAACGATACGCTCTTCGCGACGTTGTACCGCGAGCTGCATCGACTCGCGCGGCGCGAGGCGGCGCGCGCCGGTCCGCGCGCGGTGCTCAGCCCGACGACGTTGCTGCACGAGGCGTACCTCGACCTCGCGCACCGCGACGCGCTCGCGTTTCCAGACCGCGCGCACTTCCTGGCCTATGCCGCGCGCGCCATGCGCAGCGTGGTGATCGATCGCGCGCGCGCCAGCGCGACCCAGAAGCGCGGCGGCGGGCTCGACATCACTTCGCTCGACACGCAGACCGCCGAGGGCATCGCCGAGCCGGCGGTGCTTTCCGAGATCGGCATCGCGCTCGACGAGCTCGCCGAGATCGAGCCCGAGCTTGCCAACGTCGTCGACCTCAAGTTCTTCTGCGGCTTCTCTGTTGCCGAGATAGCGAACCTGCACGCCGTCTCCGAACGGACCGTTCAACGTCAATGGGAGAAGGCCCGGATGCTGCTCTATCACGCGCTCGCCGGCGCGCCCTGAGCAGCATCTGGGCCGCTTCGAGGACGCGTGCGCAGCCGGGACCGTGATGGCGCGCCGCACCGACCCCGCACGCTGGCGTCGCCTGAGCGCGCGACTCGACGAGGCACTCGACCTCGACCCTGAGGATCGCCGGGCGTGGCTCGACGGCATCGAGGCGAGCGAGCCCGATCTGGCCGGCGACATCGAGGCGCTGCTCGCGGACCACGCGGCGAGCGTCGCTGCGCAGTTTCTGTCCGGAACTGCCTGGATCCCAACCAGCGAGCCGGACTCGGACGCGAGCCTTGCCGGTCAGACGCTCGGCAGCTACACGCTAGAGCGCACGATCGGCGAAGGCGGCATGGGCAGCGTGTGGCTCGCGCACCGAAGCGACGGCCGCTACGCCGGCAAGGTCGCGATCAAGCTGCTGAACGCGTCGCTGATCGGCCAGCGCGGCGGCGAACGCTTCCAACGCGAAGGCGCGATCCTGGCGCGTCTCGCGCATCCGAACATCGCTCGCCTGCTCGACGCCGGGGTCAACAGCGCGGGTCAGCCGTTTCTCGTCCTCGAGTACGTCGAGGGCGAGCGCATCGACGCGTTCTGCGACGCTGGCCGCCTCGATGTCGCCGCGCGCCTGGCGCTGTTCCTCGACGTGCTCGCAGCGGTCGCCCACTCGCACGCCAATCTGATCGTTCACCGCGACATCAAGCCGATGAACGTGCTGGTCGCCACCGGTGGCGTCGTCAAGCTGCTCGATTTCGGCATCGCGAAGCTGCTCGAAGACGGCGCGCTCGTCGCCGAGGCGGCCGAGCTGACGAGCGCCGGCGGCCGAGCGCTCACGCCTCAGTACGCGGCGCCGGAACAGCTCCTCGGCGAACCGGTGACCACGGCGACTGACGTCTATGCGCTCGGCCTTCTGCTCTACCTCCTGCTCGGCGGTCAACACCCCGTGACGCCCGATGCCCGCTCGACGGCCGAGCTCGTCAAGACCGTGATCGACACACCGGCGCCGCGGCTTTCTGCCGCCGTCGTCTCGACCCGATCGTTGCCGCACGACGCTCTCCTCGCCAACGCAGTGAGCCGATCGACGACCCCGGAGCGGCTGCAACGGCTGCTGCGTGGCGACCTCGACAACATCGTCGCCAAGGCGCTGAAGAAGAGTCCCGCCGAGCGCTACGGGACGGTGAGCGCGTTCGCAGACGACATTCGCCGCTACCTGTTCGACGAGCCGATCAGCGCCCGGGCCGATTCGATCGCGTATCGCACCGCGAAGTTCGTTCGCCGCAACCGCGTCCCGGTTGCCGCCGCCGCATTGACGGTCGTCGCCATCGTCGCCGGGGTGGTCGGGACGATCACGGAAGCAAAGCGTGCGGCCAGCGAGGCGCGGCGCGCCGAGCACGAAGCGCAGCAGGCGCACCACGAGCGCGATCGGGCGGTGCACGAACTGGCGCACGCCGAAGCCACCGACGAGTTCCTCGGCTTTCTGCTCCAGGAGGGCGCCGAGAAGCCGTTCACGACGTCGCAGCTCCTCCTGCGTGGCGAGCAGCTGATCGACCGGCAATTCGCGAGCGACCCGGATCTTCGGGCGCGCCTGCTGCTGACGCTTGCCAATCTCTACGTCGACGCGATGGAAGCGAACAAGGCGGAAGCGTTGCTCCTGCGCGCGCAGGCGTCGGCGAACGCCGTGGCCGACCCGCAGCTCCAGTCGCAGGTCGACTGCAGCCTGGCGGCACATTTCGGCGACACCTCTTCCTTCGATCGCGCGATGTCCCTGTTCGATTCCGCGATCGCGCGACTGCAAGCGCAGCCCGAGCTCGATCTGGCGGTGCTCGCGCAATGCCTGACCGCTCGCAGCATGATCCACATGCTGCGCGGCGACGCCGACGCGGCGCTCACCGATGCCCAGGCAGCCCTCGCGGACCTCGCGTCGCCGCGGCCGGGCCAGCGCAGCCTGGCGGTCACGGCGTATTCGGCGCTGGCCGACGCACGAAGCATGCGCGGCGAACTGGCGTTGGCCGTCACCGAGTACCAACGCGCGATCGACGCGCTCGCGGCGATGGGGCGCGGCCACACGTTGCAGGCAGTGGGCTTGCTCAACGGGCTCGGCTTGCGCCTTTCGAGAGCGGGGCAGACCTTGCGCGCCGCGGCCGCCTACGCGCAGGGTATTGCGATCGCCCGAGAGATCGCAACCGCCGACGTCGGTCCCGGCATCGAGACCAACTACGGCAAGCTGCTGGTCGATCTGGGTCGGGCGCGCGAGGCGATGCCACTGTTCGAGCGTGCGCTCGCGTCGGCGACGGAGCGCGGCCATGCCCGTGCGATCGCGCTCGCTTCGCTGCTCGGGGCGCCTGCCTGGTGCGCGGAAGGCGATCTCGCCCGCTGCGAAGCACTCCTCGCGCGTGCCCGGCCGCAGCTCGAGGCGACCTTGCCGCCGCAGCACGGAACGCTCGGCACACTCCACATGGAAGAGGCAAGGCTCGCGCTGGCCCGCCACGATCTGACGACTGCGCGCGAGCACTTGCTGCGGGCGCTCTCGATTTTCGAGGCCAGAAAGGAATGGAATCCGAATCGCTTGCGGACCATGAGCTTGCTTGCGCGCACCGAACTGCAACTCGGCGATCGAGCGGCCGCCGCCGACGTTGCGATCCGCGCCGTCGCGCTGGCGCGCGCCGCGCTCGGAGGGTTCGCGCAGAGCGCCTGGCTGGGCGACACGTTGCTCGCCCAGGCGGAGGTGCAGTACGCGCTCGGAGACGACGCGGCGCGAGCGACGCTGGCCGAGGCGTTGGCGCAGCTTCGCGCAACGACCGGCGAGGACGGGCCGGCGACGCGGGAGGCAAAGACGCTGCTCGCGAGCTTGTAGGCACACCCGGAGCAGTCCCGCACCGCCGGAAGCGAAAACGAAGCGTTCGGTGTGACCTCTCGTACGAGCTGTGTAGCCAGCCCGCGCGCGCTCGCCAGAGCCGAGGGGCGGCCCGTGATCAGCGCCGCGCCGCGGTCGGCGGCGAACTCGCGGTAGCGCGACAGCGCCTGCATCAGCAAGAACGAGACCGCG
>Ga0207689_10001241_pt1 | contig 24582 bp, 26 predicted proteins | sample KBSMisM52_FD_184312 | JGI IMG/M metagenome (GOLD analysis project Ga0207689, IMG submission 184312) | Miscanthus rhizosphere microbial communities from Kellogg Biological Station, Michigan, USA - KBS Miscanthus M5-2 (SPAdes) (version 2) | ecosystem: Host-associated > Plants > Roots >... | reverse complement strand
GCAGCCGTCGAACACGGTGAAGCACCTCCTCAAGCGCGCCGGGGTCGGCAAGGTCTGATGTGACGGACGCCTCCGGCGCGCCCCTCATCGCGGTGGGCGAGGTGCTCGGCCCTCACGGGGTCCGTGGGGACGTGCGCGTGCGTCCGCTCACCGACCGGCCGCGGGAGCGATTCGACGCGCTCGAGTCCTGCTTTCTCTGGGAGCCGTCGGAGAACCGCAAGGAGCGGTGCCGCATCGTCTCCCGGCGCTTCGAGGCGACCAGCGTGCTCCTCCGGCTGGATGGCGTGGACTCTCCCGAGGCGGCTCGCGCGCTCGCGGGCCGGCTGCTCGCGGTGGAGCGAGACCATGCGCTGCCCCCCCGACCAGGCGAGTTCTATCCGTGGCAGCTCGAGGGGGCTTCGGTGGAGACGCCGGACGGCCGATCGCTGGGCCGGTTCCTCCGGGTGATGGACTCGCCCGCCCAGCCGCTCTGGGTGATCGAGCGGGAGGGGCGCGAGTGGCTCCTGCCCGCGGTGCCGGAGTTCGTGGTGGAGGTGAGCGTGGCCGAGCGCCGGATCGTGGCGACTCCGCCGGAAGGGCTGGACACGCTGTGAGGATCGACATCGTGACCCTGTTCCCGGGGATGCTGGAGGCCCCGCTCGCCGAGTCCATCCTGGGCCGGGCTCGCGCGCGCGGCCTCGTCGACATCCGCGTGCACGACCTCCGGGAGCACGCGAGCGGGCGGCACCGGGTGACCGACGAGCCGCCCTTCGGCGGCGGTGGAGGCATGATCCTCAAGCCGGAGCCGCTGGCGGCGGCCGTCGAGTCCCTCCGGGCCGCGGCCTCGCCCGGGAGGCCCGTCCACGTGATCCTGCTGGGCCCGGCCGGCCGCCGCTTCAGCCAGGTGGTGGCACGGGAGATGGCCCGCCGGCCCCATCTGGTGCTCGTGTGCGGCCGCTACGAGGGGGTAGACGAGCGGGTGAGCGAGCAGCTCGTGGACGAGGAGCTGTCCATCGGGGACTACGTGCTGACCGGGGGTGAGCCGGCGGCCCTGGTGGTGGCGGACGCGGTCACGCGCCTGCTGCCCGGGGTGCTGGGCGACGAGGACGCGCCCGCGCGCGATTCCTTCGCGCGGGGACTGCTCGAGCACCCGCAGTACACGCGGCCCGAGGTCTTCCGCGGCGCGGTGGTACCCGAGGTGCTGCGCTCGGGCGATCACGGCCGCATCGCCCGCTGGCGCACCCTCATGTCGCTGTGGCGCACCTGGAAGCGCCGGCCGGATCTCCTGGAGACCGCCGACCTCACTCCGGAAGAGCAGAAGTGGACCGACGCGTTCCGGCAGGGCCGGACGCCGCCGGATCTCCTGGACTAATCATCGAGCAAGGAGCGTCAGATCATGGAAGCGATCCGAATCGTCGAGGCGGGTGATCTCAAGAAGGACCGGGCCGGCTTCCGACCCGGGGACACCGTGAAGGTGATGGTGAAGGTGGTGGAAGGCGAGAAGGAGCGGCTGCAGGCGTTCGAGGGCGTGTGCATTCGCCGCCGCGGCGGCGGCACCGGCGCCTCGTTCACGGTGCGGCGCATCTCCTACGGGGTGGGCGTGGAGCGCACGTTCCCGGTGCACTCGCCGCGCATCGACAAGATCCAGGTGATGAAGCGGGCGACGGTGCGCCGGTCCAAGCTCTATTACCTCCGCGAGCTGGTCGGCAAGGCGGCGCGCCTGAAGGAAAAGCGCATCGCCCAGGTGCCCACCTCCGGGGAGAGCTGAGACCGGGCCCGGCCGGTGGGCGCGCCCTACCACTTCGAGAGCGCCGCGTGGCGACGGGGCATTACCCGTCTCGCGGGCGTCGACGAAGCGGGGCGGGGCCCGCTCGCCGGACCGGTGGTCGCGGCGGCGGTGGTGCTGTCGCCGGCCGCGCGGATCGCGGGAGTGGACGACTCGAAGCAGCTCCTGCCGGAGGAGCGGCAGCGCCTCTTCGACGTGATCCGGGAGCGGGCGCTCGGGGTGGGGGTCGGGATCGTGGATCACCTGACGATCGACCGGATCAACATCCTGCAGGCGACGCGGCTGGCGATGGGGCAGGCGCTGGGCGCGCTGGGGGTCGAGCCGGAGCTGGTGCTGACGGACTACGTGACGGTGCCGGGGCTCCGCTGCCCGCAGCGGAACCTGGTGGAAGGCGATCGGCGGTCGGCCTCGGTGGCCGCGGCCTCCATCATCGCCAAGGTGACGCGGGACCGCATCATGGAAGAGGCGGACCGCGAGTATCCGGTGTACGGATTCGGGCGGCACAAGGGATACCCGACCCCGGAGCACCGGACGGCCCTCGAGCTGCACGGGCCGTGCGCGCTGCACCGCCGCACGTTCGCGGGGATCTGGAACCAGATGGCGCTGTTTTCGCGCAGCGAGCTTCAATGGATCGAGGCTGACTAAGGAGTCGTTGCCACGTGCCGACCGACACCCGAAGGATCACCGGCGTCAGGGGGGAGGAGGAAGCGGCCCGCTTTCTCGCGCGGAGTGGACTGGCCATCCTCGACCGCAACGTGAGGACCCGCGCGGGCGAGATCGACCTGGTGGCGAAGGAGGGCAAGACTCTCGTCTTCGTCGAGGTCAAGACGCGCCGCGCGGCCGAGGGCGATCCCCCGCAGGCCGCGGTGAACACCCGCAAGCAGAATCGGCTCGGCAAGCTGGCGCACGGCTATCTCAAGCTCAAGCGGATCCGGCAGGTCTCCTGCCGCTTCGACGTCGTCTCGGTCATCTTCAACGACGAGGGCGCGGTCAAGGCCATCCGCCACATCCCCAACGCGTTTTCGGTCTCGGCCTGGTAGAGTGCTGGCCATGACGAACGGGCTCCGCTTTCACGGGTGCATGCCGGCCAATCTCCTTCCCTTCACCGCCGATCTCGCCATCGACGAGCCGGGCTATCGCAAGCATCTCCGCTGGCTCGCCGACGCGCCCGGCGTCACCGGGATCGTGGCCAACGGCCACGCCGCCGAGGTCGCCTCGCTGACGCGCGAGGAGCGCAAGCGGACCCTGGCGATCGCGCTCGACGAGATCGCGGGCAAGGTACCCGTCGTCACCGGCGTCTATTCGGACGGGACGCTCGAGGCGGTGGAGCTGGCGCGCGATGCGCGAGCGGCCGGGGCGGCCGGCCTGCTCGTCTTCCCGCCGACCCTGTTTATGTGGGGCGCGCAGCAGAAGCCGGACATGGTGCTGCGCCACTTCCAGACCATCGCCGACGCGGTGGACCTGCCGATCATCGTCTTCGAATATCCGCTCGCCTCGGGCATCGGCTACAGCCCCGAGACGCTCGCCGAGCTGTGCAAGATCCCGTCGGTGGCGGGCGTGAAGGACTGGTCGAACGACATTGTGTCGTACGAGAAGAACCTGCGCGTGCTGCGCGGCGCGGGCCGGCCGGTCGCGATGCTGTCATCCTTCACCATGTCGCTGATGGCGAGCTTCACGCTCGGAGCGGACGGCTGCATCTCGGGCATGGGCAGCGTGACCGCCGACCTGCAGGCCGCGCTGCTCGCGGCGGTGCAGGCCGGCCGGATCGACGAGGCGCGCGCGATCAACGACCGGCTGGCCCCGCTCGTGCAGGTGTTCTACTCGCCGCCCTTCGTGGACATGCACAATCGGATGAAGGAAGCCCTCGCGATTCTCGGCCGCATCCCGGCCGCCCACGTGCGGCCGCCGCTCACGCCCGTCTCCGACGACGAGCGGCACCGGATCCGCCTGGCCCTCCGGGCGGCCCGGCTGTCCGCCTAGGCCGCCGGTCCCTCGCGCGCCGGCCCAGCAAGCGCACCCTTGCGGCCGAGGGCATTTTCACGGTATAAGACCGTCCAATCTCCGCATCCCAGCGAGGTGGAATGGCAGGTCCGGCTGGCCGCAGTCCCGAAGAAGCAGCTCTGCTCGAGACGGCGATGCGGGTGCTCCCCGGAGGCGTCCTGGGAGGCTACTATGCCCCGCAGGAGCTGGCGTTCGTCGTGCGCGAGGCCCGGGGGCCGCGGCTGCGCGACTTCTCGGGCCGCGAGTACATCGACTACATCCTAGGCAGCGGCCCTCTCGTGCTGGGCCATGCCCATCCCGCGGTGGTCGCGGCGGTCGAGGCGCAGCTCCGCAAGGGCACGACGTACTTCCAGCTCAGCGAGCCCACCCTGGCGCTGGCCGAGGAGATCTGCCGGGCGGTCCCCTGCGCCGAGCAGATCCGGTTCTGCGGCAGCGGCAGCGAGGCGACCTTCTTCGCCCTCCGGGTGGCGCGCGCCTTCCGCCGGCGCGACAAGATCCTCAAGTTCGAGGGCGGCTTTCACGGCGTCCACGACTACTCCCTCATGAGCGTGGGGCCGCGGGCGCCCAAGGCCTTCCCCGCCCCCACCCCGGACTCGGCGGGCATTCCCCACGCCATCCAGGGCGAGGTGCTGGTGGCGCCCTTCAACGACGTGGCCGAGGCCCAGGCCATGATCGAGGCGCATCACCACGACCTGGCCGCGGTGATCCTGGAGCCGCTGCAGCGGCTGGTGGTGCCGCAGCCCGGCTTCCTCCAGGGGGTGCGGGAGATCACCGCGCGCCACGGGGTGCCGCTGATCTTCGACGAGATCGTCACCGGGTTCCGGTTCGCCTACGGGGGCGCCCAGGAGTACTACGGCGTGGTGCCGGACCTGGCCGCCTTCGGCAAGATCATCGGCGGGGGCTTCCCGCTCGCCGCGGTCGCGGGGCGCCGCGACATCATGCGGCACTTCTCGCAGGAGATGAGCGAGGACGGCTTCGTGCAGCAGGCGGGCACGCTCAACGGCAACCCGATCGCGGCCGCGGCGGGCCTCGCCACCCTGGCCGAGCTGCGCCGGCCCGGGACCTACGAGCGCCTCTTCGCCACCGGCACGCGGATCAAGCAGGGTCTCGAGGCGGCCGCGCGCCGGGCGGGCCTGCCCGCCCAGGTGGCGGGCGAGGCTCCCGTGTTCGAGATCTACTTCACCGACCGGCCGATCACCGACTACCGGGCCACGCTATCCGCGGATCAGGCCCTCCACACCGCCTTCACGCGCGAGATGCTCACCCGCGGCGTGGTCAAGGCGGCGCAGAAGTTCTACGTTTCGCTCGTCCACACCGAGGTGGAGGTGGCGCGCACCCTCGAGGTCTTCAGCGAGGCGCTCACCGCGGTGGCGGGAACTTCTCACTGATCACTCCGATTACCCAGTCACAGGAGGTCTGCCCCATGGCACAAATCGACAACGATCCCCAGGAGTCCTGGTACCGCGGCAAGGTCACGCGCCGCCGCTGGCTCGGCCTGAGCGCGGCGGCAGCGGGCGCGATCGGCGCGGGCATGCTGGTGCCGTCCCCGTGGCGCGCCGCTTTCGGCCAGGCCAAGCCCTTCAAGTTCGGCACGCTGCAGCCCCTGTCCGGGACCGCGGCGGCCGGAGGCAAGACCGCCCTCGTGGGCGTGCAGATGGCGGTGGACCGCATCAACAAGGCGGGCGGCATCACCGGCCGTCCGATCGAGCTGATCGTGGCCGACTACGAGTCCAAGCCGGACGTCGGCCGCCGCAAGGCGGAGAAGCTGGTGCTCGAGGACAAGATCGACGTGCACGTGGGCGGCTACCTCTCCAACGTCTGCCTCGCCTGCATGCCGGTGTACGAGGAGCACAAGCTCGTCAACATGATCGGGGTGTGCCTCGACACCACCATCACCACCAGCAAGTGCAGCCGCTACACCTTCCGCCCGTTCGACTTCGCGCCATCGCAGGCGGTGGCGATCGCGCCGCACCTGGTGAACAAGGTCGGCAAGAAGTGGCACATCGCCTACGCGGACTACGCGTGGGGGCAGTCCACCCGCGACGCCTACGCGCAGGAGATCAAGAAGCTGGGCGGCGAGGTCACCGGCACCACCGGAGTGCCCCTCACCACATCGGACATGACCGCGTTCCTCAGCAAGATCAGCGGATCGTACGACGGCCTGTTCGGCATCTTCTTCGGTCCCCAGGGCATCTCGTTCATCAACCAGAGCTTCGACCTGGGGATCTCCAAGAAGGCCCGGATCGCGGGCGACGGGGCCATCGTGGTGCCCACCAGCCTTCCCGCGATGGGCGCCAAGGCGGACGGCTTCCTGGGCATCGACCGGTACGTGCCGGTCCTCGAAGGCGTGCTCAACACCCCCTACCACAAGCGATTCCTCGACGAGTCGGTGGCCCGGCTGCAGCCGCTCGGAGTGCCGGCGCCCGACCGCTACGTGCAGTCCAACTTCGAGGCCGTCAACTTCCTCAAGCTCGGCATCGAGCGCTCCAAGTTCCGCGGGCGCGAAGACTCCATGAAGCTGATCGAGGCGCTCGAGGGCCTGGAGGTCAAGGAGTCCGACGACTTCCCCCAGGGCGACAAGACGCTGCGCAAGGAAGACCACCAAGCGTTCGTGCGGCAGGTCATCTTCGAGGTTCGCGACATGAAGTTCAAGGTCCTCGACGTCATCCCGAAGGAAAAGACGGTCGTCCCGGCCGCGTGCAAGTTCGTCTAGCCGCGTGACGGCGTCGCCGGCGCAATCGCAGGGCGCCCCGGTCCGGTCGGACCGGGGCGCCCCGGACGTGATTCTTCGTACCGACGGGCTCACCATGCGCTTCGGCGGCCTCACCGCCGTCAGCAACGTGAGCATCGCGGTCCCGCGCGGTGAGATTCGCGCCATCATCGGCCCCAACGGGGCCGGCAAGAGCACCTTCTTCAACTGCGTAACCGGCGTGCTGCGCCCGACGGGCGGGCGCATCGTCCTGAACGGCGAGGACGTGGCCGGCCTGCCCCCGCACCGGATCTCCCACAAAGGCCTCGCCCGCTCGTACCAGATCACCAATATCCTGCCCGGCGCGACGGTGCTGGAGAACGCGCGCATCGCGGCCCAGTCCCGCCATCACGGGTGGAGCCTTCTGCGCCACCACCGGAGCTACCGCGACCTCCTCGATCGGGCGCGGGCGGTCCTGGAGGCGGTGGGGCTGCTGGAGAAGGAAGAGGAGCTGGCCGCCAATCTCTCCCACGGCGAGCAGCGCAACCTGGAGATCGCGATCGCCCTGGCCACCGAGCCGCAGCTCCTGTGCCTCGACGAGCCGACCGCGGGCATGAGCGTGACCGAGACCCACGCCACCGTGGAGCTGGTGCGGCGCATCGCCCGCAATCTCACCATCCTCGTCGTCGAGCACGACATGGAGGTGGTGATGAACCTGGCCCATCGGATCACCGTGCTCCACTACGGCGAGGTACTCGCCGAGGGGACGCCCGACGAGATCCAGTCGAATCCGCGCGTGCAGGAGGTCTACCTGAAGGGCTGATGCTCACCCTGGCCGACGTCCACACCCACTACGCGAAGAGCCACATCCTGCACGGTATCTCGCTCGAGGTGCAGCCGGGCGAGGTGGTCGGGCTGCTCGGACGCAACGGGGTGGGTAAGTCCACCACGCTCAAGAGCATCATGGGCCTCGTGCGGCCCTCCCAGGGGCGCATCACGTTCGAGGGGCGCGACATCACCGGCATGGCCTCGCACAAGGTCGCGCACCTCGGCATCGCCTACGTGCCGGAGGACCGGCGCATCTTCAAGCTGCTCACCGTGATGGAGAACCTCCGAACCGGCCTCGACCGGGGCGGCCTCACCGAGGCGCGGCGCCGGGAACTGCTCGACAAGGTCTACGAGAGCTTCCCGGTGCTCGGGGAGCGCAAGAACCAGCTCGGGGGCACCCTCTCGGGCGGCGAGCAGCAGATGCTCGCGATCGCCCGCGCGATGATGCTCGAGCCCAAGATCATCCTGCTCGACGAGCCGACCGAAGGACTCATGCCGCGGATGGTCTCGCAGATCCGCGACATCATCGCCCGGCTGCACGGCGACCGCGTCGCGATCCTCCTGGTGGAGCAGGACGTGGGGCTGACGCTCGGCGCTTCCAGCCGCTGCTACATCATGGAGAAAGGTCTCATCCGCCACCAGGCGTCCTCGGCCGCGCTGAAGGCCGACCCGTCGGCCATCCACCAGTACATGGGAGTGTGAGCGGTGCTCGAGCAGATCCTCGTCCAGACCGTCAACGGGCTGGTCAACGGCATGGTGCTGGCCCTCGTCGCCTCGGGCCTGACCCTGATCTTCGGCATCATGGACGTGGTGAACTTCGCCCACGGCGATCTCGTGATGCTGGGCGGGTTCACCGGCGCGGTGACGGTGGCGCACACCGGCAACTTCTGGCTCGGGCTCCTGGTGGCGTCGGTGGTCATCGGCCTCTTCGGGGCGCTGCTCCAGATCACCACGCTCCGTCCCCTGATCGGACGCGATCCCCTCACGACCATCATCGCGACCTTCGGCATCTCCCTCGTGCTCCAGAAGTACGCGCTCTGGCAGTTCGGGCCGACCGCCCAGAACATCCCCCAGCCGATCGCCGGCCGCTTCGAGCTGTTCTACCTGCAGTACCCGTGGTATCGCCTGGGCGCCGCGGTGATGGCGGGCGCCATCATCGGCGCGCTCTACCTCTTCCTCAAGTTCGGCAAGTACGGGATCTGGATCCGCGCGACCACCCAGGACCGCGTGATGGCGGCCGCGATGGGCATCCCGGTGCCCCTCGTCCACACCGGGGTGTTCGCGATCGGCGCCGCGATGGCCGCCGCCTCCGGCGTGCTCTTCGCGCCCCTCGCCGCGGTGACCCAGACCATGGGCTTCGACTTCACCCTGCGCGCCTTCATCGTGGTGGTCGTCGGCGGGATGGGCAACCTGGGCGGCTCCATCCTCGCGGCCCTCTTCATCAGCCTGCTCGAGGCCTACGCCTCGCTGGTGGTGAGCCCGTCCCAGGCGGTCATCGTCTCGTTCGTGGCCCTGATCCTCACGCTGCTCTTCCGGCCGACGGGCCTGTTCGTGCCCACGCCGAAGTGACACCCATGCCCCGGACGAGCCGCACGTTCTGGATCGCCTTCGTGGTCGTGGTGGCCGCGCTCGCGGTGGCCCCGCTCGGGCTGCCCGAGTTCTGGCGCAAGTTCCTCACCGAGATCCTCATCTGGGGACTGCTCGCCATGTCCTCGGACATCCTCATCGGCTACACCGGCATGGTGTCCTTCGGGCACTCCGCCTTCTTCGGGCTCGGGCTCTACGGCGCGGCCGCCGCCCTGCTGGTGCTGCGCTCGCCAAACCTCTGGATCGCCCTCGCGGTGGGGCTGGCCGCCGCCGCCCTGGTCGCGATGTTCGTGGCCTACTTCGCCACGCGCCTGCGCGACATCTACTTCGCCATCACCACCCTGGTCTTCTCACAGATCTTCTACGTCGTCATCTTCACCTGGACCGAGGTGACCGGCGGCGAGAACGGTCTCTACTTCACCCAGCCGCCGCTCGCAATCCCCGGCATCTTCAGCGTGCGGTTCTCCACCGTGAGCCTGCACTGGTTCGTCCTCGCGATCGTCGCGCTGTCGTACCTGGCCCTGCGGCGCATCACTCAGTCACCGTTCGGGATGGTGCTGCAGTCCATCCGGGAGAATGAGCCCAGGACCCGCGCGATCGGGTATCACGTGGAGCGGTACAAGATCGTGGCGGTACTGCTCTCTGGGCTGTTCGCGGGCCTATCGGGAACGCTCTACGCGATCCAGCACCGCTTCGCCGCGCCGGACTTCGTCTTCTTCACGGTCTCGGGCGAGGTCGTCATCTACAACGTCATGGGGGGCATGGGCACGCTCGTCGGACCGGTGGTGGGCGCGGCCTTCTTCCTGCTGCTCCGCGAGGGCCTCTCCCGGTTCTGGGCCGAGTACTACCTGATCCCGCTCGGCATCGCGTTCACCCTGATGGTGATCTTCATGCCCCAGGGCCTGCTGGGCTTCTTGAAGCGACGGGTGAACCAGTAGGAGCTAGGTGGTCCCGGTGCTGCCGAAGCCGCCCGTCCCGCGCTGACTGCCGTCCAGTTCCCGCACTTCCACCAGCGTCGCCCGCGCCACCGGCTGGATCACGAGCTGGGCGATGCGCTCGCCGCGGCCCAGGGTCACCGCGGCCGCGCCGTGATTGATCAGTAGCACGCCGATCTCCCCGCGGTAGCCGGAGTCGATGAGGCCCGGCGCGTTCAGCACCGTCACCCCGTCGCGTAGCGCCAGCCCCGAGCGCGGGAGCACGAGCCCCGCGTAGCCCTCCGGAATCGCCACGCGCAGACCGGTCGGCACCAGCGCGCGGCCCCCGGGCGCCAGCGTCACCGGCGCAGCGGCGAGCAGGTCGAGCCCCGCGTCGCCGGCACGGGCGTAGGCAGGCAGGGCGAGCGCGGGATCGTCGCGCGTCACGTCGACGCGGACGACGAGGGCGGAGAGCTGGGTCACGAGCGCTTATACCACGAAGCGATTGCGCGCGCTGATCCTGCGGCGTAACCGAAAGAGAAGGCCCGTCTGACAAATTTGGGGCCGATCCCGTCGGAGCGACGATAAACAAATAGCTGATTCTCCTGGCGTATTCCCTGGCCTTCGTCTTGCTAGGTGAAGGGACAGGTACAAGGAGGCAGGGACAGATGCTGCGAAGACTGGGATTGTCGGGGCTGCTGCGAGTGGCCGTGATTGCGTTCCTCGGCCTGTCGCTGCTCGCGTAGGCCGCATGCGACGGTCTCTCATCCTCACGCTGATCGCGCTGGCCGCGGCCCCGGTGGGCGCCGTGTGGGGTCAGACGCTCGACCTGACGGCCGAGATCGCCCGCCTGCGCGGCCGGCTCGCGACCAACAGCGCGCAGGAGCAGCAGTGCCTCGCCGGGGCGACGCAGCCGGTGTGGACGGCATCGCTCGCCACCGATCTCCAGGCGCTCCAGGCCCGGGCGAGCCAGGCCGCCGCGGAGGGGGCCACCCCCGAGGCCCAGCGCTGGCGCGAGCTCGCGCGCAAGGCCGCGGTCCTCGAGGCCCGCACGACCGCGAACGCGCGGAGCGGGGCCGAGCTGTTCCAGAGCCAGCAGATCGGGCTCGATTGCCTCGAGCGCTTCTCGGCCGAGCGCGAGGCGCTGCGCGCGTCGCTCGAGATCGCGGTCGCGGACCCCGGGGCCTACGGAGACTCGCTTGGCGAGGTTCGCGACCACGGCACCGCCCGCTTGCACCAGGACCTGGTGCGACTGCAGGAGCGGAGCCGCGCGCTGTCGGCGCAGTGGAAGGTCACCCAGGCCGATGCCGGCGCCGGCGCGCAGGCGCTGCGAACCGAGATGGCCGACCTGAAGCGGCGGAACACCGCGGCGCTCGAGAGCGACCCGGCGCGCGCGATGGCCGATCCGACCCTGCGGGCCGCCGAGGCGCTGGTGGCGACCACGGAAGCGTGGGACCGGGAGCGCGCGGCGATCGGGCGCCTGAGCGCGGCCCGGGACGACACGGAGCGCCGAAAGAGCTTTCTGGAGCGTGACGACGCCGCGCGACAGGCGCGCGACTACTGGGCCAGCGCGGAGCGGTTGCTCGGCCGGCGGGGGGCGGAGGGAGCGCCTAGCCGGGGAACAGCTTCTCCAGCATCTGGCGGAACTCCTTGAGCTTGAACGGCTTGGTCACCACCGGCGCCTTCGAGTCGGTGAGAAACGTCCGGTAGCCCGGAGCCTCGTCCTCGCCGGTGATGAACACGAAGAAGGGCGCCGCGTCCGGCTTCCGCCGCCGGATCTCCTGGTAGAGCTTCGGACCATCCACCTGCGGCATCTGCAGATCGCTCACCACCAGGTCGTAGGTCTGCGTCTCGAGCAGCTTGAGCGCGGCCATCCCGTCTTCCGCCGGGTCCACGGTGTGCCCGTCCGCGGACAGGGCCTCCACCATCAGCTCCCGCATGTGCTCCTGATCATCCGCGACGAGAACCCGCAGGGTGCGCATGCCTCCGAGTCTAGCAGATGCCCACGGGCGGGCGTATCGCTTCCGGGACATGCGCCAGTCACTCAAGCGCCGCCACCGCCCGCTTCGCCGTCCGGCACTTCTACAGGACGCTACGAGGGCCGCGCTTGAAGGCTGCTGCCCCGCTTGGCCGTCCATTCGCCCGCTCCCTCCTAGACGGGCGGTCAGGCGGGGGGTCCTTGTGCACAGAGGTGGCCAGCTAGACCAAGGCCCCAGCGAGACACAGCGAGCAACACTTGACCCGACACCCCGGCGGCCCCACCATCCCGGCATGGACCGCCGCCGCTTTCTCGTAACATCGCTCGCTGGCGCGGCGACGTCGCTGGTGGGCGGCGCCGTCAGCGCCCAGCCGCCGAAGACGGCGCGAGTCGCCATCCTGGCGTCGAGCACGGAAGCCAACTTCGCGCCGAGCGTCAAGGTTTTCCGCGAAACGCTGCAGGCCGCCGGCTGGATCGAAGGCCGCAACCTCACTCTCGACGTTCGGTATCCCGGCGGCCGCTATGCCCGACTGCCGGAGATGGCTGCCGAGCTGGTCAAGCTCAAGGTCGACGTCATCGCCAGCATGGGGACCCCGGCGACGCTGGCGGCGAAGCAAGCGACGACGACGATTCCGATCGTGATGGAGTCACTCTCGGACGTGATCAGCACCGGGGTCGTCACCAACCTGGCCCGGCCCGGCGGCAATATCACGGGCGTGGCCGGATTCGCGCCGGAGCTGAGCGGCAAGCGCCTCGAGCTGATCCGCGAACTCTTCCCCCGCGCCGACCGGGTCGCGGTCCTGACCAACCGCGCCAATCAAGCGACGACCGCGATTCTTCGCGCAACCGAGTCCGCGGCGCAGCAAATTCGAATGACGCTGCATGTTGCCGACGTAGGCCAGCCCTCCGCGCTCGGTGCCGCGTTCGAGACGATGCGGCGCGAGCACGCGGACGCGCTGCTCTTGCTGGCCGATCCCCTGCTCTTCGCGGAGCGGGACCAGATCCTCCAGCTGGCGGCTCGCCATCGCTTGCCGGCCATCTACGAGACGCGGCTCTTCCCGGAGGCCGGTGGGCTTCTCTCCTACGGCCCGCGTCCTCAGGAGCGGTTCGAGCGCATGGCCGTGTACGTCGACCGCATCCTGCGCGGGGCCCGGCCGGGAGATCTGCCCATCGAGCAACCAAGCAAGTTCGAGCTCGTCATCAACCTCAAGACCGCCAAAACTCTCGGCCTAACGATCCCGCCGTCGCTCCTGCAGCGGGCGGATCAGGTGATCGAGTGATGGACCGGCGGACGTTTCTTACACTCGCAAGCGGCCTCCTGGCGGTGCCGCTCGCCTCCGAGGCGCAGCCTCCGACATCTACTACATGGCTTTCGAGCAGGGTCTGCGCGACGCGGGGTGGGCCCCGGGACAGAACCCGAGGATCGAGCGTCGTTCCGTCGGGGGTGCGCGGGATCGGGTTGCCGGCATGGTTTCAGAGATTGTCGCGCTCAAGGTTGACGTCATCCTCGCCACGGCGCCGTGGACCATTCGAACCTTCCGGAAAGCCACCAGCACCATCCCGATCGTTGGGCTCGACCTCGAGAGTGATCGCAGCCTGGAGGAAATCTCACGGGCGTCTTCCTCGATCTGCCAGAGCTCAGCGGCAAGCAGCTCCAGCTGCTCAAGGAAACCGTTCCCGGCCTCCTGCGAGTGGGCGTGCTGTGGGAGCCGGACGTCGGGGAGCCCCAGCTCCGAGCAACCGAGGAGGCGGCGCGCGCGGTCGGCGTCAGCTTGAATACGCTCGGAATCCGTCGAGCCGACGAGATCATGCCGGCTCTGGACCGTGCTGCTCGTGGGCGCGCTCAGGCGATGTTGGTACTCACGTCCGCGTTGATTTCGAACAATCTGCGACAGATCGCTCAACTCGCGCAAAAGTATCGGATGCCGACCATCAGTCCATTCACGGTGTTTCCAAGCGAGGGGGCTCTGATGGCCTATGGTCCGAGTCAGCCCGCGATGTTTCGGCTCGCCGCCACCTATGTCGACAAGATCTTACGCGGGGCCCCGGTGGGCCAGTTGCCGGTTGAACGTCCGAGCAAGTTTGAACTGGTGATCAACATGAGGATCGCCAAGGCCCTCAACCTGACGATCCCGCCGTCGGTCCGACAGCGGGCGGATCAGGTGATCGAGTAAACGCCACATGTCTACTCTGTACCCGTATGGCATAGGAGCCAAGAACCCGGGACCTCTCGATAAGGTGTCCGCGCGGATGATTGCTTCAGGCCGATCAACCTTCCGCCGCCCGAGCCAGCTTGGCCTCAGTCTCGGCCATCCGCTTCTCCGCCCGCCTGATCCGCCACTCTAGATCCTCGTGCCGTTCCCTGCTCACCGGGGGCACGGCGTCGCGTTCCCGCCGATAGCGTGCCTCGGGCGCTACTCTCCGGCGCTCACACTCGCGGTGTACGGTCACCTGCTTCCTCGGGGTGAGCGACGAGCCGTGGACCGCCTGGACGAAGAGTCAGAACGCAACCCAGGCGCAAGCGGCCACCGCCAACCGAACTCGCGCACCAACGAAACCGAGCAGATACACGACGAGGTATCGCTTCCGGGACATTGACGGGCCCGGCCGCCGTTCCCACACTGGGCCCGTGCTCGCGCGCGTCCGCTCCGCCACGCTCAGCGGCGTCGAGGCCGCCACCATCTTCGTGGAGGTGGACGTGACCGCGGGGCTGCCGTCCTTCAGCACGGTGGGCCTCCCGGATGCAACGGTCCGCGAAAGTCGCGACCGGGTGCGCGCGGCCATCCGCAACGCGGGCTTCGAGTTCCCGATCGACCGCATCACCGTGAACCTCGCGCCCGCGGACCTCCGCAAGGAAGGCGCCGCGTTCGATCTGCCCACCGCGATCGGCATCCTCTGCGCCACCGAGCTGATCAAACCCGGCCGCCGGCTCGAGCGCGCGCTCGTGCTCGGGGAGCTCTCGCTCGACGCCAGTGTGCGCGCGGTGCGCGGCGTGCTGCCGGTGGCCCTGCACGCCCGCCGGCAGGGCTTCACACCGCTCCTGGTGCCCGCCGCCAACGCCGCGGAGGCGGCCGTGGTCGCCGGCATCGACGTGATTCCGATCGGCACGCTGCACGACGCCGTCCAGTACCTGAACGGCGAGCGGGAGATCGGCTCGGCCGTCAGCGCGAGCGCGCCCGACCCGGGCCCTGGCGGCGACGGCCTCGATTTCGTCGACGTGCGGGGTCAGGCCCACGCCAAGCGTGGACTCGAGATCGCCGCCGCAGGCGGGCACAACGTCTTGATGATCGGACCCCCTGGCACCGGCAAGACCATGCTGGCGCGTCGGGTGGCCTCGATCCTGCCACCCCTCTCGCTCGAGGAGGCCATCGAGGCCTCCACCGTCTGGAGCGTGGCCGGGTTGCTCGGCGCCGAGCACGGCCTGCTCACCGCGCGCCCGTTCCGCAGCCCGCACCATACCGCGTCCGAGGCCGGCCTCATCGGCGGTGGTGGCGTGCCGCATCCGGGCGAGATCAGCCTCGCCCATCACGGCGTGCTCTTTCTCGACGAGCTACCCGAGTTCTCCCAGCGGGTGCTGGAGGCCCTGCGCCAGCCACTCGAGGACGCCCGCGTCGTCGTCTCCCGAGCCGCCGGTACCGCCAGCTTCCCCGCCCGATTCCAGCTCGTCGCCGCTGCCAACCCCTGCCGCCGTGGCTGCGCCTCGATCCCGACCTGCGCCTGCTCCCCCGCCGAGCGTGCCCGCTACCTCGCCCGTCTCTCGCGGCCCTTGCTGGACCGCATCGATCTGCATCTCGAGATCCCCAACCTGGCCTACGCGCAGCTCACCGACGTCGCGGTGGGGGAGCCGTCCGCGGTCATCCGCGCACGCGTCCTCACCGCGCGTGCCCGGCAGGCGACCCGCTTCGCCGGCACCGCCACCCTCGTCAACGCCCGCATGTCGGGCCGGCAGACTCGCCGCCACTGCGCCCTGCCCCCTGACGCGGCGCGGCTCCTCGGCCTGGCCCTGACCCGGCTCGGGCTCTCGGCGCGCGCGCATGATCGACTGCTGCGCGTCGCCCGCACCATCGCCGACCTCGCGGGCGCCGACGCCATCACCGCCGAGCACGTCGCCGAGGCCATCCAGTACCGCGGGCTCGACCGCGCGCGCTGATCGGCACGCATCAGCCGCGCCTGGTAATCCTCCCCACCACCTCCACCTTCACCGGGACACCACCGATGCGCTCCGGCGCCGACACCCCGGCGGGCAGCGGCGCACGCAGGTTCACCTTGAGCGCATAGTCCTCTCCCACCTTGGTGATCCCGACGCCGACCACGCCGGGCAGCGCAGTCAGCAACACCTTGGCGGATTCCTTCGCGGCTCGCGCCTGCTCGAGGCTGATGGGCATGCGGCCGCCTATGCGAGCTTCACCTTGAGGGCCTTGAGCACCGCATCGATCGGACTGGCGTACGTCAGCCCCTTGCCGTTCGACCCACCGTGATCGCCGCCCGCGAAGAGCAGCGCGGCGGCCAGCCTCTGGTCGTCGACGATGAGCGAGCCGCTGTCTCCCGCGTCGCTGAACGACCGGGTCCCCGCGCCCTCGATCTCGACCTGGTTGTCGAAGGAGATCACGCCGATCTCGTACTCGACCTGCACCCCATCGAGCTCGAACGCGGTGACCCGCCCGTGGCGGACCCCGGTCGTGCGCCCGACCTTGTGCACGACGTCTCCCGCCAGGAGGCCGCTGCTGCGCTGGCCGGCAAGGGTGCCGATCCCCTTCAGCTTGTGCACGTCGGCCTGGATCGACGCGTTCAGCTTCGCGATGGCGCAATCGACCAGATTGGCCTTCGCGGGATCGAGGCGGACGAACCTGGCGAGCGTGGCCACCCGGTCCGCGGACGGGCTGCCGCCGTCCAGCGCCCCTGGCTGCACGATCGGCCGGCCCTTCGGATAGCGATTCTCGTCCGCCAGGACGTGATTGTTCGAGAGGATGTAGAGTGCGCTCGATGTCCCGGACCGGACGAAGCACCCGAGCGTGCCCGCCATGATGAACCCGCTGGCCAGGAACCCGGTGGACGATCCGATGAGAAGCGGGCGCTGCCGCGACTGGTACCACGGCTTGGCGCGCGCACGGATGCGGCCCACGTAGCGCACGTCGACCTCTCCCCTGGCCCTGGCCGCGATCCGGTCCACCAGCTCGCTCTTCTGGAGCGCACGATCCTGCAGGCGAAGCGCCAGCCGATAGTTCTGTTTCCCCTTCGCCGAGACTCCCAGGAAATAGCTCGGAGCCTCGCTGGCCAGCGACGCCGCGCGGGCGACCGCGAGGTTGGCGGTCTTGCCCGCTGCGGCTCGGACCGCGAACGCCTTGTTCAGGTGGGCCGGGAGCGACTGCTTGAGCTCACGAACGGAATCGAGTCTCATGGGACCTCCTTTGTCCTTCCGCCTCCGGAGGGCTCCGGCCGACGGTTTGGGGACGCAGACGCGTCCTACGCCACGCTAGGTCGAGACCGGTCTCGACGGCAAGGGCTTTCTCTATTCTCTTTTCATGCGGCGCCGCCGACTTGCCAACGCGTTCAGATGTGAGAGGATGTGCGCGATTTCCGATCCTCGCTCCTGGAGGTCCCGATGAGCCAAGCGGCTACCCCCCACCCCATGACCCTCGACCGCGCGCGCACCGCCCTGGTCGTGATCGACGTGCAGGAACGTCTCTTCCCTGCGATGGACGCCGACCACCGCGAGGAAGTGATGCGCAATATCAAGGTGCTGACCGCGACGGCGCGGCGACTGAATCTGGGCACCCTGGTCACCGAGCAGTACCCGAAAGGCCTCGGCCACACCCTGGAGGAAGTGAAAGACGCCTTGCCGCCAGAGGTCCAGCCGGTCGAGAAGGTCGCGTTCTCCTGTCAGGGGGTGGACGCCTTCCGTAGCCGGCTGACCGCCACCGGCGCGCGTCAGCTCCTCCTGGCCGGCATCGAGGCCCACGTGTGCGTGCTCATGTCGGCCCTCGACCTGCTAGCCGACGGCTACGCGGTGCACATCGTGGCCGACGCGGTCACCTCGCGCACCCAGGCCAACTGGCGGCTGGCCATGGAGCAACTCCGGCAGGCCGGCGCGGTGGTCACCACCACCGAGACCGTGCTCTTCCAGCTCTTGCGCCAGGCGGACACCGACGATTTCCGGGAGCTGGCGCGCCTGATTCGCTGATGCCCCGCTACTTCGACGTCCGGACCACCGTCCTCCTCGTGGTCGGCTACGGCATCCTCGCCGAGGAGGAGGACCGCCCGATCGCCTACGACCTCAAGCGCGCGATCCACTCGCGCAGCGAGGGGCTGGACAACCGGGCCGCGGTGGTGGTGACCGACATGTGGATGCTCAACCAGGAGATGGCCGAGATGTTCCCCGCGATCGCGATCGGCGGTCCCGCGGTCAATGCGTTCACCGCCCAGATCTACGAGGACCTGCCGATCGCCTTCACGCGGGACCAACGCGTCTTCATCCAGATGAATCAGGAACGAGGCAAGCGGGTCGCGCTCTGGGGCATGGATCAGCGGGGGACGCGGGAGGCGGCGGAGCTGTTCTCGAAGGACGGGCTGCTCGACCGTTTCCTCGAGCTGGTCTGGCCGCGCAGCGCTTAGCGGGTGACGGTCAGGCGACTACCGGGAGGCAGGTTGCTATACGTGACCGATCCGTTGGGCCCCGTGTAGCGGTACACCGAGCGAGGGATCACGCTGCGCCCACCGGTCCACCCGCCGCCGCCTCCGCCATTGCCGTTCAGTACCCGCTGCACGTACTGCTGAGTCTCGGCATACGGCGGGACGCCGCGATAGCTGTCCACCGCGCCTTCTCCGGCATTGTAGGCGGCGACCGCGAGGGCGGTGTTGCCGGGGTAGCGATCCAGCAGGTAGCGCAGATGGCGCACCCCGCCGTCGATGTTCTCGCGCGGATTGAACGAGTCGCGGACCCCGAGCATCACCGCGGTCTTGGGCATCAGCTGCATCAGACCGCGGGCGCCGGTGCGGGACACCGCGGTGGCGTTGAACGCCGACTCGGCGCGGATCACGGACTCGACGAGGGTCGCGTCCACCCCGTGGCGCGCGGAGATCTCCCGGATTTCGGTGGCGTACTGGCTGTGGGAGGTCTCGGTCATGCGAAGCCAGCCGGTGGCCGTCCCCGAAACGACGGGCATGCCGCGGTAGCGCGGGTCCGCGGGGGCATTGGTGAGGTGCACGCCGCCGTCTCCGTCGACCATGCGGTACGTGTCGGCCTGGGCCGCCGATACAGCCACGAGCCCGGTCAGCACTGTCATGAATGCGAGTACACCTCGGTTGAGCACGCCTCATATCCACGGGGCGTGCCATGGAGGTCGCCGAAACGGGAGAGGCCGCCCGGGCTGGGCGGCCTCTTCGTGTTACTTTTCAGCTAGATACCAACTAGTTCCGTGCCTGGAGCATCGACTCCCGGACCCGATTGTCCCGAGGTATCGGGTCTTCCAGGGCCAGATTCAGCACCTGATCCACCGTCTCGACCAGGTGGAAGGTCATCCCCTCGCGAACCTGGCTCGGTACGTCTTCGATCAAGCTTTTCTCGTTTCTTTTCGGCAAGATGACCGTCTTGATCCCGGCCCGTCTCGCCCCCAGGACCTTCTCCTTGATGCCCCCCACGGGCAGCACGCGACCAGATAACGTCACCTCACCGGTCATGGACAGATCCGATCTCACGGGCCGTTGAGTCATCAGGGAAACCAGCGCCGTCACGAGCGTGACACCGGCGGATGGGCCGTCCTTCGGAATGGCCCCGGCCGGCACGTGCACGTGTAGATCGGAGGTCTCCCAGTAGTCGGATCGGATCCCGAGCTCGGACACGTGAGAGCGCACCCACGAGAGCGCGGCCTGGGCGGACTCCTTCATCACGTCGCCCAGCTGACCGGTCAGCGTGAGCGTCTTGCTGCCCTTCATCCTGGTGGCCTCGATGAACAGGATCTCCCCACCGGTCGGCGTCCAGGACATGCCGATCGCCACGCCGGGGATGCTGGTCCGCTCCTCGAGCTCCTCGTGCATGTACTTGGGTACCCCGAGCAGCTCTCCGACGAGCGCCTCGGTCACCTCCACGCAGTCGGTCCGGCCCTCGACCCGGCGCTTGGCGACCTTGCGGGTCACCGCCGCGATCGCACGCTCCAGGTTCCGCAGCCCCGCCTCGCGCGTATAGCCGCGCACGAGCAGGCGCAGCGCCGCGTCGGTCCACTGCAGGTGCTCACCCTCGACCATGCCGTGGTCGGCGACCTGCTTCGGCACCAGGTGGCTCCGCGCGATGCGCACCTTCTCCTCCTCGGTGTAGCCGGCGATCTCGATGATCTCCATCCGGTCGCGCAGCGGCGCCGGCACGGTGTCCAGAACGTTCGCGGTCGTGATGAACAGGACCTTCGAGAGATCGAACGCCACGTCGATGTAGTGATCGCGGAACGCCACGTTCTGCTCGGGGTCGAGCACCTCGAGCAGCGCGGAGGCCGGATCGCCGCGGAAGTCCATGCCGAGCTTGTCCACCTCGTCCAGCATGAGCACCGCGTTCTTCGATTCGGCCCGACGCAGCCCCTGGATGATCTGACCGGGCAGCGCGCCGATGTAGGTTCTCCGGTGACCGCGGATCTCCGCTTCGTCGCGCATGCCGCCCAGTGAGATCCGGTGGAACTTCCGGCCGAGGGCCCGCGCGATCGACCGGCCCAGCGAGGTCTTGCCGACACCCGGGGGGCCGACGAAGCACAGGATCGGATCCTTGCCGGCCGGGCGCATGCTCTTCACGGCAAGGTACTCGAGGATACGCTCCTTCACCTTCTCGAGTCCGGAGTGATCGTCATCCAGCACGCGCCGCGCCTCGTTGATGTCGAGGTTGTCGGTCGTCTGCTTGCTCCACGGCAGCGCCACCAGCCAGTCGAGATAGGTCCGCGCGACGGTGTATTCGGCGGCGGCCGGCGGCATCTTGCTCAGGCGGTCCAGCTCCCGCACCGCCTCCTTGTGGGCCTCCTCGGTCATCCCGGCCGCCTCTATCTTCGCCCGCAGCTCGTCCAGCTCCTGGGCGCGGTCGTCGGTCTGCCCGAGCTCCTTCTGGATGGCCTTCATCTGCTCGCGCAGGTAGTACTCGCGCTGGCTCTTGCCGACCTCCGACTCGACTTGCGACTGGATCTTGGAGCCGAGGGCCAGCACTTCGGCTTCCTTGGTCAGCACCGAGACGAGACGGGCGAGCCGAGCCCTGACGTCCGGCGTCTCCAGGAGCTCCTGCTTCACCTGCGTCGTGAGCACGGGCAGCGTGGAGGCGATGAGGTCACCGAGCCGGTCGGGCTGCGTGACGTTCTGCGCGACCGTAGCCAGCTCGTCGGGCAACATCGGGGACAGCTCCACCACCTGACGGAACAGGTTGGCCGCGTTGCGCGCGAGCGCCTCCGTTTCGAGATCGCCCGCGGGCGGCGCGACCTCCGGTACCTGGGCGATGCGGGCCGAGAGATAGGGACGCACCTGCATCATCTCGGTGATGCGGATGCGATGGAGCCCCTGCACGACCAGGCGTACGGTTCCGTCCGGCTGCTTCAGCACCTTGTGCACGGTGGCCAGGGTGCCGACCCGGTGCAGATCGGCCTCCTGGGGATCCTCGGTTCCCGGGTCCCGCTGCGTGAAGACGCCGATCAGGCGGCCTCCCCGGACGACGTCCTCGAGCAACCGCACCGACGACTCGCGGCCGGCCCCCAGCGGCAGAGCCGACTGCGGAAAGAGCACCGTGTCGCGCAGGGGCAGGATCGGTACCTGCTCCGGAACCGGCGCGTCCGAGCTCAGCGAGCCTGCACTGGCGAGGGACATCTTCTCGTCCGCCATGGTGATGGCCTCCCTTTCCTTCAAAAAAGATCAACGGGCGAAAGCTGGCTGGATGCCGCCCGGACGAGCGCTTCGCTCTTGCCGCGTCGCGCCTCGTCCCGCGAGTCCGCCATGTCGTTTCGCACGTGATTGGTCAACTCCTCGATCTGCGCCTGCATGTCATGCATGCGACGCCTCATCTTTAGGATGATCTCGATCCCCGCGAGATTCACCCCGAGATCCCGAGCCAGCCGGGTGACGCGCGCGATCTCCTCGACGTCCTCCGGGGAGTACATCCGGGTCTTCCCTTCCGAGCGGCTCGGGCGGATCAACCCCTTCTTCTCGTACATGCGGAGGGTTTGGGGATGGATCTTCACCATCTCCGCCACGACGCCGATCATGTACAGCGGCCGGCTCCGGTCGGTCATTCCCGGGCGCTCCCGGGCGAGGCGAGGTCCGGATGGGCGGGCAGGAGGCGCCCGAGCTCCCGGAAGACGTCCTGCGTTCGCGTGTCGAGACCACGCGGGATCTCCACCCGGGCGGTCACGTAGAGGTCTCCGCGCCCGTCCCCGGTGAGCCGCCGCACTCCCTTGCCGCGCAGCCGGAAGGTCTGCCCGCTCTGGGTGCCCGGTGGAATCGCCAGATCCACCGATCCATCGACGCCCTTCACCTTGACGCGGGCGCCCAGCACCGCCTCGATGAGGGAGAGCGGCACCTCGCAGTAGAGATTGTCGCCCTTGCGCGTGTAGCGCGGATCCTCGTGCACCCGCGCGATCACGAGCAGGTCGCCGCGCGGTCCGGCGAACGGGCCCGAGTGGCCCTCGCCGGCGATCCGAATCTGGCTCCCGGTGTCCATTCCTGGCGGGAGGAGCACGTGAACGACCGCGCGTCCCGGGGTGGCCCCGCGACCGCGACAGGCCGAACAGGCGACCGCCACGCGCGTGCCGAGGCCTTCGCAGGCGGGACACGGCTCACCATCCCGCGATTCCGCGCTCCATACCGTTCCGAGCCCTCCACAGTGCGAGCAGGCAGTCGGCTGGACGCCCGGGGCCGCGCCGGTGGCGCGACAGGTCTCGCACGGAGACAGCCGGTCGACCGGCACGTCCGTTTCGACCCCGGCGATCGCCTGCGCGAACGACAGCTCGACCGCAACGTGGGCATCGCCACCGCGGCGACCAGGACGGGCGGCGCCCGACGGCTGGGAGTCGGACCCCCCTTCGGGCCGGCCGCCCTTCCGGTCGTACAGCGAGCGGGCGGTGGGATCGCTCAGGATGCGATAGGCTTCCGCGATCTCCTCGAACAGCGCCCGCGCGTCACGCTCCCAGAAGTTGACGTCGGGCGAATACCGGCGCGCGAGGCGCTGGTACGCGCGGCGAATCTGCACCGTCGTGGCTCCCGCATTCACCTCGAGCACCGCGTAGTAGTCACGCATGGTCGTGCGCGGGGCCCCGCGCTCCTCCGCGGGCCCCGCGCTCCTCCGTTACTTCTTCTCGCCCAGATCCTCGAACTCGGCGTCGACCACGTCCCCCTTGGGCGGGGTGGCGCCTCCCGCGGGTCCCGGTTCCGCCGCCCCGCCGGCTCCGGGCTGGGCCTTGGCCTGCGCCTCGCGGTACATCGCCTCCGACAGCTTGTGCGAAGCCTGGACGGTGGCCTCCTGAGCCTTCTTGATCCGGTCCAGGTCCTCGGTCTTGAGCGCCTCTCGCAGCTCGCCGAGCGCCGCCTCGGTCGCCTGCTTGTCGGCGGCCTCGACCTTGTCGCCCTGCTCCCGCAGCAGCTTCTCGGTCGAGTACACCACCGAGTCGGCGAGGTTCCGGATCTCGATGCCCTCGCGCTGCCGGGCGTCGTCCGCCGCGTTCGCCTCGGCTTCCTTCTTCATCCGCTCGATCTCGTCCTTGCTCAGGCCCGACGACGCGGTGATCGTGATGTTCTGCTGCTTGCTCGTCGCCTTGTCGCGCGCCGAGACGTTGAGAATGCCGTTCGCGTCGATGTCGAACGTCACCTCGATCTGCGGCACCCCACGCGGCGCGGGCGGCAGCCCGTCCAGGTGGAAGCGACCCAGGGTACGGTTGTCACGCGCCATCGGCCGCTCGCCCTGGAGCACGTGCACCTCAACCGAAGGCTGGCTGTCCGCCGCGGTCGTGAAGGTCTCGGTCTTCTTCGTCGGGATCGTGGTATTGGCGTCGATCAGCTTGGTCAGCACCCCGCCCAGCGTCTCGATGCCGAGAGAGAGCGGCGTCACGTCCAGCAGCAGCAGGTCCTTGACCTCTCCAGTCAGCACCGCTGCCTGCACCGCCGCGCCCAGGGCCACGACCTCGTCGGGGTTCACCGTCTTGTTCGGCTCCTTGCCGAACAGGCGCTTGACCTCCTCCTGGACCTTGGGCATCCGGGTCTGGCCGCCGACCAGGATGATCTCGTCGATGTCGTCGGGATTCACCCCCGCCTGCCGCATCGCTTCCCGGCACGGCGTGAGGCTTCGCTCGATCAGGTCCGCCACCAGCGTCTCGAGCTTGGCCCGCGTGAGAGTCAGCACGAGGTGCTTGGGGCCGCTCGCGTCCGCGGTGATGAACGGGAGGTTGATCTCGGTCTGCACCGTGGTGGACAGCTCGCACTTGGCCTTCTCGGACGCTTCCTTGAGCCGCTGGAGCGCCATGCGGTCCTTGCGCAGATCGATGCCGTTCTCCCGCTTGAATTCCTCCGCGATCCAGTCCATCACCCGCTGGTCGAAGTCGTCGCCGCCCAGATGCGTGTCGCCGTTGGTGGCCTTGACCTCCACCACCCCTTCGCCGATCTCCAGGACCGAGATGTCGAAGGTCCCGCCGCCCAGGTCGTAGACCGCCACCGTCTCGTCCTTCTTCTTGTCGAGACCGTAGGCGAGGGCCGCCGCGGTGGGCTCGTTGACGATGCGGAGCACCTCGAGCCCGGCAATGGCGCCAGCGTCCTTGGTGGCCTGCCGCTGGCTGTCGTTGAAGTAGGCGGGGACCGTGATTACCGCCTGGGTGACCTT
>Ga0207689_10001235_pt1 | contig 24622 bp, 23 predicted proteins | sample KBSMisM52_FD_184312 | JGI IMG/M metagenome (GOLD analysis project Ga0207689, IMG submission 184312) | Miscanthus rhizosphere microbial communities from Kellogg Biological Station, Michigan, USA - KBS Miscanthus M5-2 (SPAdes) (version 2) | ecosystem: Host-associated > Plants > Roots >... | reverse complement strand
TATTTTGCCATCTGGGGATTGCTGTTCGTGCTCAGCACTTTCTCCTATTTGGTCGACTATTTCCAATTCCACGGTCTCGCCAGGTGGCTCCTGATCCTGCTGTTCATGTGGCTGAAGGCCGGGTTGATCGTTGCCGTCTTCATGCACATGAAGTGGGAACGCTCGCCGCTGATGTACGCCATTTTGGTCCCGCCGCTTTTGCTGGGGGTGTTGGTGACCCTGATGTCGATCGAATCGAACTACACCTTCTGGACGCGGATCATATTCTTCGGGCTGAGAACCATTGGCTCCCAACCCGGCGCCCTCTGACTCGAGGTACCGGCGAAGGCCGTAGCACTTCCGAAAGACCGGCTTGTTTCCCGGCGGCTAGCCAGGCTTTTTCGGCAGAGGCAGCGGGCTGTCGCTCTTCGCATTCAAATAGGCGATGAGGTCGGCGCGCTCCTGCTGATCGGGCAAGCCCGGGAAAGTCATGCGGGTGCCGGGCACGAGATTCTGCGGCTTGGTAAGGAAGATATCGAGTTCGTTGGGAACCCAGGCGGCGGTCTTCTCGCTCTGTTTTTTCATCTGGTCCGAATAGCTGAAGCCGGCCGACTTGGCCATCGGACGGCCGACGATGCCCCAGAGATTGGGTCCGACGCGCGCTGTCTCGCCCTTCTCGATCGTGTGGCAGACCGTGCATTTGCGCACCGTACGCTCGCCCCGCGCCATATCGGCGCGGGCCAGGCGCGTCTCCAGATCGAGTGGCGGCTCCGGCGTTGGCGCCGCGGCCGCCGCACCGGCTGCTCCGCCCGGAGCCCCGGCGACCTCACGCGGCATATTGCGCATATAGCTCAGCAGCTCGGCGCGCGCCTTTTCCGTTTTCAAGGCCTGCGGCCAGCTCCGGTCCAATGCCGCCAAATCGACGGCCGGTTCGGTCACGCCCGGAACGACGTAACCCGGCTTTTCGGGATAGGTAATGCGATACACATCGGCGGCGGCCCAGCGGACCACGCCCACCAAAACAACCGCGCCCACAATCGCAACGGTAATTTTCGTATAGCCCAGTAGGTTCATAGGCACCCCTTGAGTACCTTTCGCCCGGCGTGTTCTTGATCTACATGCCCCGCCGTCGAGCGGCTACGCATATGGTAGCTGACTCATTGGAAATCGCAATCGAACCGGTAACTTGCCTTCCCCTCCGATCATACTTACTGTCGCGGAGTGACAATTTATCGCAGGGGCGGGATGTATACCAAAGCCGATCCTGATTCGGCGGGGCGATGAGGGAAGTTGTCGCCGTATTCGATGACGAAATTCAGCTGGATGATGTCGTCCAGGAATTGCAAACCGTTGGCTTCGACCGCGCCGCAATATCCGTCCTGCCATCCCGCAATGTGGTCGAGAGGATAATCGGTCACGAACTCGAAACTGTCGTCGAGGCGGCGAATAACCCCGACGTTCCCCGTGCGGTTCCGGTCGATAGGGGTTCGTTGCTTATTGCCCAAGGCGCCTTGATCGCCATTCCTCTCTACATTGCCGGAAGCGCCGCGGTGATTCATTTTGCGGCGAACGGCGCGGATCTTGCTACGGTCACAATGGCGGGTCTTTCCGGAGGCGCGCTGGGCGCGGCGCTCGGTATGTTCGCCACGATCTGGATGTGGCGGTGGCGCCGGCGCCAAATAGAGTACCTGCTCGGTCATGGCGGGTTGGTTCTCTGGGTGAAAACCGTGGACATGAAGCGCGAGGAGCGTGCCAGAATAGTCCTGGCGCGGTACCCTGCGCACGATGTGAGTTGCCACTGGATCGCCGTTTGAAAGCCTAAACCGGATTTGCGGCATTCTGTCGCAAATCTTCCGGAATAGAGTCTTCCTAAACTAGCATCGTTCACAAGCAGTCCCCGCCGTTCAAGGGCGGCGCTTCTTGTAAGTTGTTCCCTTGGGCACTCGAGTAGGGCGGCGCGAATACATGCCCGCATTCTTCCCTCGCAAGCGAATTATCTTCCTTGTACTGCTGCTGTATATCGGCGCGCTTCCGGCTTTGGCCGCAGGCAATGTCGCTCCGGCCGCGCCCGTACCAAGCAAGCCTTTGCAGCCCAAGCACATCGATTGGTCCTTCGAAGGACTGTTCGGCGCTTATGATCGCCCTTCGCTGCAACGCGGTTTCAAGGTTTACAAAGAGGCATGTTCGAGCTGCCACGCGCTGAGCCATGTCGCCTTTCGCGATCTCGGCGGTCCGGGTGGACCCGGTTTTTCTGCGGCGGAGGTCGCGGCCATCGCCGCCGGTTATAAGGTGCTTTCGGAGCCCGACCGGGACGGTAAGAAAGGGGACGCTGGCGGCGCGGCGCTGATGCGGCAGGCCACGCCCGCCGATAATTTCCCGCCTCCTTTTGCCAACGAGCAGGCGATGCGGAAGGCCATGAACGGTGCGCTGCCTCCCGACCTTTCCCTGATCGGGAACACGCGCGCGGGCCAAAGCGACTATATCTATTCGATCATCACGGGTTTCGGCCAAAAGCCGGCGGCACATGAAAAAATAGCGCCGGGCATGCATTACAATCCCTATTACCCCGGGCATCAGATCGCCATGCCGCCGCCCTTGACGGACGGCGCTGTTATCTATGGCGATGGCACTATGTCGACCGTTGATCAGGAAGCGCGCGACGTGGTGACCTTCCTTGCTTGGGCGGGCGATCTCCAGACGGACGAGCGCAAGAGCGCCACTGTTGGCGTGATACTCTGTCTTATTCTATTCACTGGGTTGCTCTACTTTTTTTTCCGCCACATCTGGCGCCCGTGGCATTGAGGCGGCCCGCGCGCCAGCGACTTGAGGGCCGCGCGGCAGGACGCAAGCGCCCCAATTCACCCTCAAAAGCGCGATTTACTCATGGCGGGCCGGCGGGGTTCGGTTTGCAGAACGATTTGTTCAACGGTTCTGCGACCATCGCACCTCGAGAGTTGCACAAAGATGTCTACGATTCCGCGCACATATCTCAAGACATCGGCCCAGCCAAGGTTCAGTCCGGATTGAAGCACGAGAAACCCCAACTGCTCCACGGCGCGTGCCGGACTGTCGGCATGAATTGTGGTGATTGATCCTGGATGTCCCGTGTTGACCGCACGGAGGAATGTGGCCGCTTCCGAACCGCGCAATTCCCCCAGGATGATGCGATCGGGCCGCATGCGAAGCGAGGCCTGCACAAGGTCATCCATCGTGATCTTGGCTTCTCCCATCTCACCGCGGGCGGCCACCAACCCAACGCTGTTGGCGTGGTCCAAACGAATTTCCGGAACGTCCTCGACCAGGATGAGGCGCTCATTGCCGGGAATCTCCTTGAGCAATGCGTTGAGAAAGGTGGTCTTGCCCGAGGATGTGCCTCCTGAAATAAGAATATTCTTGCGGTTGCGCACCGCCAGCCGCAGGCACTCAGCCAAGCGGCCCGCCTCGTAGAGGGCGGACAACTCCGCATCCAGCTTGGTCCGGTCGTTATTTTTTTCCGTTGCCAGACCGCTGAATGCGCCATTGCGCTCATAATCAGCCAGGCCGAAATTCGCCAGGGAATGCTTGCGCACGGCCATGGCGATGGATCCGCGTGTCGCCGGCGGCGCTACAATCTGCACCCGTTCGCCTCCCGGCAGGATTGCCGACAGGAGCGGATGCTCGCGGCTGATGCCCTGATCCGAAAGGCTGGCGATCTGGCGAGACAGACGCCAAAGCGTTGCGTCGTCCAACTCGGGCGCGGCATGCATTTCGAGTTTTCCGTCAAGAGTCTCCGCCCAAACCTCCTTCGACCGGTTGACAAAGATGTCTGTCACCTCCGCTCGCTCCAGTATCGGAAGCAGCGGCGCAAGATAGGAATGAAGATACTGACGAGTCGGTTCTGCGTTCATCTGGTTTTACGGCAGTGACTTGACCGCGGAGAAATCGAGATCGCGCGCCACGAAGATATTGATGGGTGAGCCTTGTGGCACATTGATGGTCGGCGGGATTTGGCTGTCCTGGGCTGTAACGCCCGCAGCGGCACCGATAGCGGCTTGGGGAGACCCGATCGAGATTTGGGTCGACGGGGTCCCCGCGACGGCCGCGCCGGCAATGTTGAGCAGTGACAGCAGCACGGATCCCCCGAACCGGGCAAAGAAGTGGGAATTCACATCGCCGGTCATGCCGCCGCGGCCCAAGGAATCCCCGCCCGGCGAACCGATCTGGATAGAAACGCCATCGGGACGGATGACGCGGGTCCAGATGATGAACACGCGCGCTTGTCCGACGGACATGGCATTCTTGTATTGACCAATCAAACGGCTCCCTCGTGGGATGAGTACCGCTTTGCCGTCAAAACCACGGATGTCGCGGCTGACGATTGCCCTCGTATAACCCGGCAAGTCGGAATTCAGCGCCGTCTCCAGCACAGCCGGAATGGTGGCCCCTTGGGCGATGAGCGTGGAGAGGTTGGCCAGTTGAGTTGCGACCGAAGTCTCGGGCAAGGCTTCGGAGGCGCGCGCGGCAAATTGCTCGTTGGGGTTCAGGCCCGCCTTGCCGCCAGGCTCGGACTTGTCACCTGGCGCATGTGCCGCCTTTTGAGAAGCAAGTTCCGACGCCGGCAACAGGTCGACCACAACAGCAGGCGCCTTCAAATTGACGACCGGATCCAACGTCGTTTGCGGCGCCGGAGGCGGCGGAGGCGGCACCGGCGGCATAACGGCGACGGGGGCCGGTTGCGGGGGTTTGGGTGGAAGGTCCAGCGGAGGAGGCGGCATCGCCGCGGGGGCGGCTTGCGCATAGGCCGGCGAAATAAGGGAAGTTGTGCGCGCCAGTCGGTTTGCATTCAGATATGAGAATAGTGCGACGGCAAGCGCACCCAGCATGAGCGCGGTAGCCAAAGGGCTCAAGCCGCGCGAGACCCGCCCGACGACGGGATCGCCGCTGTCGCGAATCTCACCGGTCGGCAGACCGTCGATTTGGCCCAATTCGCTGGAATTGCTCATGGGCGGTCCTTTCCATGGTCCGCTGCCTGGTTGACGACGGTGGCGACATTCTTGCCCTCCCGCAGCCGGAACCGTGAGGCGATCTCATCGACAACCACATAGTCACCGCGGACACTGGTGTTCACCAAGCTTTCGGACCCGTCCTGCGCGACCGCAAAGATCGCCGGTAGAGATTTTTCCTTGGCCCATTCGAAATAGGTCGAAGCGCCGTCGTCGAAAATGCGGGCCGGCCGGACCTGGTCTGAACCCGTCACCGCATAGGCGCTGTTGGCGGCTACTGGCGCTTGCGCGACGGGCGGCGGTTGCACTGGCAGCGCCTGGGCCGGCGCCGGATAGACCATGCGCGCAACATAGAGAACGGGGACATGTGGGCGCGCGGGCGCCACGCCCAGCTCAAATGCATAGTGCCTGAGCCCTGTCAGCACCGTGAGATTGGTGGTGGACGAGGCGATGGGCTTGATGAATAGGACGTTGGCCCGGCGATTTGGCGTCACCTGCCAGCTCAGAGAATCTCCAATGGATACGGTCTCGATTTTCTCATTGGGAGCGAATTCCAGCATGAACTGATATCCCAGCGTGCCGCGCAGCAGCACCACTTGATCGGGATCATAGGCGATGGTCTGAATGCGCGGGTCGAGTTGGCCTGGGCGCGGCAGTTCCGCCGCGTCGGCGGCTTGGGCCAGAAGAAGCAAGGAAACGAGAAAGGCGGATTTCATGGCGCGCTCGCTCGGAGTTCGGCGAACTCGGCGTCGCGCCGATATTGGACGACCTGAAAGCCCATGGGATTCTGGAAACGATCTTCGTTGCGCATGGCTTGGCCTGTGAAGCGGAAGGCGATCGCGGCGGTATAGGGCTGGCGCTCAAACGGTGAACGGACCTCCCCCAGTCGCTGCGCATCAAAGCGTACAAGCGCGCTGTCCTTGCCGAGCAGGGTAATGCCTTTGATGGTGATCCTCACGACCGTACCGGAGCCGTAAAGATTGACGGGGCTTTGTGGATTGGCGCGCCGCATGCCGGCAAGATACTGCTCCCGCGCGGATCCGGTCGTCCAAGCGGCAACCTTGTTATACTCGGCTTGCAGATCGGTGGCGTCGAAACTCTCGCGCGCCAGGATATATTGGGCTAAGAACGCTTTCACCACCGCTTCGTCCTGCGCCAGGGCGCCGGGCTTCAAAGTCTGGGCGGTTTCAACATAACCGGTCTGGCGATCGACGGTAATGGTATACGGCACTGTCGTTTTGAGAGGCATCAGCGCCATCAAGGCGCCCGCTTCGAGCAGGGCCACCAGCCCCGCCGCGGCTGCCACCATATAGGCGCGCCGCCGCGAGGCGCGTAACCCGCCCAGGATATCCTCGGACCATGTCGCGCTCTGCGCGAAATAAGTGGCCCGATCGGGAGGGAAGGTCTCGTGTTTCATGAATCTCTCCGTGCGCTGCCGCCGGTTCGGCGCGGCCGTGCCTGGGCGCGGTAAGGCATTTGTGTTGTGACGATCCCTTCATTGGGGCCGGCCAATTCCGGCGGCGCAAGGGCCAGGGACAGAGCGCCCGCAACATGCCGCGCGCCTCGGCGGTCGCGTTGAAGCGTCGCGGTGCCGATGGCAGTAATCCTCCGGTCGATAGTAAGATCGCGCAATGGCTCAGAGAATGTCGCGGTCTTGAGAGGATTGGTTGCGGCCTCCGCCACATTTGGTTTCGCGCCCTTCAACCGCAGGCCCATCGCAATCAAAAGGGTCGCGCCGGCAGCCATAACGGCAACGACGGCCGAGACGATTGAGAGCATCAAGATGGATGTCGCGTCCGTCACTTTGGGCGGCTCGCCGGGAAGCAAGTTGGCCAGGGCATTCAGATGCGGTTCCAACAGCACCAGTTGAAGCACCAATGCCAAAGAGATCACCAAAGGAAGCAGGGAAAATACCAGCATGGCCCGCAGCCAACCTTCAAACATTCCGCGAGTGGATTCGAACAGCAGCAGTCCGGCGAACAGCGGACCCAAGCCTGTCAGCAGGCCGAGAATGATCTTTGCGACAAGGACCAGGCCCAGATTGGCGAAAAGCAGAACCCAAGCCGAGATCGTCATCGACATAGCGGCAGAAAGTGATTCCGGCGACACCGTGGCGCCGCCCGCCGGAGCCTGCCGGAAAAGGGCTGCGGCAGCTTGCATCTGGTCATAGGCCTGTTGCAATCCGCCGAACGGATTGTGGCGGCCGCCAATTCCGGAGCTGTGAAGGGCGGCCAATAGCGAAGAGCCCAACTGTTCGGGACCGTGGAACAGGACCTCCAGCACCAACTGCTGATAAAGGGGCCAGCTTGTCGCCAAGGCCAGAACAATGCCGAACTTGATGGCAGTCAGCGTCAGGTCGCCGACTTTCAACGGCGAAAAGCCAAGCAGCAGGCGCAGCCCGAACAACGCCACCGCGATGGTCATCAGCACCGTAAGGATCAGCGGAAATTCCGAATCCGGTCCGGAAAGCGCGCCATAGGCGATCTCCGTCAGGACGCGGACGTGACAGTCCGTGCTATCCAACAGGTCTTTCACCAGACCAAGCTCGCGCGTCCCCGTACCGCAAAGCGCCGCCATCACGCGACCTCCAACAGCCTGGGCAGCCAGTCGGCTGGACATTCCCCAACGCTTTTTCGGATGTCGTCCAACAGCCGCACGGTGCGCTCGCGTCCGGACAGGATGGTGAGAAGGTCGGGTTCGCCCGAGAGATTGAGCCTTGCCACCACACTGTCGCTGCCGTGCTTGATCAAAAAGCAGCGTGAGGTATCGGGAAGGCCTTTTACCAATTCGAATTCGTGCTGGGTCAGGCCAAAGCCGTCCATATAGTCTCTGGCCTGCGCCTTGGGATTGGCCATGAAAATCTGTGTCGCCGCCTGCTCGATGATGGCCGAAGCGATGCGGCTTTCCAGCGCATCGCGGGCACTCTGGGTGGCAAAGCCGACAAGCCCGTTGCGCTTGCGGATGGTCTTCTCCCAATCCTTGATGCGCGCGACGAAGACTTGGTCGTCCAGCGCCTTCCAGCCTTCGTCGACAACGACAATGGTGGGTTCGCCGTCCAGGCGCTGCTCCACACGGTGAAACAGGTACATCATGGTCGGTGTTCGCAAGCTCGGCGCGTCGAGTACGCGCGTCATGTCGAAGCCGATGGTGGAGACGCCGATATCCAAGCCATCCTCTTCATTATCGAATAGCCAGGCATGTGCGCCTTCGCCCCACCAGGGTTTAAGGCGCGAGGCGATGTCGGAGGCATGCGGTCGCCGGTCGCCGCGAAACAGTTCGGCGAAGTAGCGCAAACGGCGCAAATGGCGCGGCTGGCTGAAGTTGGCATCCACCGCATCGCGGATGCATTGGGCATCCTCCGCCACGGGCGCCGAGCCGTCCATGCTCACCAGCCGTGCCGCCCAATCGCAGAGGAAGGTGCGGTTGGCGGCGCTATCCTCAAGCGCCAGCGGATTGAACCCGGTGGGAATTCCGGGGCGGATTTCATCATAGCGGCCGCCGATTGCCCGAAGAAATATTTCCGCGCCACGGTCCTTGTCGAAGAAGACAATGCGCGGCTTAAATTTGCGGGCTTGGGCGAGCAGAAATCCCAACACCACCGTCTTGCCCGAACCCGATGGTCCGATCAGGGTAAAGTTGCCCAGATCATTGTTGTGGAAGTTGAAATAGTAAGGTCCGGCTGCGGTAGTCTCGAGGGCCGTGACGGCCGTGCCCCAATGATTGCCGGCCTTGCTCCCGACAGGAAAATTATGACAGGAGGCGAAGCCGGCGAAATTGGCGGTCGAGATCAGGGACCGTCGGGCGATATCCTTGAAGTTGCCAGGAAACTGGGCCCAATAGGCTGCTTCAAGATTTACGTCCTCACGGACGGCAACCATGCCGACGTCTGAAAAGGAGGATTGAATTTCCGCCACCGCCTCACTGAGGCCGGTAAGTGTGGGCGACCAAACCGTGACCGTCATGTGATGTTCGCCAAAAGCGGACCGGCCGGAGGCGACCGCATCTTTTGCGGCGACCAGGTCCTGGCGCAGGCTAAAGGCATCGTCATCGCCAGCGCGCATGCGGCGGAGCGCCACATTCATGCGATTGAGGCTGGTTTGCCTGTCGACAAAGCCAAAGCTCTGGCTGACCGTCAATTCATAGGGAAGCCGCAACATGTCATCCAACATGCCGGGTGCGGATTGCGGCGGATAATCCTTGATGGAAAGTACCGCTCCGAATTTTCGTGGTTGGCGGCCTCCAGCGGAATGCTCGATCGTCTCCGCGCCAAAGCTTACGCGCCGATAGGGCAGATAATGGCCGATGTCCGTGGCCGGAAGCAGAACCGGGCGATCCTCACCATTGAGCAGGCTGGAAAGGAATTCCATCGGCTCGGAGCAAGGGCCTTTCTTGGTTTCGTAAAGCTTCAGAGCGCAGCCGCCATAGGATGCGAGCGATGCCAAAAGAGCCTCGCGCGCCGCGGATAATGCGCGCAAGTCCCGCGAGGTCTGCGAGGGCCCCTGTTGGGCGCCGCCTATGAGACGCCCCAAGCCGTCGAGCCATCCTACCTTGCCCTGCAATGGCCTGCGGACCAGCGTGATATAGAGGGAGTTGGCATAGAGCCTCCGTGCCGCAAGCCGGTTTCGCCATGACGCGTCAAGCGCGCGGCTGAAATCGTCGTCAAACTCTCCTTCCAGCTCCGGCGTTACTTCCTGACGGATGATGTGGTGATAGAGCGCAAAGCGCGAATCGGCCATTGCCCGAAGCGCGCTGTCCCGCAGGACCTTGCGATAACCGATTTCCTCGCTGTCCACGGTTTCAAAAGGCAGCCCCGTAACCTTAATGAACTGGAGCAGAAGCCCATCGCGCGTTTGAATCGTGTAATCGTCAATGTGCCGGGCATAGGGAAGCCTCGTCCCCACGCCCACCTCGCGATCGGCGCGAGCGCGGCGCGCCATGGAAGCTTGCTCTGTCATGGCCGATAGGAATTGCAGCGCCAAACGTGCCAATTCTTCACCCGCGGCGTGCGCGCGATCCGGGTGATCCAAAGGTCAAAGATGCGGGGATCCCGCAAGCAGGCCACCACGCCCGCCGCGTGGATGCCAAGCGCGACGAGAAGTATCCAAAAGGACTTCAGCAGCAGAAACAGCTCCGCTGTCACCACGCCATTGAGGATAAAATAGCTGTAGGTGACACCGGCAAACATTTGCGGCCGGGTCAAGGCGGTGAAAACCGTGTCTTCCTTGAGACCGGGCATCAGAAGGATCCTGCCGCCTGACGAATACCGGCAACAATCGATGCGGCCCCGAAAAGGATGAAGCAGCCAAGGATCACGGTGGCGCCATAGCGCCAGTTCATCCGTCCCGACAGCATCATGAATCCGATCGCGGCAATGGCGATGACCGCGGCAACGGTGGCGACCGTGCCCATCAAGGTCCCCTCAATCCAATACAGCGCTCCGGCGATCGCGCCCGATCCGGCCGGGTCGAGGGTCTGGGCTTCGGCCGGCGCCGCGATGAGCAGCGGCGAAGCAAGAACAATGAGGGCGGATGCGCGCATGCTGAAATTCCTCAAGGATTGATAAGCGGGATCGGAAGGCTCTGACCGGCTTGGCCGAGAATGGCGCTCACATAGCGCCGGGTTTCGCGGAATGCGGGAATGCCGCCGCTGCGCTCGACCGCGCCCGGCCCGGCATTGTATGCGGCAAGAGCCAGGGCTTGGTCGCCATGAAACCGGTCCAGCATTTGGCGCAGATAGGCCGCGCCTCCCAAGATATTTTGGGAAGGGTCATGGCGATTGACGCCGAGGTCTTGGGCTGTGCCGGCCATGAGTTGCATGGGGCCAACCGCCCCTTTCGGCGAGACGGCGTTGGCTCGGAACCCGGATTCCTGCCTGGCGACCGCCACAAGAAGCTTTTCGTCCAGCGCATATCGCTGTGCGGCGGCGGTCAACAGAGAGCGAATATCCTGCGGCGCGATATCGCGGCGGTCCGGAATGATCGGTTTGACTCCTTCCGAGGTGGTCACGCTCGGTACGTCATAAACGCTGAGGGATCCACCGGAGTCGATTTCGAAGACTGCTGCGGCGGCCGGCCGTGGCAGCGCGCCGAGGAGGAGCGCTGAAAACGCTGCGGCCTCGATAGCCAGTACGACGAATCTTGCAGTGGCCCTGAAGATCGAGCCGTTAGCAGCAAATTTTCGAATGTCGAACATGGCAGTGATGCATGCGGATGTGACGTGACGAATTTATCGATGCAATGGTGAAGAAAGCGTCAGCGCGCGAATTCGCGCGCGCATCGCGTTGGGTTAGTTCAAATGATAATGCATTTGTACGAAGGGTGCGGGAACTCGTGGAACTTCTGGAACTTAGTGAGTCCGCGCCGCGATTGCTCGGGAAAGCGCTGAAAATTCTTCTCGCATTCTCTCAACGGACAACGGTGATCTTTAAGGACCTGGCGCGCATTTTCCCGAACAGCATTCCACTGTCGAGTTTTCACAATGCTTTTCGAAATGCGCGCGTCCCGTCCGACCTTGATGGCCGTTCAACTGGCTGCCGCCCTTGCTTTTTCCCTGATGCTCACAGGCTGCAATCAAGGCGGCGGGGGTTCATCATCGTCTTCCACTTCGAACCAGGGATCATCTTCCGCTTCAACGACCACCAGCACGGCGGCAGTTTCCACGCCCTCTTCGCCCGCTCCATCGGCGGCAACCACTGTGTCCACGGCATCCACGGAAACGGCGGCAGCCGCGGCAACCTCGACGACCCAGACAACCGGGGCCAGTACGGCAACCGCGGCCACCACGAGTAATGCGATCTCCGGTACGACGTTCCTCGCACCGACCTACCCGGAGATACGAGACCAACCCGCGCAACAGGTGAACCTCTCTGACATGGTGGTGACGGTCATCGACAAGAATGACGGCCAGACCCGCGTCTTCCGAGGCAACGACCCCGCGGGTGTCAACATGGGCCGGCGCACCTTCGCCGGAAAGCTGGGTGGCTTCACCCACGAGAATGTCCGCGTCCAACTGCCGGGCTACCCGCTGGTGGTAATCTTCAAACCGGACGTGGGCGGCAAGCCGCGCTGGGAGGTTGGTTTCGAAAACGGCAGCGAGAACGTCAACGACTTCACGATTCCGGCGCGCATCCTGAAGTACGACTACACCGTCACGGTGCAAGGCCAAGATAAGGTGAGCGAGAAGGGTATCGTACACGTTTGGGGACAACGCTTCCGCAAATCGGCCTGGGACCGGCCGCTGGTCACGGACATCGCCACCTTGCGCGCCGCCAAGATGGTGCCGGCCTTCAAGCGGTTGCACGCCGGCCAAAATTCGACGACCTCGTCCCCCGGCTACAAGACACTTGGCCTTGCCGGCTTGACCGGGTTTATGGGCCAGACTGGGGAGCGTCCGGAGATCGGGATCATGACCGAGGTGCAAGCCGAGTACGTCGCGACGCAGAACCCGTTCGCCTTGGCCTCCCTGATGGCTCAGGCCGAGGCCGCAGGCTCCTGGAGCCTCTTTTTCCGCGACAGTCGCACGCACTTGCCGCCGGACTGGGTCAATGACCCGTTCTGGTACACGGACCGCAGCTTCTATACGGACCAAGGCTCCAGCCAGACCGCCCATCCGGTCAACATTTCGCTCAAGGCCGACGATCCAAACCTCTTGCCGAATATTCCCGCCTTTTCGGGCAACCACGCGCCGGCGCTGGGACTCTTGGCCTACCTGCTGACGGGAGATGATTGGCACATGGAGAGTGTCGAGTTCCAGGCCAACTTGCAGCATGGCGCCAACCGCTACAAGGTGAGCGGGCTGGCCAACGACTTCCTCAACGGCGGCGGCTGCGGCGACGGAGAGCCGCGCGCCTGGGCCTGGGAGGTCAGGGACTTCGGATACGCCGAATTGGCGCGTTTCTACGAGACGCAGAATGCGCCCAAGCCGGCCGCCGGTCTGCCGATCGCCTACTGGCAAAGCCTTGTGAAAGGGTATCTCGCCGCGGTGATCCGTGACTATATGAACGCCCCGGCCAACAGCTCGTTACAGCCTCACCCCCGGTTTTTCTCATTCTGCGAGTGGGATACGATCAGCTTGTGGGAGCAGGATTATGTGGGCTTCGTGCTGAATCATCTGTCCGAGGCTCCCGTCAAGAGCGCAGTCGGCTTCGTGACCCTGCGCGATTGGAAGAGGCAAAGCAATTTGGCGCGCGTCGATCCCAACTCGGGATGGCCAGTGCTTCAGCAAGCCTGGTACAGGCTCTATGTGTTGAAGGACCCCGTCACCGGCGTCGGCGCCAAGGATTGGGCGGACCTGGCGAGGTTAAACAGCGTACCGACGGACGACGGCACGGGTCCCATCTATCAAGCCGGGCAGGCCATGTCGTACATTGGCGAGCAGGTCGGCAATCTGGGCTATGGCGCCTTGCTGGGCGACCAGAAGAGCCGCGCAGGGTTCGACTGGCTGATGACCAAGCTCGGGCCATTGGCATCCCAGATCGGTTGGCGCGACAGCGTCGGGCCATAGGCGTTTCCTTACCAATCAGCCTTGTCGCCGAAGGATGGCAGGCGTGGCGCGTGGCTTTCGCCCGAGCTGCAGGTTCAGATGATGGGAACTTCCGGAACATCCGAAAAGACAAAATCTTCGCCCGACTTTACGAAAGGATGAGGGCGATTCTTTAAGACCCTTTCGCGCATTTTGCGATCGGCATCACAATGTCGAGTCTCGGAATGAATTTCGAATTGCGTGCGCGTTCTCACCACTTCGTCCCGTTGGCAAGGTCAACTCTGGTCCGCAAATTCATAGTCGGTGCCGCAGTCTTCGCATGTCTCAATGCCGGCGTTAGCGCCCAAGAGGAAGCACCCTCGGCTGCGGGAAAATCATTGCTGTCACGAATCACCGTCGAAGTGCCGGTCTATACCCGCCACATACCGGCAGTCGCAGGATTCAACGATCACAATTGGGGCGCACTGGTTGACGTAGCACTGTCTCCGGATTGGTCCATCCTTCTGGGAGATTTTACGAACAGCTATTATAGAAATACCGTCATCGGCGGCGCTCGTTACTCGATTCACGCGTGGGAGTTTTCCAGCATCAAAATTGATACCGGCGTGATGCTGGGTCTTGATCTAAACGGCGGCTATAAAGGTCGCAACGACGTCGATCCATTCTTGGGTGCGCTATCGGTAAAAATAACGGGCAATCATTTTTCCGAATATGAAATGCTCAATAGGACCGGTATCGCATTCACCGTGATACCCGGCGAGACCTTTGGGATAAATGTTGCTTTGGCCTTCGGACTTTAAGCAGGCCCGAGAGCGGCAAGGTCAGTCCCGCAAGGCAAAGGTCGATAAGATATTGCCGGCGATGACCGAGACATATTGCTTGCCATCTATCTCATAAGTGATTGGCGCATTGACGATAGAGCCGCCCAGATTCGTCTTCCACAGCAATTGGCCGTTCCTGGCGTCAAAGGCATAGAAATAACCCTCACGTCCACCGGTGAAGAGCAGGTCGGTCGCAGTGGTCAACATGCCGGCATCGGTCACGTCATACTGGGAAAAAGTCCAGGCGCGCTTGCCGGTGCGCGGGTCCAGCGCGACCGTCGCGCCGCTGCCCACCTCGCTGGTCCAATAGTCGATCGGTCCGCGGCGGCCGATACTCACGGTCGGCGCGCCGGGTGCCGGGGAAATTCCAGCAGGGGCGCCGCCGACGAAAACGCGGCCGGGCTCATATACCGCTTCCTCACGCCGATAAGTGGTGGCGTAATTCTCCCACACCGAAAAATAGAACAGTCCGGTGCGGGGACTGTAGGAAGGCGGGTACCAATTGGTGCCGCCTTGGTTGCCGGGCCAGACGGGCGTGCCCGAAGCAGGCGGCGTCTGAATGGGCCGGCCATTCTTGTCCAGCCCGCTTGCCCAGTTCACCTTCACAAAAGGCGTTCCCTGCAGGAACTGCCCCGTTGCCCGGTCCAGGACGTAGAAAAAGCCGTTGCGGTTCGCAAACAGCATCAGCTTGGCGGATTTGCCGTTCCAATCCATATCCGCCAGGACGGGCACTTGGGTGGAGTCATAATCATAGCCGTCATTCGGCGTGAACTGGAAATGCCACTTCAATTTTCCCGTGTTCGGGTCCAGCGCCACCACGCTGTCGGTGTAGAGATTGTCGCCCGGCCGTTGGGCCGGATTCCAGTCGGGACCGGGATTGCCCGTGCCCCAATAGACCAAATTCAACACCGGATCGTAAGAGCCCATCGTCCAGATCGATCCGCCGCCGGTTTTCCAATCGTCACCGCTCCAGGTTTCAAAGCCGGATTCACCCGGGCCAGGAATTACGTTGAAGCGCCACAATTCCTTTCCAGAGTGCGGATTGAACGCGGCCACGAAGCCGCGAATTCCGTATTCGCCGCCGCCCACGCCGACCAGAACTTGGTCCTTCACGATCAGAGGCGCCATGGTGATCGAATAGCCGCTCTTCAATTCGGCCACCACGGTGTTCCATAGGGGCTTGCCGGTCTTGGCATCGATGGCTATCAGGTGGGCATCCAGCGTGCCCATAAACAGCGTGTCGCCCAAAATCGCCACGCCGCGGTTGTTGGAGCCGCAGCAGACGCGCGCGCCCGCGTCGGGCGCCCAATGATAAATCCAGAACAGCCTGCCGGTCTTGGCATCGAGCGCCATCACGTCATTGGGCCGCTGGGTCAAATACATGATGCCGTCAACGACCAGCGGATTGGATTCCCACGCGCCCGGGACCTGATTCTGTACGACCCAGACCTGATTCAGCTTTTTCGCATTGTTCCGGTTGACTTGCCGCAAGCCGCTATAGCGCTGGTTGTCATAACCGCCGCCATAGGTCATCCAGTTGCGAGGCTCGCTGGCCGCTCGTTCAAGCCGCTGAGAGGTGACCTGGCCCCAGGCTGGTGTGAGGATCAGGGCGAATATCGCAAGCACGGATGATATCGCGCGAAGCATCATTTTCCCCTCAACGAAACCAGGTAGGCAAGGATATCCGCCAGTTCGTCCTCATTTAGTCGTCCGCGGTAGGAGGGCATCTGGGATGTCATGCTGACGTCATACTGACGGATAGCCGCTTTATCGATGGACTGAACACGCTCTTGCTGGTCGATCAGCTGCACGGAGAAGGTGTCTTCATTGAAACGCCGGCCCTGAATCGTGCGCCCGTCGCGCGTGACGATGGTGACGGCCCGGTTGATCGGCATGGTCCCCCTTGTAGGGTCGGTAAGCGATGTCAGAATCTGTCCCGGGCGACGCATAAAGCCGATATCGTCGAGGACAGGCGCCGTTCGAGGGCCGTTGCCGCCGAGGCGATGGCAGGCGGCGCAGCCCGAATTGTCATAGATCGTCTTGCCGTGGATCGCATCGCCCAACCGGAAACTGGTGCCCGCTTGGTCCATACCTGAGCGCACAAATGCGACAAGAGCGTCCAACTCTTCCGCCTTGAAGGCGAAGGGCGGCATACCCGCGGGGTTGCCCGCAGTAATCGCTTTGCGAATATCCTCGTCCGTGACAGCGCGAGGAAACTGTTGGCGGGAGAGATTGACCCGCGCTATCAGATCGCCATTGAAGCCGTGGCAGAGCTGGCACTGGCTGACATAGATCCGATAGCCGGCTTGGATCTGTTCGGAGCTGTATTGATGGTCCTGCGCGGCCGCCGGCGCAGTCCAGGTAACGCCGACGCCCATCAGTATGATGCCGAGCCGTTTCAGGAACGTGCACCGGTCGTAAAGGAGTTTCGGCTTCGGAATATCCATCCGTCATCCTTCTAGTGCATCATCAGCGCGGCCAAGGTAATCATGCCCTCGAGGATATTGCCGATGCGAACATTCTCATTGTCGGTGTGCTGGTTGTCGTCATAGTTGGCGATGGAGATGCCGATGGTCGGCACCTTGTACGCCTCGATAAACGGCGCGGCGGGAACGCTTCCGCCCAGCGTGCGGATGCGGACCAGCCGGTCGCCCCATGCGGCCCGCAGTGCTTCGGTGGCAAACATCGCCTGCGGATCGCCGGGCTCCGTACGCCACGCCATTCCGTTCCTGGCTCCGCGCACCACTTTGGCGACACGTGGGTGGGCGGCCAAGGTTACGACATCGGGGTCCTTGTCGGTGATGAAATAGCCCTGCGCGCGAATGAAGGCGGTGATGCGCTCCACCATCGCTTTGGGATCATTGTCCTTGACCAACCTCACTTCAATCTGGGCGGAAGCGCTCGCCGGGATCACACCACCGACCTCGCCGCCCTTCATGTCATGGACGCTGAAGCTCGGCATGTTCAGCCCCTCTTGCATCGACGAGGCTGCTCCGTCCAGCGATCCGACGCCGAAATCTCTCTGCATTTGCATGGTCTGGTCGGGCACCGCGCCCATCATGGCGCGGGCCGCAGGCGGAAAGGGCAATACTTCTGAATAGAAACCGGGGATTGCCACTTTGCCGCTCGGATCCACCATAGCCGAGATGAGCTGAGCGAGCCTGACATTGGCGTCGGGCATCCAATTACCGTAATTGCCGCTATGCATGCCTTGCTTGGCGGTGAATACCGTTACATTCAGTGCCACGCCGCCTCGCGCTCCATAGAACATGGTGGGTCTTCCACTGGGATGCTGGGGCCCATCCAGGATCACCAGCAGGTCGGATTTGAGCTTATCCGGAAACTTGGCGATCACTTCCGGTAGGCCTGGACCGCCGCCTTCCTCCTCCCCATCCAGGATGATCTTTACATTCTGCTCGGGCGTGCCGACGGCATCCAGGGCGCAAAGGATGGCCTCGATCGGCGCCTTGTCGTCACCGGCGGCGCGGGCATAGATACGCCAATCGTCGGGAAACTTTGCGTCCGAGAGGTTGGTCACCACCATGCCGCCCGCCTCAATGCTGGCGGTGCGGATGACAGGTCTGAAAGGGTCCGGCTGGGCCCACCGTTTTGGATCTACCGGCTGGCCGTCATAGTGGATGTAGAACAGGATTGTGCGGGTGGCGCCTGGGACAATCTTTTGCCCGAACACCACCGGCACGCCGCCCGACGTGCCCCACAACTCCGTCTCCAGTCCACGCTGCTGCATCATGGTGCGCAACAGGACCGCATTGCGCTGGAGCGCCGGGGCATCGCCATGAATATTCGGCAACGCGACCAGTTTGAGAAATTCGGTGACAATGGCGGCGCGATGGATGTCGGCATAGCGGCGCACTTTGGCGGCAACGGACTCCTGTGCCCACGCCGGACCGGCCAGCAAGCAAAAGGCCAGAGCCAGAATATTCTTGCCCCTCATCACATCCCCCGTCTATGGAGCCATCATGGCGCAATCCAGGGTGATTGTCCTCTGGCCTATCGATTCCATGTGCTATATTTGCGGTGTCTTTTAGGGGTTGAACGCACAAGTCGCATTGAGGGAGGTGGGGATGATCGACCAGATCAGGCGAAACATATTGACGGCCGGTGCGGCGGCAACCGCGATGGCTGCTGCCCCGGCATCGTTTGCCCAACCATCCGCCCAAGCAGCGACAAACTTTTCCTTTTATGAAAGAGGTAACGTTCGCATCCGCTACCAAGAGGCCGGCTCGGGCTTCCCACTGCTGGTCACCCCGGGCGGCGGCCTGAATTCGCGGATCAAAAATTGGCCGGCCGCGGTCATCAACGCCATGGAGGAGTTCAACACTGATTTTCGCTGTATCACCATGGACCAGCGCAATGCCACTGACGGTGAATCTGTCGGCCCGGTTCCGGTCGATAATCCCTGGGATGCCTTCGCAGACGACCAGCTGGGGCTGATGGATCATCTTGGCATTCGCCAATTCTTCTTTTTCGGCAACTGCATCGGCGGCTCGTTCGCATTGAAGCTGATGGAGCGGGCTCCCGAACGCATACTCGCGGGCATACTGAGTCAACCTATTGGGCATCGGCCGGACAATCCGGACGTCATGTACAACGCCAGCCGGGATGTGTGGGCCAAGGAATACCGCACCCGCAAGCCCGACGTCCCCATGGAAACGATCGAGAAATACCTGCACAACCTTTACCGGGTGCAGCCCGACTTCGTTTACAGCGTATCACGCAATTTCGCGCGTTCGTGCCGGACCCCGATGCTCGTATTGCCGGACGATGTTCCCGCCCATCCGTATCAGACAGCCGTCGATATTGCGTCTCTTGCACCGAATGCGGAGATCTCGGTCTTTCCTTGGAAAGAGCCGGCAGATTTGAAGACCCGAACGATAGACCGCGGGCGCACCTTCCTTAAGAGGCATCAGCCGACCGCGACGCGATAGCTGGCTCGATGACATATGGTAGCGGAGGCAACCATGAAATGGGTATCCCGGCGCAGCATACTCAAGGCGGCCACTGCAGCGACGGTCTTCGCTGTCCCGGCGGTCGCTTCTCCCACCAAGGTTTTCGCGCAACCCAAGCCCGGCGCAACCTCCGAAGGGGTGAAGGCGCTTGTCTATGATGTTTTCGGCACCTGCACGGACTGGCGCAGCGGCGTGGCGCGCGACGCGGCACGCATCTTAAAGCCGCTTGGCTATAACATCGACTGGCTTGCATTCGCCGATGCTTGGCGCGCGCTGTATCAGCCGAGTATGGAAGAGGTACGCTCAGGCCGGGAGCCTTTCGTCAAACTCGACGTCTTGCATCGCCGCATGCTTGATCGGATTAGGCCGAAATTCGGTCTGGAGAAACTCGACAACAAGGTTGCGGATGATCTCAATCTGGCCTGGCATCGCATCGACACTTGGCCCGATGTCGTTCCCGGCTTCACCCGGCTCCAGAAGAGATTCATCCTCGCGCCTTGCTCCAACGGCAACATTGCGCTGATGGTCGATATCGCCCGGCACAACAACTTCAAGTGGGATGCCGTTCTCGGCTCCGAAATCGCCCGCAACTTCAAGCCGACGCCGGCGGTCTATTTGATGACGGCGGCTGCGCTAAATCTGCGTCCGGAAGAGGTGATGATGTGTGCCGCGCACAGCGACGATCTGAGGGCAGCCGCGTCGAATGGGCTGCGCACGGCCCATATTGCAAGGCCGAACGAGAGCGGTCCGGGCAGGGGAGAATCTGCCCCAAGCGTGCCTGTCGACTTCGCCGCGAAAAACATGGAGGACCTGGCGAGCCAACTGGGCGTCTAAGCTGCCCTCCCGGAGGCGAGCCATTCACATGCTAGCGAGGATACTCGTACCACTTGAGGTGGTTGGGGCTGCGCCCATCCATGCAAACGAGATCCGGCCTGGTATCGCCATTGATGTCCGCGCTCACACAGCTCGAGGGTGAAATGTCATCGTCCACCAGGGACCTGGACCATTTTTGACCTGCGGCATCCTCGGCCTTGTAATAGAACATATTGGCGCGGCCGCCGGTGCCGGCTGCGACGATTTCGGGTCTACCATCGCCATCGAAATCGGTCAGCACCAGGGCATGTCCGCCTGCCAGCTTGTCGTCAATGACTTGCCGTTGATAGCCGCCCTTACCGTTGGGGGTGTAGACCACCACCATCGCGCCGTGGAAATGCTCGATGGTGACGAAGAATTGTTTGCCTCCGATCTTGCCCACCTGCACTTCGCTGGCGCCACCGGCGGGCCATGGCGCAGTATCTCCTACCGCGATCTGGCGCCGCTCCCAGGTCCCGTCTTTTTTAGAATGATGCACGAAAACGCCGCTGAAGCCCGCCGTCAGGACATCGTCGTGGCCATCGCCGTCCCAGTCCAGTGGCTGTACGGCATGCACCAGTCCCATATTCTCTCGGGTGACCAGGCTTTGCTTCCAGCCACTAGGCTCGCCGGAATCGGGATGCAGCATCCATAGGGAGACCGGCAAGTGGCCGGGAAGGGCCAATCCGCCCGTTTCTGCTTCATTCAAGACCGGGGCCACAAAAAATTCCTTGCGGCCCTTGCCGTCGATATCACCGAAGCGAACACGATGTCCGGTGGGAGCACGCCCAACTTCCTTCAGCGTCCAACCGCCCTTTCCGTCCTGGCGGAGGATGCCGATATTTCCCGGGCTGAGCGGGCCATTGGCGTTGAACCCATAGGCCAGCGCGATTTCGGGATAGCCGTCGCCATCCAAATCGGCGGCATCGGCGTTCACCATGTGCCAGGCGTCCTGGCCGATCATCGCGCGAGCTTGCGACTCCGCCAGGATGACGTGTGGCGTCCAAGCCGGATTTTCGTACCAGACCAAATCACCCCGCTGGCTCAGGCCGACGACATCGATCCTCCCGTCGTGGTTGATATCCGCGGCAATCACCTGATAACCGCCGGTGACGCCGCTGGCGATGACATGCGCCAGGAAGGGGCTAGGATTCGGCTTGGTCGAGTCCGAAGTGGGTGCCTGCGCTGCGGCGCAACCGAGAATCAACAAGCCCGTATAAGCTACCAATAGACAGGGGAAGCGCATCAGATGCCTCAAGCCATCAGGCCAGCCAGCCCGGCCGCCAGCTATTTGTTCATCACCGTGACGCGTCCTACCGACGTGTCACCGGCGATCAGATTGTCGTTCTTGTCGAACACCCAATAACTCGCCTCGATAAACTGACCCTGGCCGATACCCATGCCGTTGCCCACAGCCCCGATTACCTTGCCGTCGCGTGTCAGCTTGAGGAACTGGCCGTCCTGGCCCGACGCCATCCAGGGATTGCCCTTGTGGTCGAAGTTGAGCGCGCAGACCAGGTTCTTCATCTGCATGGTGCGGACAAACTTACCGTCCTTGGTGTAAACGACGATGCGATACTGCTCGCGGTCGCCGATCCAAACATCGCCATTGCTGGGATCGATGGCAAAACCGTGGGTGGAATCGAACTTGCCTTGGCCGACCTCATTGCCGAACCACTGACCCACGAATTTTCCGTCCTTGGTCAGGTGCAGCACGCGGGCCACGCCTTCGACATTGGTCGGATCGTCGCTGTCCACGTCGTTGGGACTTTCGTTGGCATGACCTTCGGCGATGTAAAGATCGCCGTTGGGCGCGAATGCCACCATGACCGGTTGCCACAACAGGCGTTGGCCTTTTTCCTCCACCCAATCGCCGCGATGACCGCGCGTCCCAATGGTCATCAGCAGTTTTCCTTGCGGCGACAGTTTCATCACCGTGGATTGGCCATTGTCCATGATCCAGACATTGTCCTCGGAATCCACCGCCATGCCATGCGCCTTGTCCTGGTGGCCGATCTCGCTTTCCGGAACCTCAAGGATCAGCTTGTGGTTGGGATCGAACTTCATCAGCTGCACCACCCCAACAAGCGAGCGCTTGTAAACCCACAGATTGCCTTTGCTGTCGAGCGCCACGGCAGGTATGCCGCCGAAGCCCTTGGGCACGAAATAGGGATAGGAAAATTTATAGCCCATATTCTGCTGCCATTTCACACGCGCCAGGGCGGATCGCTGGAACGGCGACCCGCGCCGGCCACAGACCAACGAACGCCGACAAAAAGCCGGACTTTGCGCCGCATCCGAGCCTGCTCGGACAGGCTGGGGCCGCCGCTCGCGCGGCATGACGGTGACGGTGCTGTCTTGTTCCACCAGGGTAGAGCCGCCCGGATCCGGGAAGCTGCCGCCGAGCGTCCAAGCGATGTTGCCGTTCCTCGCCGGCTCAGACTGGATCGCGAGCCGGTCAGCCTGGCCAAAGGCGGCGCTGGCCATCAATGCCAATGCCAAGGCAGCCAACGGTAGCGTCTTCATGAAAGCACCCCTTTGAATCCTTATCGGCTATAGGCTGTGGCGAGCGCGCCGGGACGACCAGGCATGGAAAGTGTGGCGCCGTTGTCGCGAGTCAGACTCTTGCCGTCGAAGCGATAGACTTCGATATTCCTATCGATGGCGCCCTGCAGCAGGATGACCTTGCCATCTCTGCTCCAGGCTGCGCCTTGGCCCCATCGCCCGGTCTTGGCTTCTGCAACTTGGGTAAGCTTGGCTCCTTCGACGCGAAACACCTTGATCAGGCCGTAGTCCTGATATCCAGGGGCGGTCGGCCGGGAAGAGGAACCGTTGACGACGGTCACCTCCATGTACTTGCCGTCCGGCGAAAGCACCAGATGCTCTGGCGTGGGACCGACCTCGATCGTATTGACGACCGTGTTTGTCCTGAGGTCGATCACCGTGACAGTGCCGATACGCGGCATGCGGCCGCGCTCGCCGGAGCCCTCATTTGGGAGAGGATTGCCCAACAGATTGGTGTTGTAGGCATAGCGGCCATCGGCGCTGAATTGGGCGCCATAGGACTGGACGCCGGTCGGAATCAGGATGCCGGGATCGCTGAGCCGGTTGCCGTCGATCGCCAGCCGCCATACGCCATTGCCCCGCCGCTGTGTGACCAATGCCGTGCGGCTATCGGGCGAGATGGCCACATCCACCGGTCCAATCTTGGCATCCAGTTGCACCTTGCCGGCCGGAGTCAGTTTCTTGCCTTGAATGGAAAAGGACATGACCGTCCCGTCCCCGACATTGGCGACGAGCGCCAGCGTATCCCTTTTGTTGATGGAGATGCCCGTCACGCCCATGCCGGCCGAAAGCGTCTGGATTACGGTGGGGCGGTCGGGAGACGCCAAATCGATGACGGACAGCTTGTCGTCGGGAACGAATTTCGTGCCATCGGCCGGATCGAGCTTTTGCGAGGCCGACACAAGCGCGAAGCGGCCATTATGCGCCACTGCCACGCTGGTGGGCTCCCCGATCATGCTGAAAGGCACTTCCACATGACCACGAATCTTGGGTGGGTAGGAACCCAGATCGATCACCGTGACAGTGTCGGGCTTTATGTCCTTCGGCGCGTCACCCAACTGCGGTTGTTTGCCGTCATTTCCGGAAATCGCAAGCTCAGCCCAAGCCGGGACTGAAGCTGCCCATGAAAATGCCAGAACAAGCGCGCAAAATCCCGACCGTGGCTGTTTCATTGCTGGCGTCCTTCTGCCGCCCGGTACAAAGCCCGATCTCGCCTGGGAGTCAGGCGGGACTAGGCGATTGCAATCAGCTGGCTTTGCGATTCCCAGCGACCTTTCCGGGATTGAATGAGCGAACACACAGAATGCGCGATTTCACTCCCGGCGCGCTGTAATAACCGACCGTGGCGTTCATGCGATAGAAGTAAGCATCGCCAGGTTTGGCTGGACGGCGCGCGGCAATCCCGTCCGCGCCGGCGCCTGCGACCTGTTCGCCATGGCCGTCCATGATCAGATAAATTTCCTCGGCGTCGGCATGATGATGCGGAAAATTGGTGCCGCCGGGATCAATCTCCATGAGAAACAGGCTGGTGACCACATAGCCGACATTGAACCGGTTGCGCGTCTGGGGCGCATCGCCCGTCAGCAGCCGGAAGTGAGAGCTGTCAGGATGGCCGCCGACGAACTCGATCGGAACGTTTTGAATATTGTCCTTCAACGCGTGCGCCGGCAACGGCCCGGACGGAAAGCCCTTGGTGCGAAATCCCATGATCACCACCTTCAAGGGGGCGTCCGTGGGATTGGACAAGCCATGATTGACGGTCGCGGGAAGATATACGAAGTCTTCGGCCTTAAGGGGCACCTTTTCGCCGCCATAGCTTGCCTCGCCGCCGCCCTTCAACACGACATAGAGCTGTTCTTCATCCGCGTACTGGACCGGCTTGCAGGCGCCGTGGGGATCGATGTCCACGATGCCGTAGCGTGCTATGGCTCCAAGCACCGAGGTCTGCTTCTCGCCCATACCGAACAAAGGGC
>Ga0207689_10001232_pt1 | contig 24637 bp, 19 predicted proteins | sample KBSMisM52_FD_184312 | JGI IMG/M metagenome (GOLD analysis project Ga0207689, IMG submission 184312) | Miscanthus rhizosphere microbial communities from Kellogg Biological Station, Michigan, USA - KBS Miscanthus M5-2 (SPAdes) (version 2) | ecosystem: Host-associated > Plants > Roots >... | reverse complement strand
CGCGGCGCGAGCCTCGTTGCGATCTCGCCGCAGATCGCCGCCAATAGCCGCAAGTCGCAGCGCGACAACAAGCTCGCATTCCCGATCCTGAGCGACGTGAAGAGTGAGGTGGCCGACGCCTTCGGCATTCGCTTCGCGCTGCCGGACTACCTCGTCGAGACCTACAAGGCCTTCGGCAACAACCTGCCGGTCATCAACGACGATCCGGCCTGGGTGCTGCCGATGCCGGCGCGCTACGTGATCGGGGCGGATGGCGTGATCGCCTATGCCGAGGTCAATCCCGATTATCTTTCCCATTTGCGTTGCAGAGCAGGTTTGCGACTATTCGCTGCGCGCAGCTACCTTGACCATTGAGGGACGCAACAATCGCTCGCCAAGTCTATAACCGCGAACGATCTCTTCAGTGAACGCTCCCGGTTGCGCCGAGGTGCCTATCAGAATCGTGGGCTTAACATTTCTAACCACGTCGCTGAAGGTATGTTTTGAAAGATCATCGAGCACCCAGCTTCGGGTTACCTCGACTGGTTGCGCGTATTTTTCTTTGCAGGGTTCGACTCTGGTCCGTCCCACTTGTACCAAACCCTGGCTGTCAACCAACCATAGTCTGGTGCGTGCTTCAAGTTCCGTCGTGCCTTCAAGCATCATGGCCGCAACGATCTGATCGCAGATACCGATTGCCGCTGAACCGGCGCCAAGAACTACTATTCGCTGCTCGCTGAGTTTCTGATGGGTCAGCCTGGTTGCGGCCAGCAATCCGGCAACTGTGACTGCACCAGTTCCCTGTATGTCATCATTGAAAGTGCAGAGGCGATCACGATAGCGCTCGAGTATTTTCGGGGCGTTGTACTTGGAAAAGTCCTCCCACTGCAGCAGCACATTGGGAAACTTCATCTTTACTGCTGAAACAAAGGCTTCAATGAAGTCTTCGTAATCTTTGCCGCGCACACGCTCATGTCTCCAGCCGAGATAAAGGGGATCCTCGAGCAATTCGCGATTGTCCGTCCCGACGTCGAGCAGAATCGGCAACGTTCTGGTTGGATGGATTCCGGCGCAAAGCGTATAGAGCGAAAGTTTACCGACCGGGATTCCCATACCCCCGACACCGAGATCACCGAGACCAAGAATTCGTTCCCCATCAGTCACTACTATTACTTCCGGGTTTTGCGTCGGTGCGTTATTGAGCAGCGAAAAGATCTCGTGACGATATGGATAGGAAATATAAAGACCGCGTGGACGGCGAAACACGTGACTGTATTGCCTGCAGCCGTCGCCAACCGTCGGCGTATAGACAATCGGCATCATCTCAGTAATGTGCTCCTGCAGCAGCCGGTAAAAAAGTATTTCGTTGCGGTCCTGCAGGGCCGTGAGAAAAATGTAGCGTTCGATGTTGCTGTCTTTACGCAGGTAGTTTTCGTAAACACGGGCCAACTGTTCTTCGATGGTCGAGGTATGCAGCGGCAACAGACCTAATAACCCGAGCTCTCGTCGCTCGTTTTCGGGAAAGGCGGTACTTCGATTCAGTAGCGGGTCATCAAGCAGGCGTTGGCCGCTAATCGAGGTTGCCTGGGTTTCGCACTCAGGAGATGTGAGCGCGGTCATGGTCGAATTCATCTTGCTATCCTTTTCATTCGTCAGTCAGAAAAAGCCAGGGCAGGACGCAGGTGGAGGAGGCAGGGAAACGGCTTCGCACACCTGCCCCCTGCTCCTGCAGTCTGCCTCCTATTATTTCTCCCGTGCTGGTTAGCTCACTGGCACGATCGCCACATGAGCTTCGTGTTGACTCATTGGGACCAGGTGCGATTCAGTGCTGCCCTTAAACTGAAACTCTCTCAGCTCGAAGTCTCCCGTGGCACCAGGAGAGGTGCGCACCGTGAAGTAGTCGACTCTGTTCCGCTGCACCGGCATGCAGTGGAAAGAAACAACCAGGCGGTCCGGATTTTCGGCGGCGCCCTTGTAGACGTACGTGCATGCTTCACCGCGTGCCATAGCCGCGTCGTCATGAACGAATAGGTACTCACCCCGCAGGGTTACGTCCATCAGGGTTACCGGCCGGTTGAACGTCATTACCGCCCTTTCTGTCTTTGCAGCGCTGGCGGCACTAGTAACTGTCGGCGCCGAACTGCTGCTCAGGGTAGCGACGAAAAGAAGTGCAATAAACAATAGAAAACTCTTCATAATTCAGCTCCTTTTTCAACTTGCGTGGATCTCTTTGGCGATGCCCTCCAGATAACCCACTGACAGGTTGCAACGCATGTGCCCGATAGATCTTCTGCTATTTGGGCGGGTGAAGCGGCGGGTGACAGTGGCGGATGCGAAAAGTTTCGCACCCGGCGGGAGAAACATCGCAGTCTTTCCTCAGGCGTAGTGAAGGAGTCTCGCAAAAATGCGAACAAAGATTGGCATGCGTCATGCAGTTCTGGAAGGCGAAGAAATCTGCCCCGGAACAGTTGACGCGGAAACCGGGCATTCCATGGGCTTCATGCGGAAGTGAGGAACGTTATGCGAAATAGAATTGAATCGTCTACCTGGCAAACGAATTTGTCGCGCTTTGGCGAGCGTAATAACATGCGCCCAACCAGACTTGAAATCCTTAGACCAGACCGTGAAGTGGCCTCCGACTATTGGCTTGAAGATGGCTTGCTGCTTACGGGAATCGTTCTGGACGTGCATGGCGATCGCAGTCCTAAGATCGAGATCATGCTGCAGGCCCCGACCGGCACAAACAAGAGTCATATGACTCACATCGTCGCGGGCGTTAAGCGAGTTGAGCTCGAAACAAGGGACGGCCGGGATGAGATCCTTGAGATCGAGGATCGAGAAGGCGCTATTACAATCATGCGTTTTGAATCAAGAGTTTGGAGCCAGGACCTGTGCGTCCCGTTGACGCCGGCGGAATGGTAGAAGTGCGGTCCCAGCAAGGCGCTCGATCAGTCCCAGACTACTTGAGTTTATTTTCTTCCGTCGGCATTGATTATTATTGTGACTGTTTGCGGATGTTTCGCGGCCGCCTGCATTAGATCCTTCCGTCAGCGTAGCGACTGAGTGCCCGGGCAAGGGGTGCTATGTCCTCATCGTAGCGGATGACGCGATGATAATGGCCCGCTGCGACTTGCCTGGCGCCGTAGGACTCATAGTAAGGAGTCTGATCACGTGGGTGGCCATCGGAGTTTGCATTCACGGGACGCAGACATTCCATTCTAAGCGCAGCCATTGAGGTTCGCTCCAGCGCTGCCTGAACCTCGCCGGCAAGTTCGGTACATTCATTTGCTGCCGCCATTTTTCGGCTGAATGCTGCGTCGTCCAGGCGGCAGCAAATCCCGTCCGTGTGTGGCCGGTCATGACAGATGGATGGACTGACGAGACAGAACTCTAAATTTCGGATGTTATGTCCTCGCAACCGTTGGGCAAGAGTTACTGCCGCATTAACCACCAGGCGGCAGACATCATGCATGGGGTTGTACCCTTCAGATGCATCGCCGGCCACGTAATCAATGCGTTCAGTAACGAAAGCTGCGCAAAGTTCCTCGACCAGTCCGATGAACAGATCAAACTCGTGATTGAGAATGGCTGCGTAGGCAGCAGCATCCGTGAAGCGTCCATAAATGCTGCCGCGTTTCGCCCCAACCTGGTTAAGTATCTTAGTGGTTGAAGCCAATCGTGATTCGTTTGAGCGCCCGGACCCATCGGTAAAGATGAAGACGAGTGGCTGGGTTGCTTCAAGCCATCCGTGAACTACCAGTTCGTGGCCGGGATGGCCTACTACCAGAGCAGTGCGTACATCGGGGCGAGACAAACTTAAGCCTGCTGAGAAGTCGTCCATTTTTTCCACGATATTGAAAAGTGCGTCGACTCTCGTTATGCAGCTGGCCCGGTAAGCTCTTGCTCTTACGGACGATCGGTGCCGATGCCGGAGAGTCGCTCTACGAGGTACGTTTGATTGAAACTGCCTTCTTCGAACACCGCTTTCTCAGTCGGTGACTGTACGAATCGGTGGCCTTCCTGCATGGCGTCGTAGTGAATGTGCCATCCTTTGGCCCGTTCTTCCGGATTCCATCGGGCTTTCCGTTCGCGGAAGACCTTCTTTTCTCCGTGTCTTTGCGATCTGAACGAGTAGTGCTTTAACAAAAAATTGAAAGGATAAACCCGGCGTCCCTCGAATAGTACGTCATGTCCTGCGGATCCAGTCGTGGAGATCGACTGCCCGCAATTCTTCCAGGCCTTTCTTTGATTTGGGTGCGATAGGTTTTTGAAGTCAAAATGCCGGAAGTAGGACTCATGATCCATCCCAGTTTCAAAGCCATTATCCACTGGATGAAACTCAACAATCGTATGATCGACACAGTTAAAGCCCGCCTGATCAACCAGGCAAAGAGCATCTCGATAGCTGAGTCCCGGCCAGGGAGAGACGAGCACTTCGTCAGCGCCGCGTCGTACAAACCAATCGGCGTCGATCTCTCTGGAAAGCGATTCCATGCGTTTGAGCATAGCTTCCCAGTCAAAATAATTTGAGGGCCCATCTTTGGGAAATCTTTCTACCGTTACCGGGAGTCGGCCCTCCAAATCCTTCACCAAATTATAGGTAGCGTCAGTAGACCAGTTTTCGAGAACGTGCACGCGGATCCCCTGATCGGTCCACTTTTGAATAGACTGAACAATAATATCTTCTTCGTTATATGCTGCCATGAACGCCACGACGCGAAAATCCGGCGACGCGCTTCGTCCCGTTTTCTTACCGTGGTTCGTCATCACCGCCATGAGGGTCTTCTTTTCGTAATTGACATTGTCGCTTGCCGTCCATCCAGTGAACTCAAGCTTGAATCCGTTCGCGCACAACAGGTCCGAGAGCTCTTTCAGATTCCAACCGGCGTGGCCACTGATCATGGCTGGAGTTAAATCTCTATCAGAAGCTGTCAAAATACAGATCGGCGCGTGATCCAGCCACAACTTCAAGTTCCTTAATAATGAGTCACTAACAAAGTGGTCCAGGTCCTGACATACGATGACCGCGCGCTGCAGGACGCCTTCGGGTACGAGCTCCGTCCCAGCGAGCATCGTGCTTTCGTCGAGCCAGGTCCCGAAGCCGTATTGCTTGCGGTAAAACTCCAGGTCTGCGCTGGGAACGATTCCGATGAACTCATACTTAGGATGAATTTGCAGCAACTCCTTAGCAGTCGGCCGGCCAATCACTATTACATGAGTACAACCGAACCGCTCTGCAAGGTAAACGGCAAAGGGATAGACATCAGGTTGGGACTGGATGCGAGACTCTGACCTGGATTTGATTAGTAGGTTTAACCCGTGGCGCGGATTTCGAGCGACGATTTGTGCAGTGCTCGAGATATACCGTGAAACAGGACCTAAACGAGGACCTAAGTATCGTCTCAATCTTAGAGTGCCTTTTTTTACCATTCTTGAACCAGAGATTGTGCTCGGTGGCGATTCTAGTTCTCAGGTCAAATTTACTCTCTCAACCAGTGACCGCAGGCTCTGAAAGTTAAGGACCATACGCGGCGCTTTTTCGCGGCCCCTTAAAAGGGTTTTCGGTGTTCCGCGGATCATCTGAGAAGGTGCTGCAGTTGCCAGATCCCGAGACACTTGCCCAACTCCGCGTCCTCGACAATTAGCTTCTCGGGCTTGGGAAAGTTGAAGGGCGCCAACTGCAAGTTCACATAGCGCCCCTGTCCGGTGGCGATGTCTCGGTGTTCTCGCGTTTTTGTGTGTGTGGTAGCAAAAAGATATTCCGAGCGGCTTTGCTTAAAATTAGCTAACGCCGAAAAAATATTCCGGAACGAGAAATGGGCGAAGCAGTCTCGGCAAAGGATCACGTCTACCCGCGGAATCGCGCTTTTAGTGATATCCAGAACCACGAATTTTCTATCGTCACGATTGTATCTTTGCTCGTTTCGAGCGATCAGACTCGGTACAACGTCGGCGCCAATGTATTTGATCGAACGCAGTTCGGTAGAACGCATCCAGTTGAAGTCTCCACAGGGTGCGTCCAGAAGCGATTCAGCCCCAACATCTTTCAGTAAGGACGGTAATTCGCGCCTGATCACCGTAGTGCGCTGCAGTGTTGAACCCCGGCCGGAAGCTGACTCCGGGTCATTCCACAAGTTGCGCTCGTAGATCTCGGAGAAAATGGCCTCGGCATCGCGGTCGCCAAGAAATATGTCCCGGCTATAGTCCTTAACCCTACCATAAGCAAGGGCTCCACCTGGGAAGGCGGATTTTAGAAAAGATTTTGTCTGTCGCAAGATACTCAATCCGCGTCACCTAAATCATTCGCCATAATCGGTTCATCTGGAGCAAGACTCTCGCCCTGAGATTAAATGCGCAGGCGTTAATTTCGATCTCCGGTTGATTGAAGCTAAGTAGTTGGTGCCAGCGCAGGCATTCGAGCAGTCTTCGACTATGGCGAAAACCCCACGCGGCGCGTCACATCCATAAAGCGCGGATCATCACGCAAGTTATTCCATTTTGAATCGACTTTGAGAAACGTCATTTTCGGATCTCGTTGTTCCAATCCACGTTCCAACCACTCGAAGGCCTGGTTTCGATCGCCAAGTCCGTTATAGAGCAACGCTATGTGGCAAGGCGGCACAAAACGCTCGGTTGATAGTTTTAGCAATTTATCCAGCACGTCTCGCGCTTCACTTCGTTTGCCTAACTTCACGAGGGCATAGCCTTCGTAGGCGAGTGATATCGTTTGCGTCGGAGAGAGTTCTGTCGCGCGACGCGCTTCAGCGACCGCTTCCGCAAACATTCCTTTTTCGATATAAGCGCTGGACGCAAACACATGAGGTAACCAAAAAGCCGGAGCGAGTTCAAAAGTGTCGCGTAATCTGGCCAACGCTTCATCGGGTTTTCCTGCGTGAACCAGAAATTGTCCTTCGAGTGCATTGAGAAACGGAGAAAACGGATCGAGTTCTCTACCACGTTTTATTTCTGCCAGCGCTTCGGCATGACGCCCAGTGTTTGAGAGTAAATGAGCATGAAAGAGATGTGCCTCCGCGCTATTCGGATCGAGTTCTAAGGCCCGCTTAAGTTGATTTTCCGCTTCATTCCAATTCCACTCGTACCAAAACATGCTGGCTCCGAGTGCGGTATGAGACTCGGCAAGACCGTCGTCAAGGTCGACTGCCTTTTGCGCAGCAGCTATCGACTTGGGAAGAAATTCCCTGGGGGTCATCTCGCTGCCAAGCGCAAGCGAACGATATGCGCCTGAAAGTCCGGCGTACGCCAGAGCATAATTCGGGTCAATCTCAATCGCCTGGTTGAAATAGGCAATGCCTTTCTGAACTTCTGGTGGTGTTAACCGAAAAATATGGAGACGCCCTTTGAGATACAGTTGATACGCCTCGGAATTTGCCGTGTAGTCTTTCGTAATCTTCCGCTGTTCGGCGCCCGATAGCTGCACTCGCAACTTCTGAGACACGTCGCGGGCAATCTCCCGCTGTAGCGAAATCAGATCTGCCAGCTTGCGATCGTAGCGCTCTCCCCAAAGCTGATTGCCGTCCCGTGCATCTACCAACGCCAGGTATAAGGTCAGGTTATCGTCCCGCTGAACAACTCTACCGCTCAGAACCGCCTGCACAGATAACTCTGAACCAATGCGCTGCGGATCTACGTCTTTGCCTTTATAGCGAAATACCGAGGTCCGTGCCTTAACCGACATATTTGGAAGCTGAGAGAGACTATTGATGAGCGTATCCGTCATGCCATCCGACAAATACTCGACCTCGCTGTTACCGCCCTCATTAACAAACGGCAAGACGGCAATGGATTCAATCTGGGGGCTGTTGCGTGACATCACAAAACGATAAACCAGGAACCCGCTAGCGATGATGAGAGCCAACGGGATGATCGTCGCCCACTTGTGATTCCGGATGCCGCTAACAATGTATTCTGCGCTCGAAAGGGACGTTGGCGCGCCCGCAAGGTTCTTCGTCGGCGGTGGCTCAAGCTTCTGTTCGCCCGACTTGCGGGAGGCGCCAGCTAAGGTGTTAGCAGACAGGAGCTGTGCGTTCGACGAAGCTCGTTCAGCGGACAAGTCGCCCGCCCGTCTTGCTGACTTAAGATCAGCTAGCAGCTCAACGGCCGTTTGATATCTGCTGTCTCTTTCCTTTTGCAGTGCTTTGACGACGATCTGTTCGATCGCCTTATGAGCCCGAGGATTATGGGCGGAAACAGGGAGTGGTTGTCGCTCAATTACCGAGGACATGACATCCATTGCCGTGTCGCCGGAGAACGGCTTGCAACCAGCAACCATCTCGTACAGTACTACTCCCACACTCCAAAGATCGGTTCGCGTATCGACGGCGACCCCGCGCGCTTGCTCAGGCGACATATATGCAGCGGTGCCTATCACGGCGCCTGGCGTTGTCAGAAACTGCGTCTCCTTCTCTTCACCGTCCGCTTGGGTGTACTTCGCAATGCCGAAGTCGAGTACTTTGACCAGACCATCCTTGCGCACGATTACGTTTGCCGGTTTGATATCGCGATGAATTATTCCTTCCGCGTGCGCTGCTGTCAGCGCACTAGCCATTTGAATGGCTATGTTTAGCGCCTCGTCCAGGGAAATTGAGCCCGCTTCAATGCGCGAGCTTAAAGTTGGGCCGTCCACAAATTCTGTGGCGATGAAACTCTTCCCCGCAGCTTCCCCGATTTCGTAGATGGTGAGAATGTTCGGATGATTCAAGGCTGAGGCAGCTAATGCTTCCTTTTGGAACCGCTTGATGCGCTCTTCCTCGGCAGCCTGGTAATTGGAAATCAGCTTAACTGCGACCGGCCGATTGAGTTTCTTATCGTGACAGAGGTAAACGTGGCCCATGCCTCCGGCGCCCAGCGCCCTAATAATTCGATAGGGCCCGATTGCTTCGTTAAGTCCCATCCTTACGTTTGCCAAGACACGCGTGGCTTCCTCAGAGCCACCAACGAAACTTTCTGGTCCATCATGTGCTATGAGTGACTTAACCTGTCTTCTCAGCTCCTCATCGCCCGCACAGGCCCGGTCAAGAAACGCCTCGCGCTCCTCGGGCTCAAGCTCAAGAGCGGCCGCGAAGATGCGATCGATTTCCTGCCATCGTTGCGGAGTTGTCATGGTTCAGTTTGACTAAGTTCGCGACGCAGAAAAGCTTTCGCACGTCTCCAATCCCGCGTGACTGTATCAACGGAAATACCCAACACCGCTGCAGCTTCCTCGACACTTAAACCGCCGAAATACCGCAACTCGACCACCCGTCCTTTACGTTCGTCTAATTTCGCGAGTGTGGTCAGGGCATCATCCAGTGCCACCAATTCCGCCGCACGGTCGTTGCTCACCAGGGCCACTTCTTCGAGGGAGATCGTTTTTCCACCGCCGCGCTGAGGCCCGAGATGTTGACGTGCGTGGTCAATCAAAATGCGTCTCATGATTTGAGCTGCAATGCCAAAAAAATGTGCCCGGTTTTGCCAGTTTACTTTCTGATCAATGAGTCTTAGGTAGGCCTCATTTACCAGCGCCGTTGTTTGTAAAGTATGGTCCTTGCGCTCGCGGTTCATGTAGCGGTGCGCCAACCGGTGCAACTCCTCCTCGACTAAAGGCAATAATCTTTCAAGTGCTGAACCATCACCTTCGCTCCAGGCGACGAGTAATTGGCTAACGTCTTTTGGCGCCGCTTCCGACAAGCTGATATCTACCCACCTCGACAAGCTTTGCCCGGTTTCCACATTCGTGAGCAGCTTGCGACAAGTCGGCAGATTGTAGCCGTGCTCAGCTCGTGGTGCCAGTTTCTTTTGGAAAGCTTTTTGCCATTGCCTGCCGGATCTCGTCGCTAGTTTTCGCGTTAATGGTGAAGAAGGAAAACTATTCCGCCATAACGAAGGAGCAAACCATGACTAATTTAGCGTCTGTAGCACTAAGCGTCCTCACCGTTCTCTTGTTAGCAAGTAGCCTTGCTGATGCCCAATGTCCTGTTTCAGTTCTCACAACCGGCCTCAATGCGCCCAGCAAAATTATCTTTACGACCAGCGGTAACTTATTGGTTGCCGAACAAGGCAACGGGGTCAATACCGGACGAATTTCCATTGTCGATAAGGACTCAGGCATTCGACGAACCTTAATAGCCGGCCTGCCGTCTGCTTTTGCGCCTCCGAATAACGATCCGTCAGGTCCGTCTGCCTTAGCAATGCGCGGACGCACGTTGTACGTCGCCATCGGCGGCGGTGATGAGGTGATCAGTGGTCCCTTACCTAACTCATTTGTTCCTAATCCAAACCCGTCGTCGACGCTCTTCAGTTCGGTGCTTGCGATCCACTTCAGCGCGGATTCGGAGAACATTACCAATGGGTTTGCTCTGAGTCTTTCGGATCAAATCACCCTGAAAAACGGCGCCACCGTCGATCTCGATAATGGGGGTGGCGACAAAATGTCGATCAAATTGTTGGTTGACTTTCCCGATTATGTGCCCGAACCGAGGCCCGGTTTGCCTACTGGGGTGCGGCAATCAAACCCATTCGGCCTGGTCCTTCAAGGCGACCAGCTCTTCGTAGCGGATGCAAGTGCAAACGCGGTGCGAGCTGTCGATACCGAGAGTGGCACATTCAGCATACTGACCACATTTGGTCCCCTGCCAAACAACAGAGGGTTCGGTCCACCGGTGGTCGAAGCAGTCCCAGACAGTGTCAGGTTAGCAGGCAAGCAGCTGCTGGTAACTCTCCTTAGTGGGTTCCCGTTTCCCATTGGTAACGCTCAAGTGCGTGCGGTGGATATCGCAACCGGTACCAACGCTCCTTTCATCACCGGACTGACCTCCGCAATCGATGTGTTGCCTAAGGGCGATGGTGGATTCCTGACGCTTGAGTTCAGCACGGATATGCTAGCGCCGGGTACTCCAGGGAGACTTAGCTTTTACTCGTCGCCCGGCGCCACGCCGGCGGTGATCGCCAACTGTTTAATTACACCGACCAGCATGGCACAGGAACCCAAGTCGGCAGACCTGTTCGTGACCGAAATATTCACAGGTAGAGTGATGAAGATTACGCAATAGCATTTTCCAGGCTCATCGCGATCGGGTTGGGAACGTGGTAGGGCGTCCGCTCGTGTGGAGCCAACGGATCTCCTGGTTCCGCATGGTGGGTCGACTAATACAGAACCGGGAGCGGTAGCGACCGGATTCAACTTGCGTAACAGACTGTCGCATGACGAGCGGATTCGTATTAGTCACACCTCACTCTCGTTTGTTGAATCTGAGGCAAGTTGAACCCGGTCGCTACGGCTCCCGGTTCTGTATTAGCCGACCCACCTGCAAAGCTTTTGGTAGCTGAGTCAGTCGCTTGCTTTATAAACATCGCGTCCCTACGGGACGTCGGAGCTAGTCACTGAGATCTAGTCAGGATTTCGAACGCATATTAGATCAATACCTGATAAAAGTCTCTTTACACAGCTCCGGTTTTAGTTATGATGTGCGCCGTCCTTCATAACCTATGAACCAGCCAACTACGGAAACCGAAAACCGACATCTGCTGCGACGCTTTGGCCTGCTCCAGGCAATCGCCTTAAACATGTCAAACATGCTTGGCGTGGGACCGTTCATCACGATTCCGCTTCTGATGACGGCGCTTGGTGGCCCACAGGCAATGGTCGGCTGGCTGGTTGCCGTTTTGATTGCAATTCCGGACGGGATGGTCTGGAGCGAACTGGGCGCCGCGATGCCAGGATCGGGAGGCTCCTATATCTACCTGCGCGAGGCCTACGGTCGTGAGACCTTTGGACGGCTGATGGCTTTTCTCTTTATCTGGCAGTTCATTCTGAGCGGCCCACTGGAGATCGCATCAGGATACATCGGCTTCGCCAGATATACCGGTTACGTCTGGCCGGGCATCACAGCCACCCAGACCCTGATGGTCGCCGCTGCGGTCGGGATTGTGAACATCGTCCTCTTGTACCGCCGTATCACTTCGATCGCCACCATCACGGTAAGTTTATGGATCGGAACCTTGCTGACCACGCTGGCAGTGATTGTTACTGGAGTTATGCATTTCAGCGCCGCGCGCGCTTTCGATTTTCCTCCCGGTGCATTCAGTTTCTCACTGGGCTTCCTCTTTGGTTTAGGCGCTGCTTCGCGAATCGGCGTTTATGATTATCTTGGCTACTACGACATCTGCTACATCGGCGACGAAGTGAAAGAGCCGGGACGGACAATTCCGCGGTCAATCATCATTAGCGTCGTCGCTGTTGCCATCATTTACTTCGCGATCAATCTGTCCATTATTGGGGTAGTTCCGTGGCGCGAGTTTGTGCCGGCTTCGGCCCATCCTGAATCTGGCTTCGTTGTCTCGCTGATGATGGAGAAGATTTACGGAACCAAGGTCGCGACTATATTTACCGCCATGGTGCTCTGGACCGCCTTCGGTTCGGTGTTCGCGCTATTGCTTGGCTACTCACGAATACCATATGCCGCGGCGCTGGATGGCTACTTCTTCAAAGTGTTTGGGCGGCTGCATCCAACGAAGAAGTTTCCCTACGTGGCGCTAATCGTGCTCGGTGTAATTTCAATCATATGTAGCTTCTTCTCTCTCGACGCCGTCATTGACGCGCTCATTTCGACCAGAATTCTGATTCAGTTTATCGGGCAAGTTTTTGCACTGATTCTTTTGAGGCAGCGCGCGCCGGACATGCCGCGCCCTTATCGCATGTGGCTGTACCCACTGCCCAGCATCATTGCACTCGTGGGTTGGATATTTATTTTTGCGACCACGCCATGGCCCGTTATCGTCCTCGGCCTCGGTATGCTGACTCTGGGAGCAGGCGTCTTTCTGGTTTGGTCCTGGCGGAGCGCGAGCTGGCCCTTTGCTCCATTGGGACCCGATGCCCCAGCTTAATTGTCCCGTCACTCCATTGCTGAGCAAGAGCGCAATATGAGAAAAGCCTTCATCGCCGGCGGCATAATTCTATTGTTGAATCTCGGCGTCCTCGCTGATAGTCCGTTACCGCGTCGAGCATCGCAATCTGCAAAACTCTTTCTACGGAATGGCTGGAGCATACAGTCTTCGGCGGAGGTCAAAGAAAAAGGTGAGGCAATCTCCTCGGCCAATTTCCAACCAAAGAACTGGTATCCGGCGACCGTGCCGTCTACGATTGTCGGTAATCTGGTAGAAGACAAAGTTTATCGGGATCCACTGGTCGACAAGAATCTGCGGCTGATTCCAGGCTGCAGCTATCCGGTTGGCGCTAACTTCTCAAATCTTCCGATGCCCGAGGATAGCCCTTTCCGTGTCTCATGGTGGTATCGCACTCAGTTTCGTCTGCCGCCAAACTATCGCGGCAAGAATGTCTGGCTAAACTTCGAAGGAATTAACTTCCGCGCAAACATCTGGCTCAATGGAAAACAGATTGCCAGTTCGGACCAGATAGCCGGAACCTTCCGCATTCATGAATTGAACATCAGAACCTCTGCGCTGTTCGGAGGCCAGAACACATTGGCAGTGGAAGTCTTTCCACCGGAGCCAGGTGATTTGGCGTGGACCTGGGTAGATTGGAACCCCATGCCGCCCGATAAAAACATGGGAATTTTCCGCGATGTGTCGTTGACTAGTAGTGGTCCTGTCAGCATCAGATATCCCCAGGTAGTCTCACATCTTGATCAGCCCTCGCTGGAGATGGCACATCTGACGGTGAACGCGGAAGTCCATAACGCAACAGAGGTTGAAGTAAACGGCACGATGAGTGTTCGGCTTGCCGGCCAGCGCCTGTCGCAGAAAGTGACCCTTGGCCCACAGGAAACGAAGTCGGTTTCGTTCACCCCTGCAGAGTTTCCGCAACTCAATATCTCCCGACCGCAGCTGTGGTGGCCGGTGCACATGGGACAGCCGAACCTGCATGAACTGTTGGCCGAGTTTGAGACTGGTGGTGCGATTTCAGATCGGCAGGCCACCCGCTTTGGTATTCGCGAAGTTACCTCAGAACTCGACAGCCAGAACCACCGGCTTTTCAAAGTTAATGGCCGCAATGTGCTCATTCGTGGCGGCGGCTGGGCTTCTGATATTTTCCTGCGGTCGTTTCCTGAACGACTGGTATCAGAATTCAAGTATGTCAGAGACATGAACTTGAATTCGATCCGTCTGGAGGGCCAACTCCAGCCGGAAAGCTTTTTTGAACTCGCTGATGAGCAGGGAATTCTAATCATCGCCGGTTGGTGTTGTTGTTCCCATTGGGAACACTGGCAACATACCTCCGAATACCGCGAGGGCCCGACCTGGGATAAAGAGGATTATGAGATTGCCGCGAAGTCGCAGTCTGACCAAATTAGGCGGCTGCGTAATCATCCGAGTTTGCTGGTTTGGCTGAATGGGAGTGACAATCCGCCACCCCCTGACGTCGAACAGATGTACGTTGAAATCCTGAAACAGGAACAGTGGCCCAACCCTTTTCTCTCTTCGGCCACGGCGAAACCGAGCGCCTTTACCGGCACAACAGGAGTCAAGATGGAAGGCCCGTACGAGTGGGTGCCCGCTTCCTATTGGTTAGCCGACAAAAGGTTAGGTGGCGCTCACGGCTTTGCCACCGAAATCAGTCCCGGGCCCGCGGTGCCGCCAATTGAGAGCCTGCAGCGCATGTTGAATAAGGATCATCTCTGGCCAATCAACGAATCCTGGACGTATCACGCGGGCGGTGAACAATTCAAAGATCTGAAAGTCTTTACCGAGGCGCTCAATGTGCGTTATGGGCCGGCCAACAGTGCACCGGATTACGCGATGAAATCACAGCTGATGGCCTATGAGGGTCAGCGCGCGATGTTCGAGGCCTTTGCTGGGAACAGGTACAACTCGACCGGTGTCATTCAGTGGATGCTGAACAACGCCTGGCCTTCCATGATCTGGCATCTTTATGACTATTACCTGATGCCTGGCGGTGGTTATTTCGGAACGAAGAAGGCGTGCGAGCCGGTACACGTTCAATATTCTTATGCTGACAAGTCGGTGTTGACCGTAAACACCACTCAGAGAGCGCTCACAGATTTAAAAATGACAGTGCAGGTGTTTGACCTTAATCTCGCCGCAAAGTTTTCAAAAGTGATAAAGCTTGATCTTCCGCCTGACAGCAACTCTGCGGCTTTTGCGATTCCTCAAATCGAAGGTCTGTCAGACACTTATTTTCTCCGTCTCCTGCTTGAAGACGCCGGTGGTCAAACACTGAGTTCAAACTTCTACTGGCTGTCAACGAAGGATGATGTGCTTGATTGGCAAAAGTCTACCTGGTACTACACGCCTACGAGCTCTTACGCTGATATGACCCAACTGCAAAAACTCCAGCCGGCGAAGTTGGTGCTAACAAGCCGAACGACGCTTAAAGGCGGCGACGAGATCGCTCACGTAAGAGTGTCAAATCCCGGTCGCAGCATAGCCTTCTTCATTCATCTTCAGATTAAGCAGGGAGCTTCGCAACGGGATGTGCTGCCGGTTATTTGGCAAGACAACTATTTCTCTTTGTTGCCAGGTGAGAGCAGGGAGATCACGGCTACTTACAAACTAAAAGATTCAGGTAAGAGTGGGGCGTTGTTGGCGGTCGATGGTTGGAATGTCTCTTCTGCTATAACTCGCGTAGGAGCTGTGGCCAAGGCTCGAAGCTCTGAACAGTAAACTCATATTTGCCGATGAAGCATTGTGAGAAACACGAAGCCTGGGGTTTCGCCGCCGCTCCACCCCAGGCTTCACTTAATCTCGGTTGTGCTGCGAAGTTTAATTACTCGCCGGCACCCCGTGTCACGACTACACGCTCTGGCTGAATATGACTCTTCGCCAACTGACGTTCCAAACGGGGCCTGCGTAACTCTCGTCCGGAATTGTCTCCAGCATTCCAGATTTGCGAAAGAAAGTACTGGCCATCGTAATTGTTAAAGACCAGTCTGGAATCGTTCCGGGTTTCGCGGGTCCATATTGAGTTGGTCGTAAAAAGGACACTATCATTTCCCTTTACGCTTTGAATCAGCCAAAAGCTGTTGGAATCCTTCCGGTTGGGTTCGACGGCGTACTCGCCGGCCGGAAGGGTCTTGTGTCCCACGGTGAAGCTGAATGGGATGTTGATAATGCTGCGTTTGGACTGAGCGTGAACGGCTACCGCTGACATGGTTAACAGCAGACTAAATACCGCTAACATTCTAAAAGCTTGCTTTTTCATATCTCCTCTTCCTTCTTCAAAGTTGCACGGGCTGCGTCATTGCTGCCCTCAATCACTAACGCGCAAACCAAAAAGAAAAGGGGCCACACTTTTTTTGAGTACCGGGTGAGGAAACACAGCCTATACTGTCCGAGCGGTAAAACTCTTGTGGGGAGAAAACTTTAAGCGTGGACAACAAAACAATAAATCATGCTTTTGCGCGGCGTGAATTCTTAAAAATTGCGGCTTTGGCAACGGTGGGAGCCGCCTTCCCGGGGTTAACCATTGCCGGTAGTGAGCGCCAGGGTGAATTGCTTGTTTATGTAGGCACCTATACCTCGGGCAAAAGCGAAGGGATCTATCTTTATCGGTTGGACCTGGCGTCGGGGAAATTAAAGCACGAGGCTACCACCAAAGGTGTAAAGGATCCGTCGTATATTGCCCTCGGCCCAGGCAGAAGAAATTTGTACGCAGTCAACGAAGTCGAGGATTTTGGCGGCAAGAAGAGTGGCGCGCTAAGTTCCTTTGCGGTTGATCAGAGTACCGGTAAATTGCGGTTGCTGAATCAACAGCCATCGCTGGGTGGCGCACCGTGTTACGTGGACGTGGACCGGAGCGGCAGATTCGTGTTGGTTGCGAATTACTCTGGCGGCAATGTCGCAGTGTTGCCAATCCGAAGGGACGGGAGTTTGGGTGAGGCTACCGACGTGAAGCAGTACGTTGGTTCAAGCATAAATGTTGACCGTCAGGAAGGACCTCACGCTCATTGTATCGTGCTCGACCCGGCGAACCGTTTTGCATACGGATGTGATTTAGGCACAGACAAAGTGATGATCTACCGCTTTGACGCCCGCACAGGCAAACTGATTCCCGCCAGCACACCCTGGGTACAACTCAAACCTGGGGCTGGACCGCGCCATATAACTTTTCATCCGGGCAGCAAGTACGCGTATGTCATAAACGAATTGCACGCGACCGTAACAGCTTTTGCCCACGACCGCGACAGTGGCAGTTTGAAAGAAGTGCAAACTATTCCAACCTTGCCTGCCGACTTTACCGCTGAGAACACGAGTGCAGATATCCATGTCTCTCCCGACGGACGTTTCCTTTACTGTTCCAACCGTGGTCACGACAGTATCGCTGCCTTTCAGATTGCGCCAGGCAGCGGTAAGTTAACTTTCGTTGCGCACGAATCAAGCGGAGGAAAGGCTCCCCGCAATTTTGCGATTGATCCAACGGGAGCGTTTCTGCTCGTCGCTAATCAAAAGTCCGACAACATCGTGACTTATCGACGCGATCTCAAAACAGGTCGACTCACCGCCACGGGTCATGTCGCTGAAGTGCCGTCGCCTGTTTGTCTGAAATTCACGACGTGACGTGTTTGCGGTGCCCCACTTAGGACCATTAGGCAGACGATTGGTGACCTACTTGCATAAAGCCTGCTAAGACCGTCACACCTCAGCAGCCAACGGTTCAGTCGGGGCCTCGTCGATAGCTGCGTTGTCTACTCGCTTCAAGCCAAAAGCGGAAAGTGCGTAGAACAAGATCGCGACGAGTACTAAGTACTGAAACCCGACGAGCATCGAGCTATACTCAGCTAGTCCGCCCAATAACGCTCCGGCAATGTTGATACCAAAAGCACGATCTGGCTCGTTGGTCCTTTTGAAAGAAGCGGCAAAGATAACCGCCGCAAACAGTATCGGCGCAAACACGAGCAGGCAGGAGCCGAGCACCTGAACGCTGCGACTCATTCCCAGGAAAAAATCGAGCGGCACAATCGCGTTCAGCGCCAGTGTTACCAGCAGGCCAGCGTAGTATGGCCATAGCCGCACTGGCTTGAAACGCAGCGTCCAGAGGTTCGCGACCAGGATCATTACCAGGACGGCCAGGAAGACCACGGAATTCACCACCCACGTGCTTCCGAAGAGGAGCGCCATAGTCACCACGGCTTTGGTCTCAACCAGCATGAAGCCCGCTCCCAAAAAGAAAAGCTGAACGTTGAGTATGCTGGGTAATCTCGTTGCAACAGCACTCATACCGATGTGCTGCCTGTCTCTTCGAGGCAGGAAGAGAAAAATCAGCAGCAACCCCAATCCGCCCATGATTAGCATGCCGCGCAGACTAAGCGTCGGGATCATCGGCTCTCGCAAGTAAAGGAATGGCCAGTCGTCGGTGGCGGTCCTGATTCCGGTTTTCAGTGGCAACACGCTCGCTAAGCCAAAGTGTTGCCAGTGAGATGCATTTGCCGGCTCCACCACGGGCGTTTGTTCGCTGACTTTTGGCGGTTCGAAACCCGGTTGTTGAAATCCGTTTGGTGACGTTGGTACTGGCGGCTGATCGTCCCGCAGCCAGTAGTCTGGCGTACGGGAAAACGCGTTTCGCAATTCTCCGGTAGCTCCGGCGAAGAAAATGGTGAAGTCTCCGAAGGTGGATTTGTCCGGGTCGATTTCTTTCCGGTAAGGCAAAGTCAAAACTAATGAATTACTGTTACCGAATACTTCGTCCAGTCCTTTTTGCAGGCGCGCGGCGAGCCAGCCCTGGCGAAAGTAGTTGTAGATTACGAAGGTCCCATTTGGCTTGAGGTGGCGGCGAACGTCTTCAAACGTTTGCCGGGTGAACAGAAAACTTTCGAGCCGAATATTGCTGTAGCCGCTGTGTAAGACGAGCGAATCCACCAGTGCGTAGACAATCAAATCGTACTTTCGCTCCGTCGAACGCAGAAAGTTGCGTCCGTCGTCCAGTTGAATCCGAACCCGCGGATCCTGGTAAGGTCGATCGGGATGATAAGCGCGCCCCAGACGATTGATCGCCGGATCGATTTCCACTGCATCAACTTGTTTCGCGCCCCACTGCAATGCCCGGCTGACATCATTGCCTGAGCCGGCGCCGATTATTAACACATCCTCAAACGGCGGCCTGCCCGCATCTCGATTCAGCAGATGTGGCAGAGCATAAGCCGGAAAGTTCTCGTTTCGTGAGACCATCTGCTGGTGATAGATCAAATTTACTGAAAGTGACAGATCGGCCTGCTTGAAATCGATGCGGTAATAAGGCGACCAGATTTGCTGCGCCGTACGCTGACCCGGGTACTGATCATGAGCGGGAGTAAACGCTGCGAGCCATACGACGAGCAACAGCAGTATCGCCATCAACGAAGACCAACCGATCCCACGTCCGCTAGAACGACCTGCCGGTGAGATGAAATAAAAATACCCGAGCCCAACGGCCACAATTAAGAACCAGCAGTAAGCTGGAATCTCCAGCCAGGAACATGCCGCAAACAGCGCAATTCCAAGAATGCTGCCCACAATGTTCAGCGTGTAAGCCTGCACGCGGCTCGGCCACTTTTTCAGGCCTCGGCCCAGTTCCTGGCCCGGGCCGACAAAGGCCAACGCGATGACTATGAAGAAAAACCCGCACAGAATTTCCACCGGGATGGCGTAACGTGAAAGGTCCTGACTGTGATATTCAGTCCCGAAGTAGACTTGCTGCGGCGAAGCTTGATTGCCCACGTCGACGAACTTCATAAACGATCCACTGCTTATCTCGACCCCATGTGCGGCGGCCAACGCCAACGCGAGCAGGAGCGGCGTCCAACTCAGGTAGTTGCGCCGGTGGCTCGCTGCCAAACAGCCCACCGACATACCAAGGAACGATGCCAGCAGCACTACGTTGGTGAAGAAGGTCAGGTAAAGAACGTGAGCAGGGAACCAGCGAATTGCAGCCAGTTCGAGAAACAGAATTAAGAAGCTAATGAGAAACAACTTGAAGCCATCAGGCGTCCGGTTGGAAGTATTGGTTTCGTTTTTAGACAAGGGCGTAGTGGTCACAAGGTTAATTTTGAGTGGCTTTGAATAAAAAGTAGGTTTCAATCCACTAGTGCGGACTTATTTTGCGCTCTTTTTGTGCCAAGCCCTTTGGAGTTAAAGACGCAGATCCGTGGGCCGGGAGTCTAGCGAATGCCGGCTAACATTTCCACCAGGGCTTCAGGCGCAGACCACTGGGCATTGTGATCTGCGGTCAGCTGCAGGATGGGCCAACCGCGCTCTTTCGCACGCTGCGCCTGAGGCCAAAAGTCATCGTCCTTCGCTTCCTTACTGGCCTCCACGGTAAGGATGTAAGTGGCCGCCAGCTTGAGGGCAGCTTTGTTTTTTAGCGAGATCGGCTCAGTAAAAGTCTTAAGCGACTGCGGCACGTCATGGGGCAGTGCCTGATCCGCCTTGACCCACAAAGGCACGATGAAATCACCTTTGATCATGGGCTTCAACCAGTCACCGCGCGCGCCTTGAAAGCTCATGACGCTCTCGCCGTCGACGGGCACAAACGCATCGAGATAAACGAGTCGCTTAATGCGATCGGGCACGCGATCAGCCACCCCGGTTATTACCATGCCGCCGTAGCTATGGCCGACAAGAGTGATGTCATGAAGATCTTCAAAGAGAATTGTGTTGACTACATCATCAATGTGCGTGCTGAGTCCGATGTCAGGACGACTTAGATGGACACGTTCACCGAGTCCGGTGAGTTGCGGCCGGTAGACGTTGAATCCCTTTTGCCGGAGCAATTCGTCGACACGACGAAAGGCCCAACTACCACCCCAGGCGCCATGGACGATCACTATGGTCGGTTTGGCAGCTGGCGCGGGATTTGTAGTTTGTGCTGCGGCAGTTTTTACCGCCGCGACTGCTGCTAACATCAGGATTAGCAAGTTAACCGCAAAAACTCGATATTGGATTTTCATATTAGTCTCGCGTTAGTTTGATGTGGACGGCGCGCATCTTAACATGGAGTGTCAAAATTGCGGCTTTGCCGTGGAGTGAGGTCAGTACCCCCACGCGGTAGCGGGTGGGTGGCTCTGATTCTTGCGCGAGGCGAGTCAAGTCAAATACCATTGCGCGGCCAAGACAAAACAGACTGTCATGCCGGTAACTCTCGGTTCGCGCTGCGCGCTCATTGCGGGCGGGACGCCTGCGGTCCCAACAAATCGCTTGATGGTACATACGTGCAAGGCAGATCAAAACAATGACGAGAATTGGACGAGGACAATTGCTGTGCGGGATCGTTCTGCTGCTGAACCTGGCAGCTTCAACCTCGATCCATGGCCAAGCGAGGTTCGTGACCACTCGCGGCAAAGATTTAATCTCGACAGATGGTAAGCCACTGCTGTTAAGAGGCATCAATATCGGCAACTGGCTGCTCCCTGAAGGGTACATGTTCAAGTTCAAGACCGCGAACTCGCCGCGACGGATTGAAACTGTAATCAATGAACTGGTTGGCGAAGACGAAGGCCGGCGGTTCTGGAAGACTTATCATCAGAATTACATCACTCAGGCAGACATCGGGTTTATAAAAAGATCCGGGTTCAACTCAGTGCGCGTTCCGTTTAGCTACCGCTTATTTGTCTCAGAGACAACTCCTGTGAGGTTCGAAGGAGAAGGCTACGGGCTTTTAGATAAGGTTGTCGCCTGGTGCAAGCAAGAGAAGCTTTACGTGATTCTCGACATGCATGCCGCACCGGGCGGACAGACGGGAGATAACATCGACGACAGCTGGGGTTATCCATTCCTGTATGAAAATCCTGAGAGTCAGGATTTGCTTATCAACCTATGGCGCAAGCTCGCACTGCGCTATCGAAACGAACCTGCAGTTATCGGCTACGATCTCCTTAACGAGCCAATTGCACATTATTTTGAGGCCGGCAAACTAAACCTGAAGCTCGAACCGCTCTACCGAAGAGTTGTCACTGCCATAAGACAGGTTGATCGTAACCACCTAATCTTTCTGGTTGGTGCGCAATGGGACACGAACTTCAAAGTGTTTGGACCGCCCTTTGACGCGAAACTCGTCTACACATTTCACAAGTACTGGATGGACGTAAATCAGGGAGCGATACAGGAGTATCTGGATTTTCGCGCCAAGCATAATGTTCCAATCTGGATGGGAGAATCCGGGGAAAACACTGACGAGTGGATTAATTCCTTCAGCAGGTTGCTTGAGGCGAACAACATCGGTTGGTGCTTCTGGCCTTATAAAAAACTGGACGCGACCTCATGCCCGGTGTCGATAGACCTACCTGCGGATTGGGGTGCGATCGTCGATTATGCGGAAGGGCCACGCCTTAACTTTGAAGACGTGAGAAAACATCGCCCCGCCAAAGAAAAAGTGCGGAAAGCGTTGAACGACTATCTGGAGCGGGTAAGGTTCGCGAATTGTCGTGTCAACCGGGGCTATTTGAAAGCGCTGGGGCTGAACTGAGCCGCGATAGCGTTACTTTGAACGGTGTTTCCAACTGCTTAACTGCAGTGCGCTCAATGCGCATCAATCACAGCCGAAGCCGGAGCCAGTCCAGCCGACGTAGCCTTCACATTTATCCTGCCGCTCTTTTTCTTAGCTTGAATAATTACGAGTGCCAGACCGTGAAAGGCCTTTCGGTAATTTGCTTTGAACGGCTCGTGACTGATTTGACTGCCGTTGTCCACGCCGGCAATAGCTGCTGCGCCAGACAATTGAAAGTTAACCAGGTTGTTTGCGTAAGGTACAACGGTGCCATTTGCATCAACAATCTTTACTGTGACGAATGATAGGTCGGCACCATCCGCTTTAATTCGGTTGCGATCTGGGCTAAGGATAATCCTGTCGGGCCGACCGGCCGTCCGTACTTCTCTGGTGAGCACGACCTTCCCCTGACTGCGAGAGACTGCTTTGAGTGTCCCTGGCTCGAACGGGACGCGCCACATGACATGCAACTCGTCGCCGGTCTTGCGTTTTGTTCCCAGAGATTTCCCGTTCAGAAACAACTCGACTTCCTCGCTGTTAAAGTAGGCCCAAACGTCAACCGGACTACCTGGTTTCCAATTCCAGTGAGGGAAAATGTGCAACATGGGTTTGCTGGTCCATTCGCTCTGATACATGTAGAAAGTGTCTTTTGGAAAGCCGGCGAGGTCGATGAGACCAAAGTAGGAACTGCGAGCCGGCCAGCTATAAGGCGTCGGTTCGCCGAGGTAGTCCCAGCCCGTCCAGATAAACTGGCCGGAAAAGAAATCGTGCTTCTTTACCAGTTTCCAGGTTTCTTCCTGCGTTGAGCCCCACGGAGCGCTGCAATTGTCATAGGCCGAACAGGAATAGTCGGCATTCCCATCCTTCAGGGGCACATCCCATTTTAGTGGCCAGCGGCGCACCACATCAGAAGGCATGTCGTAACTACCGCGAGTGGCAAGGCTGGAGACGGTTTCCGTGCCTATGAAGGTCCGGCCGGGAAAGATGTCGGGAAACTGGGCAATGCGATCCTGTGCGTAGTTGGTGCCAACCAGATCCAGATCGCCGTCCGAGATCAAGGTGTTCGTCTTATCCACAAAGTTCATCGCAGAGGTGATCGGACGCGTCTTATCGAGGCTGCGTACGATGGCAGACAACTCCTTTCCGATTATGCCTGCGGCTGGATGGCCACCCCACTGTTCCGCGATCTCATTGCCGATGCTCCAAATGAAGATGCTGGGGTGATTACGATCGCGCAGCACCATGTCTTCCAAATCGCGTTTGTGCCACTCGTCCCAGTCAAGGTGATAATCAAATTTCGTCTTCTCTTTCTTCCACATATCAAAGGCTTCGTCGATCACGATGAATCCCATTCTGTCGGTCAACTCGAGCAGTTCAGGAGCAGGCGGATTATGTGACGTGCGAATGCCGTTGACACCCATCGCTTTCAGCATCTCAAGCTGGCGCTCCAGGGCGCGAATATTGACAGCGGCGCCCAGCGCGCCCAGGTCGTGGTGATTGCAGACACCATTGATCTTCACGCGCTTGCCGTTCAGGAAAAATCCCTTCTCGCGGTCAAACGAGAAGTAGCGAACGCCGAATTTCGTTTCGTAAGTATCAAGTTTCACCCCGTCAACCGGGTGCCCATTTTGATCGACCTGGGAAACGGCCCGATACAGATACGGTTGTTCCACCGACCAGAGCGTTGGACGAGTTAGCTTCAACTCCTGCGACAGTGCCGATGCGGCACCTTTTGCCACGATGGTCGAGGATGCGGTCCGGCCAACTTCCTTGCCAACCGCATCGTAAAGAATAGTCGTTAATGTCACTGAAGAATCGCTCTGCGAATCATTTCGGATCACGGTTTCGAACTTGATTTTCGCTGACTGCTCACTGATTTCTGAGGCGTTGACGTAGGTGCCCCAATGATCTACGTGCGTGGCGGCAGTGATCGTTAGCCAGACATTGCGGTAGATGCCCGAGCCTGAATACCAGCGGGAATTGGGCTGGTGAGAGTTATCCACCTTGACGGCGATTACATTCTTCTGAGTCCCACGATTCAGATAGGGTGTCAACTCGTATTGAAAGGAGCTGTAGCCGTATGGCCGCTTCCCAAGATAATGCCCGTTAATCCAGACCTCTCCGTTGCAATAAATGCCGTCGAAGTCGATGAACACAGCTTTGCCTTTTGCAAATGCCGGTAGCCGGAACGTCTTGCGATACCAGCCAATACCACCGGGCAATGCT
>Ga0207689_10001228_pt1 | contig 24644 bp, 28 predicted proteins | sample KBSMisM52_FD_184312 | JGI IMG/M metagenome (GOLD analysis project Ga0207689, IMG submission 184312) | Miscanthus rhizosphere microbial communities from Kellogg Biological Station, Michigan, USA - KBS Miscanthus M5-2 (SPAdes) (version 2) | ecosystem: Host-associated > Plants > Roots >... | reverse complement strand
TGTCGTCAGTTCGTTCCATTTCTAACCTGTAAAAAAGTTCGGCAGCCCGGTCAATGGCATCTACATACCGGCAGCGGCTTTCAACAAACACACGAACCTCTCCGCTTGTTCTTTTTTCTGAATAGCGGATAGCATCTACAATGCTCTTCTTTTCTTCAGCCGTAAAAAATTCTCGTTGCTTTTGCCAGGGAAATAATATCACCGCGGATTATTAAATTAATGATCAGAATTTTACTTCAGGTGCTTTGTTGGCCCCTTCATCTGCTTTAAATCCTTCTTTCACTTTAAACCCAAACATACCTGAAAAAATATTCATCGGGAATGAACGCACTTTTGTATTGTATGTATTTACGGAGCCGTTGAAATCATTCCTGGCTACAGAAATCCTGTTCTCAGTACCTTCTAACTGTGCCTGCAGATTTCTAAAACCTTCATTTGCTTTCAGGTTAGGGTAATTCTCCACAACTACCATTAATCTTGACAGGGCACCACTTAATTCGCCCTGGGCCTGCTGGAATTTGGCAATATTTTCTGGTGTAAGATTGGATGGATCTACTTTTACCTTGTTCAGATCTTTATACCGGGCTTCGACTGTTTGTATCAGCGTTTGTTGCTCAAAATTAGCTTCTCCTTTGACCGTATTCACAAGATTAGGAATAAGATCTGCACGGCGCTGATACTGACTTTGCACGTTGTTCCAGGAATTTTTTACAGTTTCATCCTGCTTTACCAGGCCATTATAACCACTGCATCCCCAAACACCCAAAATCAGGATAAGGCCAAGAATAATTAAAATACCGAGGTTGCGGGTCCCTTTCATGTTTTTTTATTTTTAATGGTTTAAAATTAAGCCTTTTGGTATTTCCTCAAGGTAAATTTTCAATACGTCAAGACGTTTCGTACGGTCTTAACAGTTGCATTAACTATGCGGCATGATTTTAGTCGCCTACGTTATACTTACATTACCCTGTATGACCAAACGAATTTGCCTGTGGCTACTCATTGTACCACTTTTTACGACTCTTTATTGCAAAAGATCCGATAAATCGACTCCTTCCGGTTCCGCAGATATCAAAGATAGTGTACTGGTCAGCGGCCTTAATTTTCCCTGGGAAATTCTGTGGGGACCCGATAATTTTATATGGATGACAGAACGGGGCGGAAAGATCAGCCGTGTTAATCCTGAAACCGGCGAAGTAATTCCTGTGTTGACAATTTCAGAAGTTGTTTCAAATGGTGAAGGCGGTTTGCTTGGAATGGTTTTATCTCCTGATTTTAGCACAAACTCCCAGTTATTCGTGGTATATGATTACAACAATGGAAGTAATTACAGGGAGAAAGTAGTACGCTATACGTACAACGGTTCAACATTGACAAGCCCTGTCGTAATAATTGACGATATACACGCAGCAAACATCCATAACGGAAGCCGGCTTTTGATCGTCGGGGACAAATTGTTTATTTCAACAGGCGATGCTTCTGAACAAGCGTTACCCCAGAACACATCAACGATCAATGGAAAAATTTTAAGGTTAAACCTTGATGGATCTGTTCCGGCAGATAACCCGATTGCAAATAACCCTGTATGGAGTTATGGTCACCGTAATCCGCAGGGGCTCGTTTACGCGAATGGTATCTTATATAGTGCTGAACATGGTCCCAGCACAGATGACGAGATAAATATTATTGAAAAAGGAAGAAATTACGGATGGCCTGATGTAAAGGGATTTTGCAATGAAAGTGCTGAACAAACATTCTGCAGCGCCAACAACGTGAAAGAGCCAATTACCGCATGGACTCCAACAATCGCAACAAGCGGGATTGATTTTTACAATAATGATCTTATACCGCAATGGAAAAATTCATTGCTGGTGGCGACGCTGAAGAACCAACGTTTGATGCAGATTAAACTGGATGATGCTCACACAACTGTAACCGAAACAAAAGAATTTTTTGCAAACTCCTATGGCAGAATGCGCGATATATGTATATCGCCGCAAGGCAAGGTTTACATATGCACCAGTAACGGCGGAGATGATAAAGTGATTGTTGTAAAAAGTAACAACTAAGATTTCAAATCAAAGGGCCGGTTTTTTATACCAGCCCTTCAGTTATATACTGTCATACTCAAATGCAATTACTCATTAATCGCTGCGATTCCCGGTAACACTTTTCCTTCAAAATATTCTAACATTGCACCACCACCTGTACTTACATAACTCACCTTTTTAGCATAACCGAATTGATTTACCGCAGCGACAGAATCACCTCCACCTACCAGCGAAAATGCACCGGCTTGCGTAGCATCAGCAACTGCAGTAGCGATCGCTTTGGTACCATGTTGAAATTTTTCCATTTCAAAAACACCCATCGGGCCGTTCCACAAAATGGTTTTTGATTTGCGGATCGCGTTTGTAAATTGATTGATTGCATTGGGACCAATATCCAGTCCCATCCAGCCTTCAGGCACCGCATTAGAAGGTGATGTAGAATCATTCGCATCAGCGGCAAACTTATCAGCTATGATAGAATCAGAAGGGAGATGAATGCAAACACCTTTTTCATCTGCTTTCCTTAACAGATCTTTTGCTGTATCGATGCGGTCGTCTTCACACAACGATTTACCGATATGGCCGCCTTGTGCTTTGAAGAAAGTATAAGCCATACCGCCGCCAATAATGATATCAGTAGCTCTTTCCAGCAGATTTTCTATAATTAATATCTTATCCGATACTTTAGCACCACCGATAATAGCGGTGAAAGGTCGTTCTGATTTATGCAATACTTTTTCAGCACTTGCTACCTCTCCTTCCATTAGTAATCCAAACATTCTTTTATCCGCAGGAAAGAATTGTGCAATAACCGCGGTGGATGCATGTGCCCGGTGCGCTGTGCCAAATGCATCGTTTATATATATATCGCCAAGTTTGGATAATTTTTCCGCGAACGCTTTATCACCTTTTTCTTCTTCTTTATAAAAACGAAGATTTTCTAATAGTAATACCTCGCCTGCACGCAGCATACCTGCGGTAAGATAAGCTTGCTCGCCTATACAGTCGTTTGCAAAAAGCACGGTTATACCACCTAGCAATTCGCTGATATGCTTTACCAGGTGTTTCAATGAATATTTATCGGTCGGTCCATCTTTCGGTCTGCCCAGGTGGCTCATCAGAATTGCGCTTCCGCCATCGCCCAGTATCTTTTTAATGGTTGGAATGGCAGCGCTAATCCTCGTATCATCAGTTATTTCAAGCTTATCATTCAAAGGAACATTGAAGTCAACGCGGATCAGGGCTTTTTGTCCTTTAAAATTATAATCGGAGAATTTTGACATGCGTTTGGTTTATTATTTAGCAGCTAATTTAAGGTAATATTGAAATCAATGTCTACCGGTTTCAAATCTATCACATGACATTTCCTGCAAAAGTCGGGCGTTTCGTTCCGGTACCACATTTCCCTGAATTGACGGTAGCCCGTGCTGTTCAGGCATTCCATCAGCGAAGTTTCGAACACATTTCCAAAATTCAGTTCCTTTGGAAATGGTTTGGCGCAACAAGGAGTCATATACCCGTCCCAACTGATATAAAAATGGTTCCAGGGTAAATGACATTTTTTGAACTCATTTTTTGTTTTGATATCCCAAACCGATAGTTCCACTGTGCCCGATTCTATGGCTGCATTATAAGCCGCTTCCAGTTCATTTTTGAAATCTTCACTATAAAACATCTCATAATATTCATTGCCCCATGCTGTGATTGAAGATAGATTTACCGGTGTTATGTTTACATTCTGAATTCCGAGTCCGGCGGCCAGCTTCACCACATCTTTCATCTGTTTGTAATTTTCTTTTACTGCCACAAAGTTGAACATAACGGCTACGTTCAGCCGCTTACAAACTTCAGCTACCTTTTGTGCAGTACTTATAAAAAAAGAATAATCACTTTTCAATCGTACAGCTTCGTATATCTTATCAATACCATCGATTGAAATCTGTACAGTATCCAGGTATGGAGCCAGGCGTTCAATATAATTTTCCGTACCGGGTATATGTGCATTGGTTGAAATAAAAGTTTGAATCCCCTTGTTCTTTTCCTTTATATGCTTCAGCGTTTCTTCCAGTTTTTTGTATAAAAGCGTTTCACCTAAACCCGTTAAGCCAATAGAATCAACATATGGCGCTACTTCATCAATCACTCTAAGCATCTTTTCAAGCTGTATCGTTCCTTTATCCATGGCTTTTCCAAAATCATACTCCCGCGGGCAGGTAATGCATCCGAGATTGCAATGATTGGTAACCTCAAGCATTATTGAAGATGGGAAAGCAACCTTTGTACTTTTAGTTGCCTGCAGGTATGAAGCATGTGCCTTGTTTCCTATATATCTAAAGAAATCTGCACCCCGCGGAAGATGGCTCAGCCGGTCGTAAATTTTTTTCAGCCTTCTTCTGTTGAGCTTATAGGACATGTTTCATTTTTGGTACACGACAGGTTACAAATTTAACCAAGCCCTTTGAATAATCCTTATTGATTGCAGCAAACAAAAAAACCGCAACAAATGTTCTGCAAGACAACATCTGTATGCGGTTATAATCAGAAATAAGTTATTGCTTTATTATTTGCCTATCAATTTGGCAAAATAATGAACTGTACGCACCAGTTGGCTTACATAGCTCATTTCATTATCGTACCAGCTCACAGTTCTCACCAGTTGCGTATCCCCTACAGTTTGCACACGTGTCTGCGTAGCGTCGAACAATGATCCGTAATGTATACCGATAATATCGCTGCTTACTATTTCATCTTCAGTGTATCCAAAGCTTTCATTACTTGCTGCTTTCATTGCCGCATTCAGTTCTTCTACAGTAGTCTTTTTACTTAATATCGCTGTTACTTCAGTCAAAGAACCTGTTAACGTCGGAACACGTTGCGCACTGCCATCCAATTTTCCTTTCAGCTTCGGCAATACAAGGCCGATTGCTTTTGCGGCACCTGTGCTGTTGGGAACGATATTGTGTGCGGCAGCCCTTGCCCGGCGAAGGTCGCCTTTCGGGTGTGGTGCATCCTGCGTGTTCTGATCATTGGTGTAAGCGTGGATTGTTGTCATTAACCCATTCACAATGCCAAATTTTTCTTCCAGTACCTGTGCCATCGGAGCAAGGCAGTTTGTAGTACACGAAGCGCAACTGATTATAGTTTCGCTGCCATCCAGGATACTATGGTTTACGTTGAAAACAATTGTCTTGAGGTCGCCTGTAGCCGGAGCAGAAATGACAACCTTTCTTGCGCCTGCAGCCAGGTGAGCTTCCGCTTTTGCTTTATCAGTAAAGAACCCGGTACATTCAAGAACAACATCTACTTCATGCGTTTTCCACGGAATTTCAGCAGGGTTTTTTTGTGCGTATATTTTTACTTCATCCCCGTTTACTATTATTGAGTTTTCTGTAGCCTTTACCTCAGCGTCAAAACGACCCTGTGCAGTATCATATTTTAAAAGGTGAGCTAATACTTTTGGGCTTGTAAGATCATTGATTGCTACCACATCAATTCCATCCATTTTATAAATCTGGCGATAAACAAGGCGACCGATACGTCCGAAACCATTGATAGCGACTTTTACTGTGCTCATGATTGATTGAAGATTAAAAGTCTGCACTGATGGCAGACAGGTTTAAAAGAATTTTTAAAGTTTTGCGCTGCGAAGTTACGAGATTGCAACTGGATTCTTTTTAATGCGAAAAGATGATTTTAATGTTAAGCGTGCTGAAGGAATGCTATTAAACCTTGTTGCAACGCCTCCCAGCCAGGCAGACAAGCTCCAATCATCGTTCTGTTCGCTTTGCTGCTTTTCAGCTTCCTTATTAATAACAAGAAACAATCAAGAAAGTTTTGGCCAAAAAGGGGTGCCCGCCTATCTTTGCACTCCCAAAAAACGAACGGCCCGTTCGTCTAAGGGTTAGGACACCACCCTTTCACGGTGGTGATACGAGTTCGAATCTCGTACGGGCTACAAAAAAGACAACCAATGGTTGTCTTTTTTAGTTTCAATACCTCTTATAACAGGGCTTTCAGACGCTGTTTGAATTAATAAAATTGACAAGGGAAGCTGTATTTTTTAAGTTTAATTTCTTCAGAATATTATAGCGGTGTACTTCTACTGTCTTGTAAGTAATATTCAATTTTTCGGCAATCTCCCTGCTCGAATGGCCTTCTTTTATCAGCATTACAATATCCATTTCCCGTTGGGTCAGGTTGCTGATTTCCCGTTGGCCATGCTTATCTTCCAGTTGCTGCTCTGCAAGGATGTTTTTAATCTCACTGCATACATAGGTATGCCCGTCTGAAACTTCCATTATAGCATCAATCATTTCTTCTTTGGAAGAATTCTTGGTAACATAGCCCATTGCCCCGCTTTGCAGTAACCTCTTGGCGTAGGCAGGTATGCTATACATTGAAACACCTATAACTTTTGAATTAGGGGAATGATGGTGAATGCGCTTTGTAGCCTCAAAGCCATCTATCGGTTGCATATTGATATCCATAAGGACGATGCCGGGGTGCTTCTCCTTTGCTATGGCTACCGCTTCCTCCGCTGAGCCCGCCTCCCCCACCACACTGAACCGTGCATCATTTTTTAAAATATAGGCCCAGGATTCCCGTATTAGTTTATGATCATCGACAAGCAATATGGTTATACGCCGCATAATAAATTGAAAGTCAGGTGGAAGAAATTAAAATTAAATTACGAAAAATATATATATAAAAAAATTTTATCTTAGAGAACCAATTGTAACACTGTTCACCAATGGACAATAAGCCACTTCACATGATTGAAGACCCCTCGCAACGGGCCTACAGGATTGCTTTTCTTATATGCGAATTTATAAAAGGCGCTCTTGATGACGAAGAGATCTCTGAGTTAGACTGCTGGTTGCAGGCCGATTCAGAAAATCAGTCGTTATTCGCTGAATTGACAAATCCCGCGAACATCAGCCGGGAGATACAACAGCGGATGAATTAATTTTTTATCAACCAAAATAATTACTTCCGGTACAGAATTGAATTGCTGTAAATGATTTGTTGTTACTTTGAATTCTATGAGTTTATTTATCGCGTCATTGAATTCGGGAAGTAACGGCAATTGTTATTATGCGGGTAATGATAATGAAGCTATACTTATAGATGCCGGTATAAGCTGCCGGGAAACTGAAAAACGAATGAACCGGCTCGGACTTTCAATGAAAAAAGTAAAAGCTGTTTTTATTTCCCACGAACATATTGATCATATAAAAGGCATTCAAACCCTTTCTCAAAAATATCAACTGCCGGTTTATATAACAGAAGGAACTCACAAAGCCTCGGGCATCTACCTGCAAAAAGATCTTATTTTTTCTTTTAAAAAAAACAAACCGGTACATATTGGCAACCTGTCTGTTACTCCATTTTCAAAATTTCACGATGCCGAAAACCCGCATAGTTTTATAGTAAGCTGTAATAATATAAACGTTGGCATATTTACAGATATTGGTTTTGCCTGCAAAGATGTGATTAAACAGTTTACACGATGCCACGCAGCATTTCTTGAATCTAACTACGACGAACACATGTTGAAGACCGGAAGTTATCCTGTTCATTTAAAAAACCGCATTAGTAACGGGAACGGGCATTTGTCGAATAAGCAGGCCCTTGAACTTTTCAGGCTGCACAGGCCGCCGTTTATGTCCCATCTGCTCCTCTCGCATTTATCTCACAATAACAATACGCCCGAGATTGTTCATCAGTTATTCAGTAAATATGCGGGTAAAACGAAAATAGTGATCGCGTCGAGGAAAGAAGAGACTCCGGTTTACCATATTACAGGCAGTACTTTACTGAAAACAACGTTGAAACCACCAGCTAAGGAAAAACATATACAGCTTTCTTTGTTCTAACCATTAGAAAAAAGGCTCATCTGCATAATAAATTCTCCGTAGAACATTTTCCACAGGTTTTTACTTTAATTTAGAATTAACTGGCATGAAATTTTGAAATAGCAGTGGTGAAGCATCGGTTTTCGTTCGGCTTACGATTAGTAGAGTAGTTAAAGCACTGGTATTGTTTAAATAAGAAAAATCAAAATGATAAATGAACCTGCGATATCAAAATCTCTCGTTGTAGTTGAAGATGACCCGGATGATCAGTTTTTTCTGAGAAGCGCATTTGAGAAAATCGGCTTTGCTGATTATGTGATGTGGCTGGATTCTTCGTTAAGTCTTTTTGAATACCTTAGAACCCTGGATCAATCTACCGGGTATCCTTACACTATTTTGCTGGATTACAATATGCCTGTAATGAATGGCGAAGAAATCCTGGTGGAATTAAAAAAACATCCCAACTTCAGGCAGATTCCTGTTCTTATTTATTCCACCGGTATCAGCAAACAGTTAATTCATCGCCTGATCGCTTTAGGCGCGGACGGTTGTTATGTAAAATCGTACTCATCAAGCGGTATCCTTGAATTTGCTGAATTTTTAAAAAAGAAAATCGCAACAGCGGTTTTCAGGTAGTCTTATTTATATTTTCTATCTGCATAAGGATGCCTCCCGCCCTTTCTTATTCTTAAGAGACTTTTGCCAAGCACAAAATTCGAGGCAAATAACACAGTAAATACAAAGAAGACAATTTTTGCAAAAAACGCTGTTTTTTCGCTGAAACCTGTAAAGCCAAAAATTGCAGCGACGATTGCAATTCCAAGAAAAATGACTGCCCACCTTATCATAAATCCATTTTTAAGCTATTCAAAAACTCTGACAAAGTTTCTATTTAAAAAAGTATGCCACTTTTATCAGTCTGAGATTAAATGAGTTATTTATTTATAAGTAGTTTCCCTATTCAAATCATTAGTAAAAAAAGTGATGCGTAAAAGATGTTTAACTCTATGCAGGCATACCATCCGCGGCTATTTTTGTTCCAGAAGTTGATTGATAGTTACTATCAATCTATCCAATATCACTGAAAGACTTTTCCAATAATCCTGAAAGACCTGAGATTAACCTATTGAAAAAACCAAAACTAAAAATCCAATTTCAGTCAACTTCTTTAATCCAATTGTCCTGAAATTCCATCCGATAGCCTTGAAAAAACTGTCCTGAATCCATTCGAATTTTTTATCCGTACCAGGTGTTGAAAATCAATTTCAACACCTGTACTGTTTTAGGGGTTTCCCATCTCACTCGCTTATCAATTTATATTTTGGGTGGCATATTTTTTTAAGATCCTATTCTTAAAATCCCGTATGCGGAAATTAAATTCAGGATGGATTTGTCTAATCACAATCGCAGGTATAATATTGATAGGCTCATGTGGTCCCAAATTAAACAAAGGCTCATACAATGGCTCGGTAAATACGAGCGGATACCAGCCAGATAGTCTTCCTCCTCCATATGAAACAAAGTCAGTTAAGAATTTCAGTAAGGTTCTCGGTTGGCAGAATGGCGAAACGCCAAAAGCGCCGGATGGATTTATTGTAACAAAGTTCGCAGACAGCCTGGATCATCCCCGTTGGTTATATGTGGCTGATAACGGAGATGTATTCGTTTCCGAGGCAAATACAGAATTGAAGGGCATTAAAAAAATAGGCGCAAAGCTTTCACGAAAAATAAAAACACAACACTATGGCAAAAGTGCCAACCGGGTGATTCGCTTTGCAGATGCAGATCATGACGGCATACCCGAAAAAAGAAGTGTATATATTGATGGATTGAACCAGCCTTTCGGCATGCTGATAATCGGCAATCATTTTTATGTTGCCAATACGGATGCCATTCTTGAATATAATTATTCACCCGATGCTTCATCTGTTACATCACCCGGAAGACAGATCATTTCGTTGCCGGGGCAAGGAAGGCACTGGACAAAGAATATTATCACGAATGATAAAAAGGATAAGATTTATATAGCAGTTGGTTCGGCTTCCAATGTGGCGGAAAATGGGTTGGATAAAGAAATAAGAAGGGCCAATATTATTGAGATAAACCCCGACGGCAGTGGTGAAAAAATATATGCAAGCGGTTTAAGAAATCCTGTTGGTATGGATTGGGCGCCGGGTACGCATGCCTTATGGACAGCGGTAAACGAAAGAGATGAATTAGGCGATGAGTTGGTGCCGGATTATGTCACAAGTGTAAAAGAAGATGGTTTTTATGGTTGGCCTTATTCGTATTATGGACAACACAAGGATCCGCGTATGAAGGATTATCCCGCGGACAGCCTTGTAGCAAAAGCAATAGTGCCCGAGGTTCCATTAGGTTCACATACGGCTTCGTTGGGATTGGTGTTTTATGATAAAAAATCGTTTCCTGAAAAATATCACAATGGTGCATTTGTAGCACAGCACGGTAGTTGGAACCGCTCCATTATTTCCGGTTATAAAGTCGTCTTTATCCCTTTTAAAGATGGCAAGCCGTCCGGCAAACCCGAAGATTTTTTAACAGGCTTCATCAGCAATCTTTCTAAAAGTGAAGTGCATGGCCGGCCTGTATGTGTGGTTCTTACACGGGATGGTTCGTTGCTGGTTACAGATGATGTGAGCAATACAATATGGCGTGTTAGTCCAAAAAAATAAGTGAATTTATTCCCACACTTAAAGCACTACCAGCACAATCCGGGGATTTTAATCCATTCTATAGTAGTCCATATATGTAATCTTACATGGGCATGAACTTTTTGCCTGATAGCCAGACTATTCATTTTCTAATAAAAACTGAGTGATGAAAAAGAAATTATTTTTTGGAACGCTGATTATTGCGGCATTATCTGCCTGTAATAATAGCGGGAGTGGCAGCAGTTCAACGGATTCAGCTTCGGTAAAAACAGATAGTGTTTCTTCCACAACCGGTGATACATCCGCTAAGATAGCAGCTAACCCTTCTTCAGTTTCAAAAGTTGACTCTGAATTTATGATAAGTGCAGCAAATGCAGGCATGACAGAAGTTGCGTTGGGTAATATTGCCAATAACAATGCGGCAAATGATAAAGTGAAAGAATTTGGGCAGATGATGATCAAGGATCACACCACAGCAGGCGACCAGCTAAAGAAGATCGCTGTTTCAAGAAATATCATACTTCCCGATTCACTCTCAAAAGAGAGTAAAAAGCATGTAGCGGATATGCAAAAGAAAAAAGGTAAGGATTTTGATAAGGCATATATCAATATGATGGTAGAAGGACATGAAAAAGTGCTGAAAGAGTTTGAAGACATTCAGTCGAAAGGATCGGATAACGAATTAAAAGCGTTCGTATCGCAGACTATTCCAGTCATCAAGGGACATCTTGATTCAGCAAAATCGATCAAAGAATCTATCAAATAGGTTAAAAGAGTAGAATTTGCCCGGGCTAGCTAAATCATCAAAAGAAATTCATCTTTTGATGGTTTACCCGGGTATTCGTTTTTACGCCGGAGGCATTCATCAATTGCATTAATGAGCGAATTAAAATTATCAGGTTTACGAATGTACAAATTCGCCCCTTCGTTATAGGCTCGTTCTATTGATTCCCTGTTGGAAGATGTCGACATGATGATCACCGGTATATGCTGCAATTCTTTTGCAGACCGGATATGATTCAGCGATTCATAACCATCTTTTCTGGGCATGTTGAGATCCAGGAAAATAAAATCCGGGGCCTGGCTTGTATCAAGCATCTCTATCAGTTTCTCGCCATCTTCAGCTACACTTAAGATAACGTAATAAGGTAACCGGTTTAAAGCTTCCTGGAAAAGAAAGCTGTCATCCCGGTCATCCTCAGCCAAAAATATCTTTAAAGGTTTTTCATTACTATCATCCAATATTATCACCGCCCTGATTTTATGTCGAATTTACCTGTTTCCTCCATTCACTTTCATCAGGGAATTCCCTGATTTTTGGCAGGATTGCATGTGAAAAAAAAAGAGTGGTTATCTGTTCATTAAATTTGGCAACCTAAAAAATGGCTATGATCCGAAAAATAAAAGTATTTCATTTAGAAGACTATAAGATCATGAGAGACGGAATCAGCCGCTTGCTGTCCGCTGACGGTGAAATTGAAGTGGTCGGGGAAGCGAAAACCGGTGACGAGTTATTCAGTTGTCTTGAAAATACCGAAGTCGATGTATTGTTGATGGATCTCTATTTAGATGGGATGAACGATTTACGCACCGCGGACGGGTTTGAAATCTGCACCCTGTTACAAAAAAAATATCCGCACATAAGAATTGTAGCTCATTCTATATATGATGATGCGGATAGTGTAGCAAGAATTATGAAGGCAGGCGCTACGGCATTTATGTCCAAGAAAGCCGGCTACGAAGAATTGATCATCGCTATTAAGTCGGCCTTTGCCGGTAAAAGGTATATTTGCAAAGAGACATCGGGAAAACTGAAAAATCTTACCGCTTTCCTGGAAGGTATTGCAGATACATTAAAATCTGAATCCGGGTTTTTGTCAGCACGCGAAAAAAGCGTTCTTCATCTTCTTGCACGAGGGTATTCATCACGGGAAATTGCAAAGACGCTTTTTATTACGGAAAAAACAGTGGAAACACACCGGAGAAATATGGCCAGGAAAGCAGGAGTAAAGAATACAGTAGAGCTGGTGGCATATGCTTCTGCAAAAGGCTTATTAAAAGGATAATGAAAAACAAATCTTCCCGGTTCCGGGATATAGAACGTATCGGCTCATTGTCTGATGACGGAGTCTTTATCTTCAGCGTTCCGGACAAAAAATTCCTTTACTTCAACAAAGCGTTCGCCAGGATATTTAATCAGAAATCAAAAGGGCTGCTCGAAAATGCTTCACTTGTTACCCGATTTTTAAAAACAGAAGATATCTTTTACCTACGCAAACGTTATGAAGAATTAATGAAAACAGGAAGCTTTACAAGCACTGAATTCAGGTTACAGTTTGACGAACAAGCACCCAGGCATATCTGCTGCGATGTATATGCTCTTGAACATCGTAAAACCCTCGTTGGTTTCGTAAAAGATGTTACTAACGCGAAAGAGCATGAAGATTTTATCATAAACACCGGCGCAAGAAAAGATACTTTACTGGATATGATTACCCATAATCTTGCCGGTCCATTGAACCTTTCAAAAAATCTGCTGGAATTGGTAAAGAAAAGTTATACAGAAAAAAACAAACAGGACCTGGGTACCGACATAAAAATATTACTTGAAACAACAGAACATTGTATAGAAATAGTAAATGATTTTCTCCGTGAAGAACATTCGGAATCGGCGCACATCTATGTAAAGAAAAGCCGCTTTGATCTGATTGAAAAAATAAAAGCCACACTGGAAAAATTAAAAATTACAAATCCTGACAAGAAATTCAGGCTGGTAACTAAACTTGAAAACCTGAACATAAATACTGACAGCGTAAAATTTTTCCAGATCATTCATAACATTCTGTCTAATGCCATCAAGTTTACACCTGAAAACGGGCAGATTGATATAGTAGTAGCAGAACATAAAAAGTCTTTTACGATCAGCATTAAGGATAATGGCATCGGCATTCCGGAGAAATTTCATCCCTTACTATTTTACCGCCGGAGCGAACTAAGAAGACCAGGCTTAAAAGGAGAAAAGTCTTCCGGCCTGGGATTATCCATAGCCAGAAGACTGATTGAATTAATAGACGGTCAAATATGGTTTAAGAGTACGGAAAATAAAGGCTCTGAATTTTATATACGTTTACCCAAAGAGTAAAGACTAATCGTCAGAGCCGAATATGCTTGCCTCACTTTTTTCTTCGACAGGTATATTTCTGATAAACTCATCATAACCTTCTTCTTCGTGATCGCTGTAAGCGCCGAAGGCGTCGAGGCTGTAGCCAATCAATCCATCGTTAGCCTCAATTAAATAAACAACTGATGAATCCGCAGGATCCGAATTTCCCTCAAACCGGAATGTACGTATGATTTTGAGGTCTTCGGGTTTATACGTTTTACCCTTCCCCGCAGTGAAACCTTCTTCTGTCATACGGAATTCATTGTCGTGTTTTTTTATTCTTAACTGCTCCAGGACCGAGGTTAAAGTGGTCATCTGGGCTGGTTGTGTTAGCATAATTGATAATTTTTTTGTTAATTAATCCCGCTCTTTATTTCCCTTCCTTTTTTTTGAAAACCACGATACGATTTTTTTAAAAATCCCTTCTTTATTATCAGCAACAAGGTGTGATGAAATATTATGCAGTAAAAAAGGAATAATCGCTTTTGTAATCCATCCTGATTTTTTCATCACTATATTTTTCACCAGCAAGTCAATTACCGTATTTGTAATTTTTACCAGGATAGATTGATCGCCACTGGGCACAAATAACTTTGTAACCTTGGCGGCTATCTCTGTTACCGGTCTTACCTGTTCTTTTATTTCCTCTATGTCATAGCGGATTAGTTCTTTTTGTGCATACAAGAGTTGCTGGAGGCCTTTTTGATATTCCAACAGGTCATCGTATGTGCGGATAGTGCTATTCATATACTTTTCTCACAATTATGTTCCGGATAAAAGGATATATGATTTTCTTCCGCGTCAATATGATGAAAACCGTTACAACCAAAAAAATTCCGGCGACTATAAAGAAACCCGCTGCCCTGCTGTTGATCATATCCCCGATCCACCAGGCTAGTCCGGCTGCCGCAAATAATAAAGTGAAAATTGCAGCAACATAAATTATTATAGTATTAAATAGAACAGAGGAAATATCAATCGCCTTTTTTGTAACGGTTGTAAGTGCCAGTTTCAAAAAAGTTTCAGAAAATGCTTCCACGTGATCAATCAGTCCCTCATTACTGCTTTCTATATCATCCTTATTACTCATGAATATTTCTATCCGATGCTTTCTTTTACCTTATTTATTTTATCCATCGCGGCAGACTTAATCTTTTTTGAGCGTTCTTCCACATCTTCCATCACTTCTTTCCCTTTTGACCTCAACTGATCCGCCCAATCTTCAGCTGTTCTTTTAATACGCTTGCGGGTATCGCTTCCTTTTTCAGGTGCCATTAATAATCCTATTGTAACTCCGGCAGCTAATGCGCCGAGAACACCTAATGCTACTTTTGTGCTTCCTTTCATAATTAATATTATTTGAGGTGAATAATTATAATGAGACAGGGAAAGAATCATACCATAAAAAATAAAAGACTAATAAATAATAACATTTGTATTGTGTGGTCTTTTTTCTACAAATATTTATCGCTATGCTCCGCGGTTATTTTCCCCCGTTAAATTATGCTGCGATAAAGCTGGCCTGAGTTTTTCTTAGCTGATAACGAATAAACCAACTTGTCATGAAAAGAAAGAACAAAAAGAAAAAAGGTCAACTATCTGTATTTTTTGATAAGATGGCGACTGTTATTACAAAAGCTGCAGGTAAGCCAGCCGCTTTTCTTGTTGCTGTTTTGCTTATTGTTATCTGGGCTGCAGCAGGACCTATATTTCATTATTCTGACACCTGGCAACTAGTGATCAATACAAGTACAACTATCATCACTTTCCTGATGGTGTTTGTAATTCAGCAAACGCAGAACAAGGATACTACAGCCTTACACTTAAAATTAAATGAACTGATATCCAGCAGCGGTGATGCAAGCAATAACCTGGTAAGTATTGAAGACCTGACCGAAGATGAACTTGAAGTGTTAAAAAAATTTTACATAAAGCTTTCACAGCTTGCAAAAAAAGAAAAAGACATACATTCTTCACACTCTCTGGACGAGGCGAACGCAAGACACAAAGAAAAAGCAGAGGCCGCAGGTAAATAAGGTATACCGAATGGCACGATTTTGTGCTTTATAAACCTATAAACATACTATTATGACAACAATTATTGATAAAATGGCCCAACTGGAAGGCATTCAGCATTTACCGCAAATAGATCCGAATACGCAGGATAGCTCCGTAAAATCAAGTGATGATATAAATAAACTTGCGCAGGCAGTAATTCCTGCAGTGCTGGCCGGTTTTTATAAATTCAGCCGCAATGAGCTGAATGCGGCACTAATACCTGCAAAGAATGCATTGACAGATTGGATAGAGATATTATTCGGCGATGAAAAAAAGAAATTGGTAAAAAGAATTGCCGCCTATGCAAATGTGTCTACACAAACTGCCGCATTAAAAATGAAGCAGGCTGCAAACAACGTCGTAAATATTTTGAAAGAAGACCTTGGTAACCCGGATGGGAAAAGTATAAAGAAGTATTTTACTGACCAGCGTAATAACATACTTCAACATTTGCCGGCTGATATTGAAATCGGGAATATCCTAAACGATAATACATTAGATGACCGGACTAATAAAATGTCGGGGCCTGTATCCGGGTTAATGCACACAATTGAAAAGACTTTTGCTTCTACTGATACTGAAGTACCTAAGAATTGATTGTCTATTGGTTGGCGCAGACTTCCCTATTTGAACTGACAAACACCTTAACAGGAAAATATACTGCTAATCCATATTGCCTGTCATCTGAGAGAGCTTACAAAATCAAAATGATCTTTCTGTTTATTGAAAATTTAGCTGGTATCCGGTTTACAAGTACTGATCAAGCTGGCGGAGGTCAAGTGGCTTTTCCCAAATTTTTAAGTGGCGGGATACCGAAGAATTGTACGGGTATTGATAAGCACTGATAAGATTTAATTCCATTGCGGGATAAGATGAACATATGAATTCCACCTTATCCCAACCCAGGCCATCGGGAAGGTTGTTATCCAGAAAAACAATATCGGGTGCCTCCGATTGAAGTATTTGCATTCCCTCATCCAGGGTATTTGCAAGCAGAATTTCATAATTCTTCTTTGTCAGGTACGTTTTAAGAAGAAAACAAAAGTCGACTTCATCATCAATAATCAAAACTTTCCTCTTTTGTTTCATAAAGTGAAATAAGGCTTTTACGATCTGTAATCCGGTATTAGTTATCACATATTTCGTGCTAAGATGGACAACCAGCGGTTTCAGACCAAAACGGGCAAATATCTCCCATTATTTCAATAACTCCTGTTTGAATGAGATTAATCCCGTTGTTCTATCAATCATCGCATCTATGATTACCATTATTTCGTTAAAACGGGCACACCAGGATAGGAGTAAAATCGGGGCAGCGAGAAGGTGGGCATAACCAGGATGACCTGATTTACCCAGTGCAAATTTTCAAAGCTAATTGAATACACCCGCTTCATTTTTTCAAATCTATCCATAAAAGCAGTTCACGTGGGAGCTTCCCTCATATCGGCTCGGGATGAATAAATTGTCCATCTCAAACAGTAAAATCTGCAGGCTTAACCAAATGACGTCCTGAAAGTAAAAAAATATTTAGGGTGACTCAAAATGCCTGTTTCGGGATTAGCGGGGAAAAAGTTCTACGCTTTCGGTTATTTTAAAAATCTTTCCCACTGTCCACATTTTTTTTATCAGTTAAAACACGGGGAAATTGAAAACTTTTCCTCAAACTGAAAATTGGTAAACCGTTTGATTTAGATGTATTGGCCAAATCCATTTTTTATGGGATTAAATCAAACACAGTTACAGAAACAACAGCAGAAAATTTTACCGCAGCAAATTCAATTGCTCAACATTTTTCATCTCAATGATCAGCAACTTGACCAGATGATTAATGATGAACTGCTGGATAACCCCTTGCTTGAACAGAATTACTCTGAATCTGAAACTGATGCAGAGAAAAATTCAAAAGATGAAGTTCAGGACTATATGGGTTTGGATGAATACATGTATGATGATATACCCGACTACAAAACTGAATACAACAACTATATTTCTTCGGATGCCCCGCTGCCCGTAGCAGCATCTGGCAAGACAGGTTTTCGTGAAGATCTGAAAAATCAGTTTCGCCAGCAAAATGAAATTGAAGAAGAATATGTGATTGCGGATTACCTTATCGATTCGCTGAATGATCATGGAATGCTTGACCAGGACATGGATTCAATATGCGAATATCTTTCCTTCTCATTAAAAATATGGGTAGAAAAAAAAGAGGTTGAAGCTATATTGGAAAAAATGCAAGACTTAGAGCCAGCCGGTGTTGGCGCCCGTAATTTGCAGGAATGTTTTACGCTCAAATTGAAACGTTTAAATCAAAAGAGGCCGGACGTTAAAAAAGCAGTTTGTCTTGTAAAAGATCATTTCCAGGAATTGTACGCCGGCAATCTTGATGTAATCCGGAGAAGTCTTGAACTCGATGATGAAGAACTAAAGATCATTCTTAAACTTTTAGCCTCATTAAAAACAAGGCCGTTAGTAGAAAATGACAATGGCATAAACCCGTCAAAATATATAACTCCTGATTTTCTGATAAATAGTACTGACGGTGAACATGAGATTTCGTTGATCCGCCAGCGTTCAGGAGATCTCTATATCAATAAATCCTGGATGGATACGGTACAGCACCCCGAAAATCCGCATACAGAAAAAGAAACAAAACAGTACATGCGGAACAAGTTACAGTCTGCACAATGGTTTATCAATGCCATCAAGGAAAGAGAAACAAATATGATGAAGATCATGAAGACCATCGTTGACATTCAAAAAGACTATTTCCGGGAAGGGGATATTATGCTGCTGAAGCCGATGATATTGAAAGATGTAGCAGAACGGACAAAACTGGATATCTCAACAGTGTCCCGGGTTATCAGTAATAAATACGCAGAAACGCCTTTTGGCACTATTTTTCTTAAGAAATTGTTTTCAGAAGGGCTTCCGGATAAGGAAGGCGCGATAATCAGTAATAAAGTGATACAGAAAATTATAGAAGATATTATTGAAAATGAGGACAAAAAAAACCCTTATACTGATCAGCAGATTGCAGGCATATTGACGAGGAAAGGTTATAAAATAGCCCGCAGAACGGTGGCGAAGTACAGAGAACAATTACATATTCCGATGGCATTGCATCGGGGTTTAAAGGCTGAAATTGCATAACTTACAAACGAAACAGATTAAATTTTATAGTACATGGCAAAGATTCTGGTAATTGACGACGACAGAGACATATGTTCCCTTCTTAACAGGTTCCTGACAAGAAAGGGATATACTGTTACGGAAAACTATAAAGGGAAGAGCGCAGTAGAATATCTTAAAGAAAATAAACCTGACCTTGTGCTCGCAGATTTTCGCCTGGAGGATATGGACGGAACGCAATTGCTGCAAAAAATAAAAGAGATTTATCCGGATATGCCTGTTATTATCATTACAGGATACAGCGATATAAAAACCGCGGTGGAAATAATGAAGGCCGGCGCCTTTGATTATGTGGTAAAACCATTACTGCCAGACGAAATACTGATGACTATTCAGAATGCATTAACCTCTCCGCATGGTGAAAGAGGTGTAGCAACTGAAACTACAACTCAAAAATTCTCGATTCCCTCCGAACAAAGTAAAAAAGAAGGAAACCCGAATGGTTATATTTTCGGAGATACGCCTGAATTCAAAAAAATTCTGCAGCAAATACGGCTGGTAGGACCTACGAACTACAGCGTTATCATATATGGCGAAAGTGGTAGCGGGAAAGAAGCAATTGCAAATGAAATACATCGCCTCAGCAAAAGAAGCAACAAACCTTTTGTTGCTATAGATTGTGGTGCGCTTTCAAAAGAGCTTGCAGCGAGTGAATTGTTTGGCCATGAAAAAGGCTCATTTACCGGGGCTATTGGTCAAAAAACAGGAAGTTTTGAAATAGCAAATGGCGGAACTATTTTCCTGGATGAAATAGGTAACCTTTCTTACGATATTCAGGTGTCTCTTTTGCGTGTAGTGCAGGAAAGGAAGATGCGCCGCGTGGGTGGTACAAAAGATGTTGAACTGGATGTGCGCATCATTATAGCAAGCAACGAAAGGCTTTGGGAACAAACAAAGACTGGTAAATTCCGGGAAGATCTATATCATCGTTTTAATGAATTCAGCATTGATGTGCCGCCGCTGCGTGAGCGCAAACATGATATAATGCTTTTTGCCAACCATTTTCTGCACCAGACAAACGAAGAACTTGGCAAACAGGTAAAGGGCTTTTCCTCTGAAGTTGAAGAAATATTCAAGAGCTATGTATGGTATGGTAACCTGCGTGAATTAAGAAATGTTGTGAAAAGGGCTACACTCTTAAGTGAAGGCAGCACAGTAGAAGCCCGCTATCTGCCTTTTGAAATTTCGAATTATGCGAAACTGCAGTTTGAAAACAGTAGCGCGGGTCCGGATTCGCTTCCGGCTGCTAATAGTGTATCGTCTGCGCATACGCGGAAATCAGGAATTAATTTTTCAGAAACAAACCTGAAAGCGGCAGCACTTGATGTAGAATATGAATTGATTATTGAAGCATTGAAGAAATGTAATTTTAATAAAACAAAGGCTGCTAAACTTCTTAACATAGACAGGAAAACCTTATACAATAAGATGATGCAGTACCAGTTGCTTACCCATTCTCAGGATACGCCGAACGCTTAAATAACGGGAAAATTTCCCGCCTGATCGTAAATATGACTAAGCCCCCTATTAAGATTCTTGTAATAGAAGATGACGAAGATGATTTTTTCATTATTAAAGAAGATATAGAAAGAATCCCTTACCAAAAATTTATTATTGACTGGTGTCCTTATTACGCTGAAGGTCTTGATAAAATAAACAAAAAGGAATACGCCTTATATTTCGTTGATTATTTTCTCGGTGCCAAAACAGGTCTCCAATTGTTGAAAGAAGCAATAGCGGAAGGATGTCTTGAGCCCATCATTCTCCTCACCGGTAAAGGCAATCATACCATTGATATGGATGCGATGCAGGCCGGCGCGTATGACTACCTGGTAAAATCAGATTTAAATATTGAAAATCTTGAGCGGTGTATACGATACAGCCTGGAAAGAGCGGATACTGCAAAAGCACTGCGGGCGAATGAACGAAAATTCAGGACCATGTTCGAAAAATCGAAAGACATGGTATTTATTGCCGGCAAAGATTTTTATTTCCGGGATGTAAATCCCGCCGGATCAGAATTGCTTGGATATAGTATGGATGAATTGCTGAACATGACGTTCTTTTCTCTTTTTATCGGCACTACTCCCGTAAAAATTATTGAAGAGCAACTTTCACAGGAAGGTGTAGCCGATAACATAGAAGTAACATTACTGACAAAAAAGAAAATCGTTAAAGATGGCATCTTTTCTATCACCCGTGAAAAAGATATCAGCGGGGAAATTTATTTCCAGGGCATCATTCATGATATTTCCATTTTAAAAAGAAATGAACGGGCAAACCTCCAGTTACAGAAGCTGGCAATTGCGGGCAGGCTTGTTCATACACTGGCGCATGAAATACGAAATCCATTGAATAATATTTCCCTTTCTGTGTCGGAGCTGAGGGAAGGAAATAAGGAGGGACAAAACGGTTCAGCCTTGTATCTCGATATCATTCATCGTAACAGTTTACGCATTAGTGATATTATTACCGAATTACTTAATTCCTCACGTCCGGCCTCTATTGAAGTAAAGAAAAAACCATTACAGGACATATTGGATCATAGTATCGAATCCGCCTCAGACCGGCTAACCCTGAAAAAAATAAAACTTTATAAAAGTTTTGTTGACGAGAAACTGGAAATACTCTGCGATGAAGAGAAACTGAAAATCGCCTTCCTCAATATTATTATCAACGCAATAGAAGCCATGGAGGAAGGGGAAGGTCAATTATATATCTTGTTAAAAAAACAAGGATCTGAATATATAGTTACGATTCAGGATAACGGATGTGGAATCAGCCAGGAAAGTCTTTCGCATCTTTTTGAGCCTTATTTTACTTCCAAGAGAAATGGAATGGGATTGGGCCTCGCTTCTACATTAAATATATTGCAATCACACCAGGCATCTATTGAGGTACAATCAGCATTGAATGAAGGAACTTCGTTTACTTTGACATTTAAAGGCGGCAATTAGCCATTCGTTTCCTCTACCGGCAGGCTGATAATATAAACAACAATACATAGGCCGGTTAAGATCATGAACAATCCGGCTAAAGTACCTGTACCTATCAACACTTCCCTGACAGCGCATCCGCCGCAAATCAAAACAAGGAGCCATAACAGGATAAGATAAAATTTTCCCATGCTTTATTAGTTCAAATTGTATTCCTTGCTGCTTATGCATGAAACGGGGGTGTTTTGAGGAAAAAAAACAGCATAAAAATAAAGCCGGTTGTGATAACCGGCTTTATCTGAATTTTTGATAAAACTTTAATGATGTGCTGTATGTAAATCGCGTTCCCGCTTTACTTCATCATGCGCTGTCTTAAGGTTTGCTTTCTGCCTTGTAATAATGTCCCTGATACCTGCAGGCAATGTTGTATCACCTTCCAGCGCCTGCTTGTACGCTTTTTGAGCTGCATCTTCGCCATACTCACAGGTCTCTAATACGGACTGGTTCTCGTTATTACTCAATGCCGTTTTTACTTCCATCCACGCCCGGTATATTTTTCCGGATACAGTTGTTGAATCCGCAGCTTTACCACCGTTTGATATCACTTCTGCGGATAATACCATTTCATATTGCCTGCTATCAGCCGCAAAGCGCCTGAACATTACTTTTAAATCATTATCATTTACCGATAATTGCTTAATAGCTTTCTCATAGCCTTGCACACGATCGTGATTAATCCTTATCAGATCATTCAGAACTTCATTTACTTTTTGATTTGTTTCCATGGTGAAAAATTTCAGGTATGACCAACAAAACCATGCCGTGATAAGCGCTTTTAATAAGCAGTCGTAGAACTAATTCCTCATCAGCAATATATAAATCATCTTATCTGGCTGGTACCAGATTTGAATATTAACAAAATATAAATATCAACAATGAGAACTGAAAATAATCTCTGTTTTTTGAAGCAACGGGTTTTTGAAATCAAAAGCGCTTTACTATTTAATTTATCGGATGATTTAATAAAAATTCCGGCTTCTATAATAACGGTTCTCAGAATTGACGACGAAGGTCAGCTATGGTTTTTTGCAAACAAACCATCGCAAAAATTATTTGATAACGAAAAAAAATTCCCCGCGAGATTGCAATTTTACCGGAAGGGAAAACCGTTTTATTTACATATTGCCGGCGTTGCACAAATAGATGATCAAAAAGAAAATATACACGAGCTGACCGGCCTGGAACAGGAAGCAGAGAACAAAGCCATGCAGGGCCTGGTGCTGATAAAAGTAAAAATGACCAAAGCCGGGTATTATGAACAAAGGCCCCACGCGGATAGTCATAACCTTATCCGCAGTATTTTTCAGAACTTATATATTAACCTATTCAAACCTGCCGGTAATTACCGCCCATTTGAACTAACCACACACGCGGCCTGATCAATAAGCAATATATGAAGACAAAACAGGAATGGTTTGCTGTCATCTCAGCTTTTTATTTTAATTGCTGGATGACATTGATTGTAATCTATCATCTTTCAGGATGGGCGCGGATATCCGGCGCAGTTATTACTCTTTGGGCATTAACTATGATTCTCGGGTCGATGCGTGTTAATTCCCGTTACCCGTTGCATTAATCTTTTTTTACCGGTTGAAAGAAAATATACCGGAATCATTATTTTTCGTTCCGCTTAATGTGTCACGGATTATTTGCGCGGCGATCACGCTGAATGTTATTCCGTTTCCGCCAAACCCCAATGCGAAATAAGTATCCGGGTGACGGGGAACCGAACCAATATAAGGCAGGCCATCTTTTGTAGAGGCGAAAGTGCCAGCCCATTGAAAATCTGTTGTAAAAGGGATTGATGGAAATAATTTATGAAAAGAGCGCTCCAGTAATTTCGATTTTGATGGTAACGCTTTCTCCCTTTTGCTTGTGTCGGAAAATTCGTCATCCATTCCACCGACAATTATACGGTTATCCAAAGTGGTACGCATATACAGATAAGGAGTTGCTGTTTCCCAGATTAAACACTCTTTATACCATTTTTTATTTGGATCCGGCTCGCTGACGATAGCATAGGTGGATAAAAAATTTTCTACTTTCTGTGATAAGTAACGTTGCGATTCATAACCACAGGCTATTATCAGTTTGCGGGCTGTTATTCTTTTATTACCGGCTGTAAGCAATTCCACAGTTCTCTTATGGTGTCGTATTGCAACTATTTCTGTATGATCAAAAACAGGCGTTCTTTTTTTAATATCATTCAGTAGTGCGTGTGTAAGTGTATAGGCGTCTGCTTCCCCGGCGTCTTCTGAATACAATCCGGCAAATTTATTGAATCCAAATTCAGATTGTATATGTTTTTCGTCCATCCAGTTTACGGGTATGCCTATTTCTTTACGCAGTTCATACTCTTTCTTAAGCCCGGGCACATCCTTTTTATAGGAAGCATACTGAAAACTATTTCGCTTTCGAAATGTAGTTTCTGTTTTTAATTTTTTACAAATGGCTTCCAGGTCAAAGACAGACTGCCTGCACAAAAGATAACTTTTGACTGCATTCTTATATCCAACTTTGCCGATCAACTTGTGAAGAGGGGTATCAATTTCATATTGCAGCATGCCTGTACTGGCAGCGGTACTTCCCATACCTGCATGGCGCTTATCAAATACTGCAGTATCTATTCCTGCCCTATTTAAATGCCATGCAATCAAAGC
>Ga0207689_10001227_pt1 | contig 24647 bp, 23 predicted proteins | sample KBSMisM52_FD_184312 | JGI IMG/M metagenome (GOLD analysis project Ga0207689, IMG submission 184312) | Miscanthus rhizosphere microbial communities from Kellogg Biological Station, Michigan, USA - KBS Miscanthus M5-2 (SPAdes) (version 2) | ecosystem: Host-associated > Plants > Roots >... | reverse complement strand
AATTACAGTTTTATCCATAGTTTATATTAGTTCATTAAAGCGAATGTAAGCCGTGTGGCAATTACAATACTAATTATATCCGATTCCGGTAACTATCGGGCCACAAAGATCAACAAGTATCCTAAAACTATTTATGTTTCTTTGTGACTTGTCTTTGTGGGAAACAGTACCTACACTGAGACATTGCCCGAATTTAGCTTTATGCATTTTCTTTGCAAAAAATAGTATATGAAGATCGTGGTGATTACTGACGATAATCTGAAAAAAGAATTGATTGCACAGGGATTAAATGAGTCTGCAAAAATTGAATGGAGTCACGACATCGAAAATATTTCAAAAAATGCGACGGCTTGTGTTGATTTGTTATTTGATACAGACAGAGAAAAAAGAAAAGAATTATTAATTAAAATAGCAGCAGATACAGTCATCGTCAATGATGTAACAGGATTGACAGAAAACCTTCCTGCTAATTTTATACGCATAAACGGATGGCCTACCTTTTTGAAACGAGGCATAACAGAAGCAAGTTGCAATAATGAAGCGGTAAAAGAAAAGGCAGAAAAGGTATTTTCATTTTTTAATAAAAAAATAGAATGGGTTCCGGATATACATGGCTTTATTACACCCAGGGTGATCTGTACTATAATTAACGAAGCATATTTTTCATTGGAGGACAATGTAAGCAGTCGCGAAGAAATTGATACGGCTATGAAGCTCGGCACAAATTATCCATACGGTCCGTTTGAATGGAGCAGATTGATCGGTATTCAAAACGTTTATTCACTCCTTTCCATTTTAAGTAAAGCAAATACACGTTACGCAGTGTGCGATTTATTAAAAAAAGAATTGGTGTTTTAAATGGCATATATTTTAAATATTGACACGGCAATAGACAATGCATCTGTATGTATTTCAAAAGATGATCAGTTAATAAACATTGCGGTTAATAACAATCAGAAAGATCATGCGTCGTGGATACAACCCGCTATTAAAAATATAATTGCATTATCGGGATTGTCATTAAATGATCTTGCTGCTATCGCGGTAAGTATCGGGCCGGGTTCGTATACAGGATTACGCATTGGGCTTTCAACGGCTAAGGGATTATGCTACGCATTAGATATTCCTTTAATAGCAATAGGAACGCTTGACATGATGGCGACCGCAGCAGCTCAAAAAGATTGTGATCTTATATGCCCGATGATAGATGCCAGGCGCATGGAAGTGTTTGCCGCGCTATATAAAAAAAATATGGAAAAAGTTATTTTTCCTTCTGCTATTTTGTTAGACTCGAACTTATTCGATGATGTCTTAGAAAAAAATACAGTTTTATTTTACGGAAATGGCAGCAATAAGTTTAAATACGTAACACATCATAGGAATGCTTTATTTGATGATATCGAAATTAATTCTTCATTATTGATAAAAATTTCAAACAATCGTTTACGTGATTCAGAATTTAATAGCCTTGCATATACAGAACCCATGTATATTAAAAACTTTTACTCGCGAGGTACATAAATAAGTGTTATACCACAAAATTTTTAGTTTTATAAACGAACCTAATTATTAATTTTGTGGCGTCAGTCTTATTAAATCACCGAAGCTAAACGAGAGTTATGTATGAGTACGTCAGAACTCACATTTAGTGCGGTTTCAGGTAATGGCCTTAGCCTGAAAATCGACCTGCACAATCTAAAAAAAGCAGCTCTGGTACTTAGAGCTGTAAACCACAAATTAAGGCAACAAATCCTGAAACTGATTGATGAACACGGTCGTATGACAGTTACAGATCTGTACGTCAAAATGCGGCTTGAACAATCAGTCGCTTCACAACACCTGGCTATACTAAGAAAAGCCGGTTTTGTGAAAACGAACCGTGACGGAAAGTTTATTTATTATTCCATTAACATTGACAGAATGGATGAAGTAAACCAATTCCTGGCAGATTTGCTTGATTAAAATCGATCAATCAAGGTGCAAAGCGGGGGTCAAAAGCCCCCGCTTTTTTATTGCTTTATAAAGTAAATTTGCAATATTAAATATGCATATGTTTATTCAGCAATTATATACAGGATGCCTCAGTGAAGCCGCTTATTATATTGAAAGTAATGGCGAAGCCGCCGTTGTTGATCCATTGCGGGATATTGATGACTATCTGCAGATAGCACATGACCGCAAGACAACGATCAAATATATTTTCGAAACTCATTTTCATGCAGACTTCGTCAGCGGGCATATAGATCTCGCAAAAGCCACAGGCGCAACGATTATATACGGACCGGATACAGTAACCAAATTTCCGGTTCATATCGCAAAAGACGGCGACAGTTTCACTTTAGGTGATTTAAAATTACAGGTATTACATACACCGGGACATACATTGGAGTCAACCTGTTACCTATTGAAAGATGAAAATGGGAAAGATCATTGCATATTCACCGGCGATACATTGTTTGTCGGTGATGTAGGACGTCCCGACCTTGCGCAAAAAGATGGCAAAATGACCACCGATGACCTGGCAGGTATGTTATATGATAGCTTGCAGAAAAAAATCATTCCGCTTGCTGATGATGTTATTGTTTATCCTGCGCATGGTGCCGGCAGTTCGTGCGGTAAAAATCTCGGGCCGGATACGTATAGCACCATCGGTGAAGAGAAGCAATTTAATTATGCCTTGAAACAGCAAACCAAAGAAGGTTTTATCAAAGCAATTACCGACGGACTTACCGAGCCGCCTCTATATTTTGCATTGAATGCTAAAATAAATAAAGAAGGATACGATAGCCTCGATCAGGTACTAGAGCAGGGACTTACCGCTTTATCTGTCGCTGCATTTAAAGATTGGATACATAAAGATGCAATCATATTGGATTCACGAAATGCTGAAAAATTCACAGAAGGTTTTGTGCCCGGAGCAATAAGCATTGGTCTTGAAGGACGCTTTGCCGAATGGGCAGGCAGCCTGCTTTCCTTTGATGCGCCGATGATACTTGTTACAGAACCAGGCAGGGAAAAGGAAACAATTATCCGTCTTGCACGGGTTGGTTTTGATAAGATAAAAGGTTATTTGAATGTGGGGTATGAGGGTTGGCAAAAAGCCGGTGAGGAAATTGATATGATCATCAACGTAGAACCTGATGAATTAATGATGGACATGCCTTTTGATGAAAATCTTGTTGTAATGGATGTACGCAGGCCGGTTGAATTTGCAGAAGGGCATTTGAAGGGCGCAATAAACATTCCATTAAATGAACTTAATAATCCGGCAAATATGGCTACGATAAATGAAGAGAATAACCTCTATGTTCATTGTGGCGGCGGATACCGCAGTGTTATTGCTTCTTCATTATTAAAACACCAGGGCATTCATAACCTGCGCAACGTTTCAGGTGGCTGGACTAAGATTGCCGAGCTGGAAAAGGTGGAGATTGTGAAGGAGAAGAATGTGTTGAATTGAGCGATTGAATGGTTAAGGGTTTAAAGCTTTCGTTTCGTGAATCAGTAAGTTCCATACCAGTAGCAATATTTCTATTGGTGCTTTGCCTTATCAACTTTTAAATGATTCACCAGGCGTTTACTCTTCTTTTCATTCCCCCACCTCCCCATACTCCTCCTTCCATTTCCATCTCCATCTCCGATGACTCCACAGCCACAGATCAGGATATTGACGGATGTTATTTTCCAGATAGCGTATAAACTTCTGCGTAAGTTCCAGTTCTGTATACGAACCGGGGTTTTCTGTATCTATAGAAAATATTGCTTCATAATAACCCCTCTTACTCTTTTTTATCGATGCAAAAATGATTACGGCATCGGATGTTATTGCATTTTTTGCAGGTCCCTTTACAAAAGGTGCCGGTTTTCCAAAAAATTTAAACCACCAGGCCCTTGCCGGGTCACTTGCATTCTGATCTGCAACAAGACCGAGGAGGTACTGCGTATTTCTGTAAGGCAAAAAACGTTCGCGCATCCTATTTGCCGGCAGCATAACAACACCGGAGCGGGAGCGGAGTTTAAGAAAAAGCTTTTCAAAAGCAGGGTTGGTTATGGGTGTATACACCGCCAAAAACCTGAATGGCGTTTTTTTACCTAACACTATATTGCCCCATTCCCAATTGAAATTATGTCCCAGGTGAAGATGTGCCCGTCGCCCTGATTCATAAACCTGGTTTATAACCTCCCAATTCGCGATAAATCTTTTTTCTATAAATCGTTCTGATGCGGAAAGCAACTTTATCGTCTCGATTAATGAATCAATAAAGTTGTGATAAAATTTCTTTTCAATAGTTCTTCTCTCAGCATCTGTTTTTTCGGGAAAAGCAATTTTGAGATTACCGGCTACCACATCACGCCTGTATCGTAAAATATAATAAGTAAATCCATAAAATAAATCGGAAAGAAAATATAAAAATGAGATTGGCAGTAAGGAAAAAAGATAAAGTAATCCGTAAACGATATAATACATGGAAATAATTTGGATCTGAAAACAATAAAACCGGCAATTTACAAAACAATATTCTGTACCAGTTCACTCTTACCCGGATAATCCGTGTTATAATGCAAGCCCCTGCTTTCTTTACGGAAAGCGGCGCCTTTTACTATAAGATATCCTACAGAGATCAAATTTCTTAACTCCAATAATTGCGGAGACAATGATGAGCTCACATATAACTTTTCTGTTTCTTCCCATAACAAATCCAATCTCTTCATCGCTCTTTGCAAACGAACATCATTGCGCACAATACCTACATAATCACTCATCACCTGTTGCAGCTCTTTTAAACTTTGTGTAATAAGAATCATTTCCTTTGGCTCTGATGTACCTTGTGCGTCCCAATCCGGAATGTCTCCCATGCCTTCGGAAAAAGGTGCGGTTGAAGACTCACTATAGCGGTCTGCAATATCAATATAACAGCGATGTGCAAACACCATTGCTTCCAATAAGGAATTACTCGCGAGGCGATTGGCGCCATGCAAACCTGTGCTGCTGCATTCGCCGCAGGCGTACAGGTTTTTTATTGAACTTCTTCCCCACTCATCCACCTTTATACCACCGCAACTGTAATGAGCAGCCGGCGCTACCGGTATCATGTTCTTCATAAGGTCAATTCCGATACTCAGGCATTTCTGGTAAATGTTTGGAAAATGGTCTGTAAATTTTTCTTTACTAAAATGCCTGCAATCGAGCCAGACATGTTCTGTACCTGTACGTTTCATCTCGCTATCTATTGCACGGGCAACGATATCACGTGGCGCCAGGTCTTTTCTTGCATCATATCGCTCCATAAATGCTTCACCATCTTTATTGCGCAATATGCCACCATCGCCGCGTACGGCTTCTGTAATGAGAAATGCCTGTCCGCGCAAACCTGCTTCATATAAAGCTGTCGGGTGAAACTGTATAAATTCCATGTTCTCTATTCTTCCTTTCGCACGGTATACCATTGCCACGCCATCACCTGTTGCTATCGATGGATTGGTTGTTGTACGATAGGCCTGGCCGTTACCTCCTGTTGCAATCAGTGTGGTTTTGGCCGCAATCTTCTCTACCAGGTTCGTCTGCAGATTCAATACATACACACCATAGCATTCTATATCCGGTGTTGATTTTGTAACAAGATATCCAAGATGATGCTGTGTTATAATATCGATTACAAAACAATGCTTGATAATTGTGATATTCTTTTGCTTTCCTACCGCTTCCAGCAGCGCCCTTTCCATTTCCCAACCGGTTATATCCTTATGATGGATGATGCGAAATTCAGAATGACCTCCTTCTTTTCCAAGCTTATAATCCCCATCTTTTTCTTTATCGAACTGAGCGCCCCATTCAATAAGTTCTTTCACTCTTTCCGGACCTTCTTTCACGACTATCTCAACTACTTGCTTATTACATAATCCATCGCCGGCAATTAACGTATCTTCTATATGCTTTTCAAAGCTATCATTCTCCAGGTCATTTACTACCGCTACTCCGCCCTGTGCGTACTTTGTATTGGTTTCATCTGCTTTTGCTTTTGTCAACACCAATATCTTTTTGCCGGGGAATTTCTTCGACATCTTCAATGCATATGTCAGCCCCGCAATACCTGATCCTATAACCAAAAAATCTGTTTTTTGCATCTCTAAATTTTTATCCTCCAAAGTCAAAATTAAGGTTGTCTGCTCTTTTTGCCCTTAATTACTATATACTTTATTGCCCCTTGCACTATTGACAACTGCGCAATTCCGTAAGTGATCATTATAATAATGTCAGCTTCTTTAAACGGTTTATAAAATTTATTCATCGCCAGCACCGAATCTGACAAAACAAACAGTAACGCACCGCTCATCATCAACAACCCGGCTTTTTTATCCTGTATATAAGGCATATGCAATGCAAGCATCAGCATAAAACAAATGACGACACCATAAACTCTCACAGGTAATTTCATATCGCCCAACCAGGGCGAAAGTACCGTCATCAATATCGCATAATAAACTAAAACAGGCAGCAACAGAAAAATTTTACCTTTTACATTTTCCTGTGTACGTACTGCGTGGAAAAAGAAAATATAGGAAATGTGAGCAAGGAGAAAAGAAGACAACCCGGCAAGGAAAAAAGAAGGATTATTATTTACAAACATTAAAAGTATATCGCCCGCCCAGGAGAAGAACAAAGCGCCGAGTATCCATTTTTTTAAACCGTTTGAAAACGATTTTGTACTGATTATAAAATGAACGGCAAGTATAAATAATAATAAAGGTTTAGTAACGGCTTCAATTGGATAGTTACCCGTATATATACCGGCAATATGAATTATCAATACAACCAGGAAAATAAAAACTCCGCTTATCTTCATTTCGATGCTATAAAAGCTGTAAAGATGCGAATAAAACAGAACAGTTATTTCACGATGTGATATTCCTTACCACAAAGTGGTATTGTTTTACCACACCGGTTCAATGTATCTTCGATTCTCAAGCCTCACCAACAAGTCCTTATTAGTTACAAAGGCAGATTAGTTAACACCCGTTTTATATAATTGTCTTTTAACCGGCAAACCGGTTACGATAACTTTTTGCTGCATTAAATATGCATGCATTTAATTTAACCATTAAACCTTTAATTATGGCAAAAGAACATGCAACAAACGGGACAGTTATCCCCTGTTGTCCCGACCTTATCAAAGACGATCACTGTGATGTTGTCAATTTCAGCAGGGTGCTTACTTACCCAACAACGATTACTGCTGCCAGTCGCCGGCGCATAGTCGTAGAAGTTATCCTTCATTTTAAATTTTCACGATGTACGCTCGGGCTCACCCTTGGCGACCCTGCTTACAGTACCACATTGCTTCCGGGCGAAAAAGTAAGATTGGCAACTACAGACCGTCGCAGCCGTTTTACATTCGATAGCGAAACAAAACTGAGTTACAGAAGCGAACAGATCTCCGAAGAACAGTATTACATGACGGCATTTCAGAAATACATGGCCGATGCATCAGCAGCTCAATCAGGTCATGCAGAAAGTTCTTCCGAAGGTCATTGGGACTTTCATGGTGACGCAAGCGGCAGTGTAAACCCGTTTAGTCTTAGTGCAAGTGCAAGTACAAATGCGAGCGGTAATCATAACAGTCATTCCGTTGCGGATTACCTTAATCAACAACGTTCACATGTGCAAAGTGCAGCTTCACAATCAGTGAGTGCTACGCATAAAGCGCATTCTGTTTCCGTTGGCGAAGTAAGCAGCCGTACCCATATCGAAGGCGAATCGGAAGATCATTTTGAAGCTTCATCAAGAGAGTTTTCCAATCCAAATAAATGTCATGCAGTGACATTTATGTTTTACCGGATCAACAAAAAACAAAAAATAAAATTTGAACTGGTAGCTATCGAAAGAAGAGTGCTGGATGATAATGCGCCTGTCGGCGGCGTATTGCAACCCGGCGCAAGTAAATTGCCGCTAGCATTGGTACCACAGGATGTTCCCGCTACGGCTGCCATCGTTAAAACAACTGATGCGAATACAGCAGCTGGCTTTGCAAGCAGAACAACAGCATTACAATTTGCTGATCTTGCAAAAGCGCCTGCACAAGTACTGACAGTGCCCGTTTTTAACACCGACCAGAATTTTGCAATTCCGCTTGATGGTGACACACGTGATAAAGCATTGAAGGAAGTAAACGAACAGCTTGTTGCCAAAAACCTGGTTGATAAAGCTGGTAAAATAACTCCGGAAACAAAACAAACAATAGAATTCGAAGCTGAATTTTCAATACCGACTGCAGGAATTATTGTAAAAGGTTGTCTCGATGAATGTGACATCTGCGAACCGATGGTGAAAGAAAGAATGCAGCTCGAAAATGATTTATTGCGTAAACAAATTGAATTGCTCGAAAAATCACAAGAGTACAGGTGTTGTCCGCCTGCACCGGTGATCAATGATTGATAGATAATTGTCTGTACCCTTATTATCTTAATTATAACCATTAAACCTTAAATTATGATTATATCCATGCAGGGTAACTGGACTGTGCGTGTCAAAAGCAAGTCTGCTGCCTTTCCTCAACGTTTTATTATTTCAGGCGCTGCCACCGGAAACGGTGTATATAACGGTGCTACCACAACGCCTGCCGTAAATGTAACCGGTTCATTATGGTCTATTTCAATTCAGAATAATCCTGGCAGTGGTTTTCAATTGTCCGGCACAAGAATAAAATTCCCCACGATTACAGGTGGAAATTATACGTTTGATATCGAGTCAAACGATGCAGGTGGCGACGCCGATTTTAATGATCTTATTCTTACATGCAGTACGCCTGCACTTGCAGACGATTTTATCATTTATGGAAATGTATCTCTCTACAGCGGGTTATGCCGTTTTAATCCTTGCCGTCCACGCCTTGTTGTCATAGATACTTATACGCAATTATTGAAAGCTCTTGAAAACGACAAGCTTCGCGAGATTATCACAAAATACTATCCCGAACGGGTACCTGTTAAAATTCCGAACCCTCCAGATCCACCCCCCTATTTTACCCCGATGGTGATTAACATATTGGGTGAAGAACAGGTACCGGAAAAAGCGGCAAACATTTTCAGGCGCAATGAAGTAACAGCGAAGGCTACACGCAGTAAAGACCTTGCAGTTGGTAATGAAGAACTCGCCTTAGCTGATATCAGTTTTGACAGAAGAGTTACGTTTTCCAAAGCACAACAAAATCTATCCGTTGCAAGCAGAGTGGATGTTGCGAAAATAATAGATGGTATTCGTCTTACCTGTCATACTGAACCGGCGCAAAACTTTACATTGAATTTTGCGGAATATGATCGCACAAATGCTGAATTGGCTGGCGGCAGCTACACCGGCACAGGTCATCGCACCAACCTCGGCAGTGCGATAACCGATATGAATGGCAATTATATTTTCCGTTTTAAACAAACGCTCAGTGAACTTATTGATGAAATACTGCATGATGTAGCGCCCGGTGAAAATTATTTTGTACAAGTTTTACCGGATATGATTGTAAAAATTACGGATAGCATTCATCCAACCGATACGCTCTTTGAAAGTGCTCCTTATTTTAATGTACAGCATCTGAAACAGATCAATATCTGTCTGCCAAAGGAGAAAGTACAGCCTACGTCACTTTGTTTCAATGGAAATTTAATCGGCAGCCTGGGCAATGTATTCGTAGGCGGTGCGCAAAATACAAATGCAAGTTTTGCAAATTTGGACAGGCCCGGTTATAACAATCATCTTCGCCCCGACGGAAAGATCACGGTTCATAATACACTCGCAGGCTTCAATGTCGACTGCGCAGCATGGGCCGGTCTTGTAGACGTAAAAGGATGCATGTACAACTTAAAACGAGCAAACAATGATCCGCTGATCGAACGTTATACCATTCGTTATTCCGCTGATGGCGTGAACTGGCAGTTTGTAAAACAGGATTATTCACATCCTATTTTTTCAAAACGCTTTTTACCCAATTATAATGGAGATCCTGTTGGGCCATTTTATGTAACCGTCAATGTTCCAAATGTCGGCAGTTCCGGCAGCGTTTCGCAATTGGTGCCTTCTTACATTAACATTCAAAAGCAGACTTTCTTTGATGGCGTTGATTGGGAATTCAGTAACCTGGACCGTTATATGCAATTAAGTACAACGCTATACGATGGTACAGGCAGCTTCCCGGGAACCGTTTATTTTCTGGTTGAAGGATATGATGCTGCCGGAAATATTGTACCTGGTGCAAGAGATATGATTGCACTGTACATTCACAATCAGCCACTCGAATATGGTATTGCCAGCGTACAATTCGCCGCCGCCCTGGAAAATCTGCCTTGCGGTTTATACAAAATGACCAATGCAGAAATGAACACGCCGCTCAACATCCAGTTTATTGCAAAAGACGATTGGGGTTTTGTGAATGGATATGAACTGAGTATCGGCAAATGTCCTTCACCGATAGAAGTTGATATTACCGCTCCGTCTGTTATTGCAGGAACAGTGACCAATGGAATATTAAAGAGCGGCTCCAATCCAGCCAATACGGATGGCATGGTGATAAATGACCTGGGAGGTTGTCCTGGCTATACGGGCACATTGACTGATTTTGGAACCGGCGGACTTGTAACAATAACTCTCCAGCCTGCTGCATCAATGGGCGGATGGTTGAGAACTGCTGAACAGTTCGGCGTAATATCCATAGGTCTGTCTGCATCTGTGAGAAAAACCAATGGTTATAATTCCGGTGTAGATAGTCCATCACCAACAGGTACTTCATTCTACATAGAAAGAAAGTAAAATGACTATAGAATTTTTATTTATTCTGTTATGCCTGGCTGTATGGCGCCTTACTCATTTACTATCGAAAGAAGACGGGCCATTCGATATCATCTATCGTTTACGAAAAGCAGTTGGAGCAGGTTTCTTCGGAAGCCTGCTCGATTGCTTTTACTGCCTGAGTATCTGGATTGCATTACCATTTGGGCTATACATCGGCGTAAGATGGTTGGAAAAAATTTTATTTTGGCTCGCACTATCGGGCGCCGCTTGTTTACTCGAACAGGCTACTACTGTTTCAAAACATAAAGCGCCGGATGTACCGGATTACAAAGAAGATTAAACCTTATAAACATTATGTGTAACTGCGGAAATAAGAGAGAATATATCACTCAACAATCCTTAAGCAATACACCCGGAAGTGATATTCCAAAAAAGATGTGGCAGGATGTGGAATTTGAATATACGGGGCAAACAGCGCTAACTGTTACCGGAAGTATAACCGGTAGAATGTACCGCTTTCATCACGCCAATAGTGTTCAGAAGATAGATTACCGCGATGCATCTGCGATGATGGCTGTCCCTGTATTAAAGAAAGTTAAACGGGATGATTAATGAATGAGTGAGCAGGTTCTACCCATGCATCATTTTCCTTCAGAAGATTGATTAGCTCATCTACGGCAATGTCGCTATTTACATTCCGTTTTACGATATCTTTCCCTCTATATAATGTTATCTTACCGGGACCGCTGCCAACATATCCAAAATCTGCATCAGCCATTTCTCCCGGGCCGTTTACAATACAACCCATAATGGCAATCTTCACACCTTTCAGATGATTTGTCACCGCACGGATTCTTGCGGTTGTTTCCTGCAGGTCAAATAATGTACGGCCGCAGCTCGGGCAACTGATATATTCGGTTTTGGAAATTCTCGTTCTTGTAGCTTGTAAAATTCCAAATGCAATTGAATTCATCAATTTGTAATTCGTCTTCACCTGTTTGTTCATAAAATGATGACCGAAACAAACGCCGTCGCAAAATCCATCCAGTAGTAACGCGCCGGCTTCTACCGAATAATGGATCAGGCTTTCATTCATATTCGCGTGACTGCTATCGCAGATAACAATAGCCGGGTTATTTATATTACTATTTTCCAGTTCAACAAACATCCGGCGTATGCTTTGCATTGCATTTTTATTAGTTGAGCTCAGGCATATCACAGCTGTCTTATCATTTCTCAATTTTTCAAATAAAATTTGTAACGGTTGCTCAGGATAACCTACAGAATAGCAATCCAACATCACAAAATTGATACGCAGCGATTTCCGAACAGCGTCATCGACATATTTATCTGCATCAATTATTGGAAAATATTTTTCCTTATCAGGTGCATTCAACCACCCTTCATAATAAGTGACTACTTTCAGTGTACCGGGTAAAGCAAAATCCAAAAGTTGATTCCCGGTAAATACGCAGTCTGCCGCTGCATCACCGATATTCCATTTATCAGTCAGCTCATCATAAGAGTAACCAATGCTTCGTAAGTCTTGCGGCGATATGTTATCAACCTTACTTAAATCAGCAAGCACTACAGGAACATGCTTACCTCCGATATTATCAATCGCAAAGGTTTCTCGTTTTTTATATTCAAACGGAGAATAGGAAATCTTTTCAGTACTTGGTACACTACCGGCCGGCATTCCGATAGCAATCGGAAGCGAACTGTCAACTGCATATCTTTTCACCAAATCCTTGCAAACCGGGATCTCAAACTCCGGATCTTCTGTTAATGAAACACGAATGGTATCACCCAATCCATCTTCCATCAACGTACCGATACCAATTGCTGATTTTATTCTTCCATCTTCACCATCACCAGCCTCCGTTACACCGAGGTGCAATGGGTAGCATTCTTTAAATTCTTCCGCCATTGTTTTCACCAGCAAACGATACGCCTGTACCATTACCTGCGGATTACTGGCTTTCATGCTCAACACAATGTTATGGTACGATTCATCTCTTGCAATACGCAGAAATTCCATCGCACTTTCCACCATGCCCATCGGTGTATCGCCATAACGGCTCATAATCCGATCACTCAGCGATCCATGATTGGTTCCGATACGCATTGCCGTGCCATATTCCTTACATATTTTTATCAAGGGTGTAAACCGTTCACGAATGCGATCAATCTCTTCTGCATATTCTGCATTGGTGTATTCAATTTGTTCAAACTTTTTCTTATCAACATAATTGCCGGGATTAATTCGCACCTTTTCCACAATTCTTGCTGCTATCTCGGCTGCATTCGGCGTGAAGTGAATATCTGCAACTAGCGGCGTGGCATAACCTCTTTTCCGCAATTCATTTTTTATATTCAACAAATTCTCAGCTTCTCTCTTCGACGGTGCAGTAATGCGAACTAATTCTGAACCGGCTTCAATGCAGCGGATACTTTGCTCCACAGTAGCTATCGTATCCATTGTATCGGTTGTGGTCATTGTCTGTATACGGATGGGATGAAAGTTGCCCAGGAGCAGATCGCCGATCTTTACCTCTTTTGTTGGTAAACGCCTGTACCCTGTTAATGATTCGCAATAAAACTGCATAATAATGTGCCGATGTGATAATTTGCTGATTAGCTAATTATATTCAGTGATACAAAATTAGTAAAGAAAAAGGAGGAACAATTTTTTATACGATCACTATAAACTCAGCAGGTTTGCAAATTAGCTAATTCATTACCAGTCCTTAGCAACAGTATTGCTTGATTTAGATTTCTCATTCTGCATCCGCTGCAACACCTCTTTTTCTTTTTGTTCCATCATCTGCAGGCGCTGCTGCGCTTCCTGCTGGTTCATTTTACTCTGTTGCTGGTTTTGTTTTTTCTGATCCTGTTTTTTCGGCTTGGGTTCTTCTTTTTTGGGAGGAGGTTGTTTCTTTTTTAATTCAAACATAGCCTTTTGGAGGTTCTCTCTTGCCAGTGTATCGTTGGGATTTAAACGTAAAGCATTTTTAAACGTTTCTATACTTTCCGCCAATTTCTCCTGTTTTGCCAGTACTACTCCTTTGTTATAAAAAGATTTTTCACGAAGATCAGCAGGTTGGCCATCACTTGTCAGGTAATCAAAAGCCTTTGCAGCATCATCTTTTTTACTGCGCCGGTAATAAGTATTGGCCAGGTTAAATTTTGCCGTCGTATTATGACCGTCTTTCTCCAATACTTTATCATATGCTGCTTCTGCTTTTTCAAATTGCTGTTGTTTGTACAATTCATTTGCAGATTGTATCATCGAATTAGTGTCTTGCGAAACAGCCTTTATGCAGAATGAACAGGCAATGAAAAGAAACGATATTTTGCTCAGAGGTAACATTTTTATTTAAACATATTTACTTTTTCTGACCGGCTTTATGCACGTTCATACCCGCCAACCCGCCAACCATTTTTTTCTTATCCGGGATAAAATTTTCAATAATCAATAAAAGGAACATCAATCCCGCAAACCAATAATAATAGGTCGTGAAATTCATCAGCGACAAATCGCCATAGGCTTTGCGATCAATTTGTGACAATTGTTTTAAAATGGCGCTTACGGCATCAGCACTATTTATCAGGCGAACATAGGTGCCGTTTGTTTTGTGCGCTATCTCCTGCAATTCCGATTCATTCAACTTTGTAATTACGTCATTTCCCAAAGCGTCTTTTTTGTTTTCGCCTGACACCGGGTCTGCAATTTTTGCTCCTTCCGGGGAGCCGACGCCTACTGTATTTACCATAACGCCCTGCGCTGCCAGTTCATCTGCCTTTTCAAGGGCATTCATGTCAAAATCTTCGCCATCTGAAATAAGCACCACTGATTTGAATCTTCTTTCTTTTGCATTGAATGCATTGGCACTCATTTGCAATGCATCGGCGATCACAGTGCCTTGGTTTGCTATGGCATCCGGGCTCGCAGAAGTAACAAACAATTTCGCAGCTCCATGATCGGTAGTTAATGGCATTTGCAAATAGGCCCTGCCTGCAAATAACACCAATCCGATACGGTCATCAGGCATTGCCTCCATCAGCTTTACGATCATCTGCTTTGCTCTGTCCAGGCGGTTTGGCTGCAGATCAACGGCATACATGCTCTTGCTCACATCCAATGCAACCACCACGTCAATTCCTTTGCGTACGATACTGTCGGCATCACCGGGTTTGCGCAAATTGGTCATCGCAATCGCACCCGCTGCAAATGCAATAGAAAGCAAGGTGAACTTCGTTTTAAATAATTTCGGCGAATAATCTTTGATCAGGTCCTTTACCAACCGCGGATCACCGATACGTGTAATCGTTTTTTTCTTCCAGCGTAATAACAACACGAAGAATAAAACGAAAACGGGAATTGCCAACAACAACCAGAAGTAAAAGTTATATTCGAATTGATAGCCCAAAACCTGATTTTATAATTTTTGTGGGTTTAAAAGGATTAATTCACTAATGATGTTCATTAATTCTCAATTTGTTACTTTCCTCTTTTTAGATTCAAATATTGTGCTAACTATACCCGGCTTAACACTACCTATCACTGTCCATAAAATCCCTTTAAATCGATTAATCAGCGCTTTCCTTCCATAAATCCCATTTGACCAAGAATATCCTTCAGCATTTTCATTCTTATTTTAAACATGTCAAACTTCGGATCCGGCGATTCAATATTTAAAACAAAAAAATAAGGGTGCCGGTTTTCTTCTATCCAGCCCACAATCCAGCCCAGTTCGTGTCCATTTTTCGTGTTGCCCCATCCGGTTTTATAACTGAGCTTATAATTGGAATTGTCTTCAAACAACATTGCTCTTTTTACTATTTCCTGGTTTCGTTTAAAAAATGGCAATTGATCAAAATAGAGCTTTTTCACCAACCCCAACTCTTCGTCAGGCTTAATCTTTAACGAATTATCGAGCCAAAACGTGTCAATTTTTGTAGTTATTTTTTTTGTTCCATAGCCGAGGCTGTCCAGCCAGAATTGCATGGTGTCCTTTCCAATGCGGCGGGCCACTTCCTGGTAATAGGGGAATGATGAAACGCGGAAAGCGCTATACATAGACAGGTCCCTGTTCCACTCCGGGTTCCATCTGACAACGCCATCCCATTTTATTACCATGCTGTCATCTTCAATCTGACCGGTTTGCAAACCAATAAGCGAGTTAACAATCTTAAATGTAGATGCCGGAAGGAAAGCGCTGTCGCGATAACGCGGAAGATTATAAATAGTAAACTGCCCTGTACCATTATCATACAAACCAAAACAGCCTTCCACCTTGTTTTCATCGAAATACTTTTTCAGGCTATCATCAATTTTTACATTGTTCGTCGAGCAGGAAAAAAATCCGATCACAATCAATCCGGGAATGATCCACTTCATTGTTGTTAAAATTTCGGCAAAGGTAATGGCATATAGATGTATTTATACGATACAGTAAAGGTCGCAACAATTTTTGCAGGTGAGTGCCGTTTCAAAACAAACTACCATCATGAAACCACTGCAATTGCCTCTTGTTTTTGCGTGTGCCACCATTGGTTTTTTCAGTTGTAAAAAAGATTCAGGAACCTCCGCTACAAACGCAGGCACTGCGAATCTTGTCTTTAAATTTAAATTTGATTCTACACAAGCGCGACTGAATAATATCGGCCAGGTATCTGGCTTACCTTCCGGTCATGCAGGGCAAAACCCTGTATTCAATAAAATGAGCGCCCATTATATTGAACTGGCACCAACTGCATTTACGGCGTTGGGCACCGGCGATATTTTATATCGCGCCGATGAAACAGCGGCCGGAGGTTCGAATGCAATTGATTTTGTAAAATCATCATTTGCCGGAAATAATGAAGTCTTTTATTCTATACCTGTAAAGAATATTACACCCGGTGAATATGAGTGGCTGCGCCTATCGTTGGCCTATCAGAATTATGATATCAAATTTTATATAGACACTGTAATAAACGGAATAACATTTAAGCAGGAATACCCGGGCACTGTGGCATCTTTTATTGGATTCAATACTTATATCAAAGGTTATAAGATAAAAAATCAGACGCTTACTGTAAATGGAAATGAAAAACAAGGCTACTGGGGTTTTGAGACAACGATCAGCTATGCCGGTGTTGATTATCCATTGACATCGTCGGGAGAATCGCCTGAAGGTGCAACGACAGTTGTTAATCCTTTATTTGCCTCCTCACCTATACCGGCAGGTTCATGTGTAGTAACGGCTGGCTTTGCCCCGGGCAAATTAAAAATAACCGGTAAAGAAACAAATGACATTGTTGTTGAAATTTCACTTTCAACGAATAAAAGTTTTGAATGGATAGATGTAATTAATGATGGAAAATGGGAGCCCTCAAAAGGCGAACAGGTCGTTGATATGGGCATTCGCGGAATGATACCCGCTATTCAGTAAGGCATGCCGTAAATTGTTCATCGCAATAAAAATCCCGGGTCGTCTTTAACGACCCGGGATTTCTGTTTCATAACAGCGAAATAAGTTTAAATGTATATCCCGTTTTTCATTTTGTAATGTCTTACCCCCTGGCAATCTCTTTTGCTGGCGGCACAGGAAGATAACATGAATGCTGCTACCGAACCTGCTATAATAAATAGCATTAATTTTTTCATACCCTTTTGAATTCAGACTTGATTAATTGATTTGCGATCTCAGAGGGAGGATTCGGTAGAATTAGTTCATCGTGTGTATGCGAATGTAAAAATAGTTATTTGGTTTACCTAAAATATATAGCCAATTTTAAGCCAGATTTTTAAAAAAGCTATTCGTAAATCTACGATGAAAGCCTTGCCTGTTCTGTATTTCAGCGAATGCTATTTAAGAACATTGAGTTCCTTACCCACTTTAGTAAACGCAGTTACCGCTTTATCCAAATGCTTTTGTTCATGTGCCGCACTGAGTTGCACGCGAATGCGTGCCTGTCCCTTTGCCACCACAGGAAAAAAGAACCCGATAACATAAATGCCCTCATCCAATAAACGGGCAGCAAAATTTTGTGCAATGACCGCGTCATATAACATGATGGGAACAATCGGGTGTTCGCCCGGCTTTATATCAAAACCAGATTCAGTCATTTTTGATCGGAAGTATTTTGTGTTTGATTCCAGCTTATCACGCAATGCAGTTGTTTCCGTGAGCATATCCAACACAGCAATAGATGCACCGACAATGCTCGGGGCTAATGTATTACTGAATAAATAAGGCCTTGACCGTTGCCGTAATATTTCAATGATCTCTTTGCGCCCGCTTGTAAATCCGCCCGACGCACCCCCCAGTGCTTTTCCCAGGGTACCGGTAATAATGTCAATTTTACCCATCACACCGCGGTATTCATGTGTGCCCCTGCCTGTTTTTCCAAGAAAACCTGAGCTATGGCATTCATCAATCATGATGATGGCATCGTATTTTTCTGCCAGGGCAACAATTTTATCCAATTGTGCAATGGTGCCGTCCATACTGAAGGAACCATCGCTCACAATTATGCGGCTCCGGCAATTCGCCGACTCCTGCAGCTTCGCTTCCAGGTCCGCCATATTATTATGCTCATAACGAAAGCGCTGTGCTTTACATAAACGAACCCCATCTATAATAGATGCATGGTTTAACGCATCAGATATGATAGCATCCTGTTCATTGAATAACGGTTCAAACACACCACCATTGGCATCAAATGCGGCAGCATATAAAATGGTATCTTCTGTTCCGAGAAATGCAGAAATTTTTTCCTCCAATTCTTTATGAATATCCTGTGTACCACAGATGAAGCGAACACTGCTCATGCCATAACCTCTTTTATTAACGGCGGCATGTGCTGCTTCAATCACTTTAGGATGAGAAGAGAGTCCCAGGTAATTGTTCGCGCAAAAGTTGATTACCGTTTTGCCATTTACAGTTATTTCCGCCCCCTGCGGACTTTCAATAATCCGCTCCGTTTTGTATAATCCCGCGGTTTTTATTTCGGCCAATTCAGAAGCAATGCGTTTTACCAGGTTTTCGTTCATTTTCTTATGGTTTTACTAAATGGTTACTTATTTGAATTTCCCGGCAAATATACAGGCAGAAAAAAACTACCATTTACGAACCCGGACAGACAGTTCACACATTATTTACACCTTCGGTAACATTTCCCGTTATACCTTCGTCACAGAAATAAATCAACTGGTATGAAAAAGAATCTTGTAAACGGAACAGGTCTTGTTTTGTTGGTTTGTCTTATCGCTGCCGGTGTTGTATTTTCTTCCGCAAAAAAGAAAGCAACTTCTTCTGAATCAAAGCCCTGCAAAGAATCGATGCAGGAATGCTGCCAAAAAGAAAAGGAAACCGATAATGGCGGCGGAATCGACTTTGAAAATCTTTCCGGAAAATTTTTCTCATCGATTGCTTATTAATTGATTACAAATAATTTCCGATCCGCATATTTTTTTCAATTCTGTAACTTCACAGGTGCTTTAAACGTATAATAAGCAGAAACTGGATTATTAATCTGAATTATCATTGCCTTCGGGCTCCGGCTGTTTATGACTGAAAGGGAATATAACGAATGTGTGAATACCTACGCGGACAATGTTTATCGCTTTATCGTGAAAAATCTGAAGCACGAGGAAGATGCGAGGGATGTGGTACAAACCGCATTTGAAAAAATGTGGCGCAACAGGGACGAAGTAGATGCGGCAAAATGCAAATCGTATCTGTTTACGGTAGCTTACCACCAGATGATCGATCATATCCGAAAAAACAAGCGGATACATCTGAAAGAAGAGTTTGGCGATGAAGTGAGAATACAGGACCGCCCGGCACACAACATGAAGAAAATACTGGAAGAAGCGCTGAGCCGATTGAGTGAAACGCAGCGTTCCCTGGTTTTATTGAAAGATTATGAAGGGTATAGTTATGAAGAAATCGGTAAAATAACAGGACTCAATGAAAGCCAGGTAAAAGTTTACCTGCATCGTGCCCGTGTGCAATTGAAAACTTACCTGGTGAAACCTGAAAATGTGATGTAACTCAACCCGCCCCTCTTGCAATGAGAAGGGTGCAAATGAAAAGAACATGAAAATAGATCGTCATAATTACGAAGAATTCTTTCTGCTCTATGTAGATAATGAACTTACAGAAGAGCAAAGGAAATCTATAGATCAGTTCATACAGCAAAATCCTGATCTCGCTATTGAGCTGGAAATTCTGCAGCAAACCAAATTGACAGCAGATGAGTCAGTCGTGTTTGATGGCAAAGAAACGCTGTTCAAAAAAGAGACCGAATCGGTTATCAATCTTAACAATTATGAAGAGTATCTTATTTCTTATATAGATAATGAACTGAGCGATTCGGAAAGAATTGAGTTTTTCAAATTTGCGAATGCGCATCCGCAGGTAAAAGAAGAACTGGCTGTTTACCAGCAAACAAAACTGCAGCCTGAAGAAGAAATCGTATTTGAAAACAAACAGGTTTTATACAGAAAAGAAGAAAAAGTAAAAGTAATTACCATGCAGTGGTGGAAGATTGCAATAGCTGCTGCAGTGATACTGGCCGCCGGTATTACTACAATTAAAGTAATTAACAATGATAAGCCAACTATTGAACCATTAGTGGCTACTGCAACTGATAAAACCAATAAGAATAAAAATGTTGAAAAAGCAAATGCGGATACAAACAAAGAGAAAGATACACAGGTAAAAGAAGAACAAACTGCACAGGATAATAATAATATCGCTTCAGCGAATGATCAGAAGAAAAAAGAAAAAATCAATTCTGTTCAAAGAACAAACGAAGAAAAAATTCAAAAGAAATCAGTTGAACAGGAAATAAAGAAGAGTGATGAATCAATTGCTGTAAATACAACTGATCAGAAGAAAGATGAGTTAAACAATGATGTTACTGTTAATGATAAACCACTTGATGCTATAAAAAAATCAGTTGAACCTGTAAAAACAAATGATGTTGCCGTTAATACTTCATTACCCAAAGAAAATATTAACAGCAAACCTGTAACACCAGCTACAGATGAACCGTTAGATGTTAAAGAAATAACGCAGGATAATACAAATAACAATCCTGATTATGCCAGCTACGATGAAGGAAAAAATAAAAAGCTCCGCGGGTTTTTCCGGAAAGCCTCAAGAGTTTTTGAAAGAAGAACCAATATCAGCGCTGCAGATGAAGAAGAAAAACAAGACAAAGTGCTGATTGGTGCACTGGCAGTAAAACTGAAATAACAATTACAATTAAAAAAGAATTATAATCATGAAAAGGATATTTACACTGTGCATTGTATTATGCACTGTATTGACCGGCTTTGCTCAAACGGATACGACAGTCAAACCATCCGATACCATCAAAGTAGGTTCAATGATCATCATCCGCAAACCGGGCAGCAACCGCGATGAAACTTCAAAAGATAAACACATCATTATTTCCAACGGCAACAGGCACTATAAACCATCAAATATCAGTACCAACTGGGTAATACTGGATATTGGCTTTGCAAATTATAATGATAAAACAAACTATGCATCAGCAGTATCTTCAGGATTTGTAAGCACCGATATTGGCAAAGACCAGATGAAATTAAGAGCCATTAAGTCCGTAAATGTCAACATCTGGTTGTTCATGCAACGGATGAATCTAATCCAGCACGTAGTGAATTTAAAATACGGATTGGGACTTGAACTGAACAATTACCGCTATGATAATGAGGCCATCCGCTTTCACAAGGATCCAACACACATAGATATTGATCAGACTCTTGTTGATGCGAATGTTAAGAAAAATAAATTTGCTGCCGATTACATAACTGTGCCTTTGATGTTAAACTTCAACTTTACGCCGCATCATGGCCGTGGATTTGGTTTCAGTGCCGGTGTAAGTGCAGGTTATCTATACAGCGCCCGCCAGAAAATAAAAATCGGTAACGACAGAAGTAAATTGCATGATGACTTCGACCTGGAACGCTGGAAACTCTCTTACGTTGGCGAATTGAATCTTGGCCCCATAAGATTATACGGAAGTTATGCAGTTAAGAGCATGTGGAGCAAAGGTCTTGATCAAACACCGTATACCGTAGGTTTACGATTCAGTAACTGGTAAAAAATTTTGTGGAAAAATAGATTTCACTCAAAGAATTGATAGTAAAGCAAAACCCGGCGGAAATTCCGCCGGGTTTTTTCTTTGCATAGTTTTTGTTAGCATAGTAAAATTGCAAACGCATCGTTAAAGACAAATTGAGCAAAAATAAAATCAAATACAATTGCGTTTTGAAGCTGACGGTCTATGGATATAGCTATGAAATTAACAGTATTTATTTCTTCAATTCTTCTTGGCAGCAGCGTTTCTTTCAATTATGCGCCTGAAAGTAAAGCTCATTTATTCAGTCCTGTTGTAAAAAATCATGAACGGATAAAAGGCGCCGGTCCTGAAGGAACGATTTATATTATTATTGACAAAAGCGACTACGAGTTGCAGGTATATGATGATAAAGGCTGGTACGCTACTTACCCGGTTGTATTTGGAAGTAGTTCGCTGGATGACAAAGAAATGGAAGGCGATCGTAAAACACCCGAAGGAACATTTAAAGTTGTTTCGAAAAAAACTCATCCTAAGTGGGACCGCTTTATGATGCTGGATTATCCCAACAAAGAGAGTTATGAAAAATTTAACCAGCGAAAACAAAGCGGGCAGATTCCACGCGGCGCATCAATTGGCGGCGGAGTCGGTATTCACGGCACATGGCCTCATGAAGATTACCAGGTGGATAAATTTAAAAACTGGACGAATGGCTGTGTTTCTTTGAAAAACGAAGATGTGGAAGATCTATACGATTATGTTCCTGTTGGTACAAAAGTTATCATAAGAAAGTAAACTCTTCAGCCATTTTATTTATTACGGATGAACTGAATCCGGGTTGCTGAGAAAATTTCCAACTTCTTCTTTCCACTTTACAGGATCAAAGCCTAAAAAAGATTGATGGGCCGCATTTTCATAAATAACAAACCGTTTTTTACTTCCGGGTATGTTGTTATAAAATTTTTCTTCCTGTTCTTTTAAGATATACACATCGTTCGTCCCCCATTGCAATAATACGGGACAGTTGATTTTTTTCACGTATTCTGCCGGCCGGTGACTGAAACCATTATATCCCTGTTCGATGCCAACCCACAGCGTCACCAAAAATCCGAACGGCTCTCCGGGAAAACCAAGCGCCCTTGATCTTCCTTCAAGGTGATTTTGAAGTGACGCAAATGGCATTTCGAGTATGACTCCCGAAGGTTTTATGTTGTAATCGTTAATAGCTTTTGTAATGACCGCTGCCCCCAGAGAGCTACCCCATAAAAAAATATTTTTCTCTCCTTTTTGCTTTACAAAATCCCACGCAAGCTTTAAGTCTTCGCTTTCTCTGGATCCCAGTGTAGTTGTATTGCCATCACTTCCCCCGTGTCCGCGAAAATCAAACATAAGAACATTGTAACCTAAGAATAAAAACTCTTCAGCTTCGCGAAGAACATAACTCTTGTTCACGGTGAGCTGATGAAGCAGAATTACCGTTCCTTTGGCGGAGTCTGAATGACTGTACCAGCAATCAATATTTATCCCGTCACTGGTCTTTAGTTTAAAGGAATCATAAGGAAAATCCGGCTTTCTGCCAATTACATTCCGCGGATATTTAAAACCGGCGAATAATTTCCAGGTTTTTACAAAAATATTCCTGGATGAAGGCTTTACGATTCGTAATTCAGGATCAGTATAAAAGTGCGTTTGTTTCCATGCGTGCAGGGCGGCGCTGATATTCATAAGAACTAACTGGAAGAGCAATACCCATAATATCCATTTCAGAACGCTGCGGAATTTGCCTGGCCTGGCTGATTTTGGCATAAGTTATTTTCTGGTAACTCCCGCCTGTAGTTTACTACCGAAGCCGGGTAGCGTAATTTTTCTTCAAAGAAAATTGAATTTTTCCTGGTTTTAAAACGATCAGGTATAGTTTTTGTGATTTTTTTCCGACCGAAAAACAAATTAATTGCGAAAAACCTCTTTAAGGCAGCTGAAATCCGAGCTGCTTTATTTTTTGTACTAACTCACAAGTCACACTTTTCCATTTTTAATTTCATCAACCACGCCGGGATCAAGCAAAGTAGTAGTATCTCCAAGATTTGAAATTTCTCCTTCTGCAATTTTTCTCAGTATGCGGCGCATGATCTTTCCGCTTCTCGTTTTTGGTAGTCCGTTTACAAATTGAATTTTATCCGGCTTTGCAATAGGACCGATTATTCTACTAACGGTTGTAAGTATGTCTTTTCGCGTATGCTCATCATCAAGATGTTTTCCGCTAAAAATAACATACGCATAAATGCCCTGTCCCTTTATTTCGTGCGGATAGCCCACTACTGCACTTTCTACTACACCTGCATGCATATTAATGGCATTTTCAACCTCAGCTGTTCCAATCCGGTGACCACTTACGTTCAGTACATCATCTACACGGCCGGTTATTCGATAAAAGCCGTTATCATCCTTCAAGGCACCATCACCTGAAAAATAAAGGTTTTCGTAAGTAGCAAAATAATTTGTCCGGCAACGTTCATGATCGCCATACGTCGTTCTTATTATCGACGGCCATGGCGCCTTAATGCAAAGATTTCCTTTGTACAATCCATGCTCATCTTTTTCCGTCACTTCCTTCCCTGCTTCATCTACCAGTACGGGTTGTACGCCGGGCATAGGCAACGTAGCCCAGGATGCTTTTGCCGGTGTTATTCCGGCGAAATTAGAAATCAACACCCCGCCTGTTTCCGTTTGCCACCAAGTATCTACAACGGGACATTTCTTTTTACCA
>Ga0207689_10001224_pt1 | contig 24670 bp, 24 predicted proteins | sample KBSMisM52_FD_184312 | JGI IMG/M metagenome (GOLD analysis project Ga0207689, IMG submission 184312) | Miscanthus rhizosphere microbial communities from Kellogg Biological Station, Michigan, USA - KBS Miscanthus M5-2 (SPAdes) (version 2) | ecosystem: Host-associated > Plants > Roots >... | reverse complement strand
CCTCGACAACCTTGTCCAACTCGTCGAAGCGTTCGTCCCAGCGCTGGCGGTACCTCTCGAGCCACGCCGTCTCTTCCTCCAGTCGGCGCGGGCCCAGCTGGCACGTCCGCACGCGCCCGATCTTCTTCGTGGTGACGAGCCCCGCTTGCTCCAATACGCCGACGTGCTTCTTCATGCCCGTGAGCGTCATGTCGAACTTCTCAGCGAGGTCCGTGATCGATGCGTCGGCTCGTCCGAGCTGCTCCAGAACGCCACGCCGCGTGGCGTCCGACAGCGCGGCGAACGAAGTATCAAGTCGGGTCGTCATATACTGAACCATATGGTTCAGTATTTAACACAAGCGTTCGCGGCATGCAAGGGGTGGCCGCGACGAACGATGCGTCCTACGATCTCAACAGAGCGAGCGCATCCGCTTGCGTGGCACTGAGGTGTGGACCTTGTTGAGGCAGAGGCGGCGCGCGATGATGACATCGGGTACTCGGGCTTCGCAGAAGTGTCGTGGGGCTGATGGATAGACCGCTCGATCATGTTCGTCACGCGGTGCCTCATGGCAGTCACCCTTTCTCACACCGCACACGATGACACGAACTCTCTTCGTGACTGCGATGACGCTATTGCCCGCCGCGAAGGGCGGCCTTTTGTATGACGTCGTCTACCTCAACCGCGTCGTGGGCAATAGCGGATTTTTGGAGAGGGCCACGGTGCGCTGAGAGTGACCCGTAGTCAAGTCAAATCCATCCACACGGACCGCCTCACATGCATTGCTACATCGGATTCCGACACCTCGCTATCCTCTCGTTCGCGCTGTCGAACCCTGCTTCCGCGCAATACATCACTGGCGCGCGAGACGACAAGGCAACGCGCGTCGACAGCATCTTCCGAGCGTTCGACCGGACCGATTCTCCCGGTTGTGCGCTCGGCGTGTATCAGGACGGAGCCATCCGATACGCCCGCGGCTACGGCATGGCGAGCCTGGAGCATAGCGTACCGCTCTCGCCGCGCTCGGTGCTCGATGTGGGATCGATCTCAAAGCAGTTCACGGCGATGTCGATGCTGATCCTCGAGAAGGAGGGCAAGCTCTCTCTCGACGATCCGATTCGGAAATACTTCCCCGAGATGCCGGCCTACGCCGATCACATCACTTGGCGCCGCGCGCTCAGCCAAACCAGCGGATTGCGCGATCTGTGGACCATGTGGGGCCAGACCGGGCGGACCTTCGCAGGCGACACGGTCGACGCCCTGAACGTCATCGTTCATTCAGCTGAGCCTAACTACACGCCTGGCGAACGGTACCTCTACACCAATACGGGGTGGATCCTGGCCGCGCAGGCGGTCTACCGCCTTACCGGGAAGACGCTGGCGCAATTCGCCGAGGAGAAAATCTTCGGACCGCTCGGCATGCGCGACACACGATTCCTTTCGGACCGTTATGCAATCATCCCGAATCTCGCCGAGAGCTACGGACCGCGTAGCGGGGGGGGCGGATTCCGGATCGTGCGCTCCGAATACGACGGCGCGATTCAAGGGCCGGGCGGGATCCACACGACGGTCGAGGACTTCGGCCGCTGGCTCAACAACTATGACGCCGCCACGGTCGGCGGGCGCGACATCATCCAGACCATGACGACACCGACGAAGTTGAACAATGGGTCGCCGGCGACGTCCGGGCCTGGTATGGCATACGCGATCGGCTTGACGGTCGGAACGCTCCGTGGCCTGCGCGTCGTCGCGCACGGGGGGAGTTGGGGCGGGTTCCGCGGCCACTTTCTTCGCTTCCCCGACCAGCGATTTGCGGTGGCGACGTTCTGCAACCTGACGACGTCGGGACCGGATTCTCTCGCGGCAAAGGTGGCAGCGATCTACCTGGGCGACCGGATGCAACCCGACACGGTCGCGGCCTGGACGATCGCGCTGGCCGGTCAGCCGCGAGGCGCCACGTCGGCGGCTACGCTCCGCAACCTCGCGGGGGTGTGGCGGAACATCGAGCGCGGCGAGGTCCGGCGGACGCGGGTGAAGGGAGACACGCTCGTCTCGGCTGGAGACCCTCCGACGGTGTATGTGCCGTTAGGCGGCGGTCGTTTTCGTTCTGAGCGGACCGAGATCCACTTCGAGGGAGGACCGGCGAACGGCGCGCCCACGCGGATGATGGTCCGCACGCCAACGGATACGGTGACGTTCGTGCGGGCCGACACGGTCGTGCTCGACGTGGCGAAGCTCGCCGAGTACGCCGGCGACTACCGGAGCGACGAGGCGGAGGTGACGCAGACCTGGAGAGTGGAGAAGGGGCAGCTCGTGGTGTACGCGGGATACCGGCGACTCGGCATTCTGGAGCCAACCTACAAGGACGGCTTCACGCGAGGCGGGAGCGTGATCGATGTGGTGCGCGACGCCAAGGGCCGGATCACCGGGTACGTGGTCGAGTCGGGGCGGGTGCGGCACCTGCGGTTCACGCGGGTGCGATAGCTGGTTCGCGGGACGTGGGCGTAATGCGGACTTGATCGGGCAACCTAGCCGATGGCGATTCCAACCGACCAGCCGATGAGAATGTCAAAGTAGCGTCGGGGAGCTTCGGACATTGCAAGAAGCGCCTCGCCACGCTTCTTACGCTCGAATCGGAGACAACGTGCATCCGCATCGATACGCACGGCGCCTCGCGCGAATGCTCATCGTCCTCGCCTTGACCACCGGCACGGCCGTCGGTCAAAGCCCTCGCGACCGCGAAACGCGCATCGCGTGGTTGACGGCGAATGCGGCGCCCCTTCGTTCAATTGACCCCACGAGGCAAGCCGACGATTTCACAGATCTGGAGCCGCTTCGCCGAGCCATCGGTGACTCACGTGTCGTGATGTTGGGTGAGCAATCCCATGGTGATGGACCAACGTTTCTCGCCAAGGCCCGGATCATCAAGTATCTGCACCAACGCATGGGTTTCGACGTTCTCGCGTGGGAGGCGGGCCTCTTCAACGCCTCTGATATGGATGCAGCCGTGCGAGACACGTCGGTTTCCCTGGACCAGGCGCGCGGACGCGGATTGTATCCCATCTGGGCACTGAGTGCGCAGGTCGCACCGGTCTTCGAGTACGCGCGCTCGGTAGCGGCGACGCCGCGACCGCTCGAGATGACCGGGTTCGATCATCAGTTCTCTGGAGGAGGTGCGTCGCGTTGGGCGCCAGCCCTCATTGAGTTCTTCGACCGGGCGGACACTACCATCCTTCCGCAACAGTTCCGCTCGGGCTGGCGAAGCGATGTGCGAGCGATGTTCAGCTCCGACGCAAAGCCGGCGGACATTCGCGGCATTGCCGATAAGTGGCGCGGCCTGATGACCGCGCTTGATGGATCGCGTTCCACGCTCGAGAGGACACACGGAGCGACTCACGTCGCGTTCATGAGGCGCAGCGTTGACGCGGCACTGACTTCCCTCGAGGGACTCGCGCGTATGCGCGAGTCAGGTGGCCGGTTTGTGATCGCCGACAACAATTTCCGCGATCAATGGATGGGAGAGACGTTGGCGTGGCTCGCGAACGAGCGATACCGTGGCCGGCGAATCATCGTTTGGGCGGCGGCATCCCACACGCTGCGCGATCCGACGGCGATCGTCCTCGACCCCGGGGCCGGCTTCAGTTACCAGGGAATCGTCAGCATGGGACAGGTCGCGCACGCCGCCCTTGGCGACGCTGTCTACACCATTGCGTTCACGTCGGCCGAAGGAACAGCCGGACGCGTGACGGACAGTAAGACCACGCCGCTTTATCCTTTGAATCGAGGGTCGTTGGAGGACCTGCTCACGGCGATTGGACGACGTTTCCTGTTTCTGAATTTGCGAGGCCTTCCAGGCGACCACTGGCTGCGTTCGCCGATCACCGCCAATCCGCTCGGGAATTCGGGCGTGACGACAGATTGGACGCAGCAGTTCGACGCGTTGGTGTTCATTCGAACGATGTTCCCGAGCACCAAGGGACCGCTCGCTCCGGCGGATGCTATACTCACAGAGCCGTCATCCGTTCGCGGCCGATAACAGCTGAACTCGGCCGTTAGCGAGTCCGCCAGACACCGTCAGGAGACCTGATGTCAACCGAAGGCGTCGCTTCCCAGTTGCGTCGCGCCTGGCGGTGGTGAGGAGGCTGTATGAACTCGAGCCGTCGCAGGTTCTTACAAACATCAATGATGGGTTCGGCCGTGGTTATCGGCGCGCCGTTGCTGAACGTCGTGCGTCCAGGCTGGCTCACCGCGCGCGCAAAGGTGATCTCTGTGAACGAATTCTCCGAACTAGGCGGTGCTCCGAAACCCGCGCTCGCGGCCTTCGATCATTTTCAACTCGGCTGCTCCGACCTCGACGCTGGAATCGCCTGGTTCGAGGGACTCACTGGCACGCGTCCGGGTTTCGGCGGTGTCCATCCAGGCCGCGGTACGCGCAACGCATTGGCATCCCTTGGTCCGCGTCACTACTTAGAGGTATACGCTCCCGATCCGCAGCAATTGAATGTGAACAATGACACCGTCCGACGTCTTCGCGGCCTTACGGCTCCAACCATCATCGGCTGGGCCATCGGCACAAAAGATCTGGAGGGACTCAAGCGCGAGGCCGATGCCGGCGGAATCAAAGCCACGGTTACTCCTGGCTCGCGCCAACGCCCCGACGGGAAACTGTTGCGGTGGCGTTTACTTAACCTCGACGCCCCACCACCGCTCGCGCCCTTCTTCATCGAGTGGAGCGCCGATTCGCTTCATCCGTCGACCGACGCGCCGTCGGCCGGAACGGTGGAACGGCTCGTCTTGGAAGTTTCTGAGCCGGAGAAACTTCTCAAGACCCTGCATAGCTTCAGTATCGCGGCCGAAGTTCGCCAAGCCTCTGCCCCGCGCGTTCGGCTCACTCTGGCAACGAAGAAGGGTCGCGTCGAGATTGGTTGAAAGGAGCAACGAGGAGCGCTCCTCGGCGCGCTCGCTAACGATCATTGGAGCTAAGCGGCAATCTGTGGATTACGCCCGCCTGCGGCGGCCCTTCGATTTGATTCGCTTGCAGCTCAGTTTGGGCGTTAGCCAGCGATTCTGCTGCGGGGTAGTAATGTCATGAGTCACGATCTTGAGTCGGCCATTCACCGCCTAAGCTGGAATGCAGCGAGCTTCAGATATTTCTAACGGAGTGGGCGGTCCGGATCACTCAAGCGTGGTCGCCGACGCCTCCCGAAACCGCTGGCTAACCAACGCTGAAGCCGACAAATCGTCTATTGAATTGTTGCGGCTTCGCCGCAGCTCTTATTAATGCCTTTGCCCCTTTACTCGGGCACTAGGCTGTCACTCGGCGACTTCGAACTCGTAATAGTTCGTGACGTGCTCACTAGGATGACCACCATGCGTCGCTTCTTCAGTTCTGCGTGCTTCGTCCTCGGTACCGTTTGGAGCGCCGCCGGCACTCTCAAACTCCTCTTTGGCGTTCGACTCACTCTACCGCTTCTTCCACCCCTCGGGCTTGAGCAGGTTTCTGTCGCTCCGTCGATCGCAATTGGCCTCGCCTTCTTCGCTACCGCCGCCATCCTCGCCCGCGTGCCTCGGCGTACCGAAGCGGCAGACCTCCTGGATTCAACGCTCGAGCCTCACCGACTCGTTGACGGCGCAGCAGTTCCCGTAGTATCCGCAGCGCGCGCCTCGGTGCGTCAGCCTGATAAACGCTGACGCTGCCGAACGAGCTTCGGATTGCGCGCGGCTTAGCCTCGCGCCTCGCGCCGTCGCGCTCCGCATCTATCCCGTCGGGGGCGTCTTCAACATCGGTGAGCCGTTTCTTTTTTCGGCGGTCCGCGGCACCGGCGACAGTGCGGACCTTGGTACCGCAAGCAACGTCTATGGACGTCGTCGGACACGACCGTGGCCGTCATCCGACCGGATGGCAGCTTCCGTGCGCGCTGTGTCGGCGTCACGACGATTACCGCAAACATGGTTGAGGATTCGCGTGTGCTGGCAGGGCGGCGAGCGGTTTAGTTGCCTCTGGCACGGTCGCCTGTGCGTTATTCGGCATCGCGACGCAGACGCCTAACGGGCACTGAAGCTGACCCCATCGCGCAATCGACTATTGCTAGGTTGTGAGTAGGAGCTGAAGTGTGCTGGATGATCATTCGTGTCGGGTGAGGACGATGTCGTGACGCAACCTTCCATCGAGACCGACCTCGTGACGGCAATCGTCGCCGTGTATCGCGCCCGGCTCGAGGATTTCGTAAGCCTGCGCGATGCACTGGCCAAGCGACTGCGCGCCGAAAAGCGGCGTGACGATGCAGTACTCGTAAAGGCGTTGCGTAAACCGAGCCGGATCGCATGGACGCTCGACGGCGTCGTTCACGAAGATCCGGCGTCGATCGATCGTCTCGCGGCCGCAATTGCCGAGGTGCAGACCGGCGCAGATCTTCGAATTGCGCTCGAGAGTGTGAAGGAGGCCGTCCGTGCTGTTGCGGCGGCGGGTGCGCGAGTCGCGGTCCGCGCGGAGTACCCGATCGAGCCGAACGTACTCGTCACAGCCGTTCAGGCGATCATTGGCGACGAGAGCGCCTTTGCGGAGCTTCGTGCCGGACGACTCGTCGACGTGCCCGAAGGCGGCGGGTTGAATCTGCTCTTTGCGCTCACGGCGAATCCTGCGTCACCAAAAACAGCCGTGTCACCGAGCCCGCCAACGCCGCCGCCCGTTGAGCCCGTGAAACCCGATCCGCGCATCGCGCTCGGCGCCGAGGCGCGCGCAGAGCTAGATCGTGCCGAGAAGTCTCTCGCTGAGATGCGCGAACAGTCGGACCGTGCAACAGCGTTACTGCGCGACGCCAAAGCAAAGTTCGATGCCGCGGAACGCGCGCTATTGCTCGCTCAGACAGAACTCGAAGCGCGGCGTGACGACGTCGACCGCACTCAACGACACGTTCATTCCACGGCAGCGACTCTCGAAGACGCCCAACGAGCAGTCGACGACGCTCGCCGGCGTCTGGCGAAATTCACCTGAGCGCCGTTCTCAGAGCGCTCGCTTCCCAATCGAGAACAGCGTCGGCGCGTTGGACTAGGCGTGCGCGGGGAACGACACGCGGAACTCCGTCCGTCCTCGCTCGGATAACAGGCCAATTTCGCCGTTGTGGCGGCGCGTAAGACGGCGCGCGATGTCGAGGCCAAGACCGGTGCCCTGACCCACGGGTTTGGTGGTGAAGAACGGGTCGAAGACTTTGTCGTGTAGCTCGAGCGGAATACCCGGACCGTCATCGACCACAGTGACGGTGACGCGGCCGCTGATCGTCGACGCCGTCACCGTTACGGTGCCGCCGGTGCCGATTGCATCGAGCGCGTTGTCGACGAGGTTCGACCACACTTGGTTGAGCTCTCCACCCACGGCGAGCACGGGCGCAAGCTCCGGGTGCGTGTCGAGGGTGAGCGTGGCTTCCTTGGCGGATGCCTTCGCGCGCAGGACAGAAACGGTGTCGCGCAATCCCTGCGCGATGTCGATCGGCTCGATCGCGGCGGCGCGATCCATGTAGGTGAAGCGTTTCACCGCCCCCACCAGATCATGGACCCGTGCGCTCGCCTTCTGCACATCGGAGGCGAGCGAGCGCGCGAGAGACTCGGCCGCGATCCACCGCAAGGCGACGCCGAGGACGTCGGTGCCGATCGTGCCGAGAAGCGTGTCCAGCACCGGCGCCGTCGCGCCCAAGTCGACGAGCGCGGGCGCGGTATCGCGATCGGCGCCGTGTCGCTCGAGCCATTCGATCAGCGCGTCCTCGCGATCGGCGCGTTCGAGCGGCGACTCCGGTGTACGGGCGGTGTGGATGCACGACGCGCGCAGGCTCTCTATGGCTTCGAGTTGCTCGGGGGAGAGGTTGGCCGCTCCGCGTGCGTGCGACGCCTCCACGAGCTCGCCGAGCGAGTCGCCGAGCAAGGCGGCGCCGCGCGCGGCGGCCGAGGCGGGGTTGTTCAGCTCGTGCGCCAATCCCGCGGACAGCTTGCCGAGCGAGATCATCTTCTCGTCCTGCAAGTCGGCGCTGGTGAAGGCGCGCGCGCGGTCGAGCATCACGTGGACGAGCGCCGTGGTCAGTACGGGACACTCGTGCACGAGCGCTGGGAAATGGACGCGGTCCAGATTGATGAACGCGCCCGCCTCCATTCCGATCCCCGCCGCCACGGACAGGTTGACACGCGAGTAGGGGAGGAAACCGGTCACGTCTCCGGCGCGCCAATCGGCGACCCGCTTGGGTCCGGCGCCGCGGTCGATGAAGGCGCTGATGACGCCGGACACCACGATGAAGCATCCCAGCCCTTTCTGCTCGTCCTCGGTGGCTCCGCGCGCTACGATCGTCTCGCCGGCCATGAAGGGACGAAGCGTCGCGCGCGCGGCGACCCACTCGAGCTCCGCGCGCGGAGCGGCGCCGGCGACGCGATGGGCGGCGAGCAGGGCGACGAGATCGGGATGAGATTCGGTGGCCATGATCGAAGCATACCTCCGCGGGCGTAAGGCCGCGAAGGTAACCGCGATCGTTGCCTACTTCCGCTCCAGTGTCATGCGGTGCGTACCTATTGCGGCGGAGGTCCGCCCGCGCGGCCAGCAGGCTTCGGAAACGAGTCGATCAACTCCGCCATGCGCGTCCGTGTCGCCTCGTTCGGCAGGCGGCCGATGCCGCCGCCGATGTCGTCGAGCGCGTGCGACACCTTAGTCGTCCCCATACGGGCCACGGTGACGGCCGGGTGGCTGATCACGTACTTGAGGAAGAACTGCGCCCAGGTCTTGGCGTCGAACTCGTCGGCCCACTCTGGAAGGGGCTTGTTGGCGACGCGCGAGAAGAGGCTCGTGCCACCCGTGCAACTGCGTCCTTGAGCGTTGTTGAATGGGAAGAACGCCATCACGCCGATCTTCCGCTCCCGGGCGAGCGGTAGGATCTGGGTCTCGACGCCGCGATTGCTCACGTCGTAGTCGACGCCGATGAAGTCGATCGGCTCACTGCGCATGAGCGCCTCGAGCTGGGAAGACTGGAAGCTCGCCGAAATCGTCTGCACGCCGATGTACCGGACGCGCCCCGCCTTCTTCTCATCCTTCAGGGCCGCGATGGTTGCGGCATCGGCCGCGACTGGAAGCATGACCAGGTCGATCCGTGGCACCTTGAGCCTCGTTAACAACGAGTCGATGTGCGGTTTCACGAGGCCGGCCTCCGGCGCGGCGTTGCCGGGAGTACCGCGCGTCGACCAAAAGAGCTTGTTCTGAATCCCGAGCTCGTTGGCGGCCGTGATGTGGAACTGCTCCGATGCCGGGTTGACGTGCATCACGTCGTAGACTCTGCCGCCGCTGTCGGCAAACGTCTTGAGGACCTCCGTGAGCGCGGCGTGATCCGCGCACCCCGGGTGGTTGCTGAACGAGAGTCCGACGGCCGGAAGCATCTCACCAGAGGACGGAATGGCGCGCTGAATGAGCTTTCCACTCGGCTGCCGCAGTGCCTGAAGTGCGCGGAGCAGCTCCGGAGTGAGCGCCAGCGTGGCGCCGGCACCGAGGGACCGGCCAAGCCATTCACGACGCGAGATCATACGGTCTCTCCTTCGTGGTTGATCGTTCGTCCTTGATCCGCACGCAGCCGAAATCGTTGGCCTTATTCAGCGCGCAATGCCTCCGTCGGCTGCACACGCAACGCGCGCATCGTCGGGACCACGCAAGCGAGCATGCAGACGCCGAGCATCACGATCGCGTAGCCGCCCAGAAGCACAACCTCGGCAGGTGTCAGCACTCCGCCCACCCCGCTCCCGCGGAATTGCGTCGTGTTCCCAACGCCGATCGATGCGACGAAGATCAACACACTCCCCGCGATCACGCCCAGGCTCACCTGCGTCAGTGGACGCCTGAAGATCGACGTGATCACTCGGCGCGAGCTCGCACCCAGTGCCACGCGGACCCCAATCTCGCGCGTACGGCGAGCGACGATGTACGCCAGCACCGCATAGATACCCGCCAGCGACAAGAGAAGAGCGACTGCCGTCATGCCGATGATGATCCGGACCCAGAGACTGTTCATCCAGATCAACGGCGTCGTCACGTGATCGAGGCGCGTCACCTTCTCGACGCGGAGCGCTCCGTCGACCATCGCGGCGAGCTCGCGAACACGCGGTGCGAGCGACAGTGGATCGCCGCGACCGTGCACAATGAGCTTGTTGGAGCCTTGGCTTCCCGGAACGACCGGTAGATAGAGGCCCGGCTCTCGCTGAGGCATGGCGGCGCTCGCCAATCCGAGCTCCTTCACCACGCCGACGATCTCGTACGACGGCAGTTGGGCCGCATTCGAGTCGGCTGCGCCCGAGGTGAGACGGACCCGATGGCCAATCGGATTCCGTCCGGACATTACGAGATCTACAAATGCCTGATCGACGATCACGACGCGAGCCTCCTGCGAGAGATCGGCGTTCGTGAACGAGCGCCCCCTCAGCACCGGTGCCTGGAGCACGTCGAAGTAGGAAGGATGGACCCGCGCGGCTGCCACCCATCGGGACGCGATCCCCGGCAGCGACACCACCTCGACGCGGCGATAGCTATGGTCCTCTGCCGGCAACGCGTCGACGAAGGTCACGCCGGTGATGCCAGGCTCCGCCATGAGTCGCTGGCGCAACGCGTCGAGCGAAGCGGTGATCCGCCCTTCGAGCGCGGCGCGCGCCTCGGGTGTCGTCGTTTCGTCGAGCGAACCGTCAATGCCCAGGGTGGCGCCGAGATACTCCTTCGTGGCAAAGCCGGCGTCGTAGGACTCGACACGTTTGGTCTCGCCGCGCGCGAGCATCGCGACCGCCGGCAAGGCGACGGTGAGCGCAACCTGCGTGACGATGACTGCCGTCCATACACCGCTGAAGCTCACACCACCGCCGCCGGCAGTGCCCGCGCGCAATCGCGTGCCGAGTCCCCGGGTGATCTTCCGCGCCGGCATCACTCCCGCCACCACCGCCCCGATCACCGTGAGCGCGAGCGCGGAGGCGATGGTCATGGGCGAAAGATTGAAGTCGACCCAGAACGGAAGCATCCCGTAGTTCATCTCGATGTACGGGCGCCCCAGGCGCACTAAGGCGAACTGCGCCAACGCCAGGCCGACGACGGCCGCGACGCTGGCGAGCACCAACGCTTCGGCGAAGAGCTGCGTCACGATGCGCCGACGGCTCGCGCCGAGGGCGCTCCGAACGAGAAGTTCCGACTCGCGAGACGCGGCGCGCGCGAAGAGGAGCAGCGCCACCGTGCTGCACACCACGACCATGAGCACGACAACGAAGAAGTAGCTGACCCCCTTAATCGCCAGCATGTCGGTGTTGTTGACACCAAGCTGCGTGTACGGCGTCACGTAGGGCTGAATCTGCGCGTGTGTCGCCGGGTGCTCGACGGCGAGCCGCTTGCCGATCGTCGTGAGCTCCGCTTGCGCGCTCTCGAGCGACATGCCGTTCGCGAGTCGACCGAACACCTTGATGGCAATCCCACGCCGCGGCTCCGCGCCTGCCGCGTTCAAGCGCAGCGGCAACCAGACTTTGTGCGCCATCGGGAACGCGAAATCCTCCGGCATCACGCCGACGACCGTCGCGAAGGTGGTCCCGAGCTTCACCGTGCGTCCGACAATCTGCGGGTCGCGATCGAAGCGCCTGGTCCATACATCGTAGCCGAGCAGCACCACGGGCGTCGCGCCCGCCGCTTCGTCCGACTCGGTGAGCACTCGGCCGAGCAGAGGGCGCTCAGGGTCAATGCGAAACGCAGACGCCGTGATTTCCGCCGCTATCTCCGACTGCGCCGCACCGTCCGCGCCCCTCAGGTTCACGCTTGCATCACGATACGCGCCAAGGTCGGTGATCGACCGCGAGGCGCGCCACAACTGATAATCGTACAGGACGCGATCCTCGTCCTGGCTCGTCTTCCGGTCCCAGTTCTGGATACGGACGATGCGATCGCCGTCCGGCAGTGGGAGCTTCGTGGTCGTGATCGCCCCGAACATCTGGAACGTGACAGCCCCGAACCAGATGCCGAACGCCATCGCGAGCCCGCCGACCATGGTGAGCCCCGGATATTTCACGAGCATGCGGAAGCCCAACTTCAAGTCGAGCGACAGGCCGCTGAACCAGGCCGTGCCGCGGCCGTCGCGGAGCGTTTCGCGATGCTGCTGTACGCCGCCGAACGTCGCGAGCGCGCGTCGTCTCGCTTCGTCGTGACCGACCTTCTGCTCACGCGCGATCCGCTGCGTTTCCATCTCGATGTGGAAGCGAAGCTCGTCGTCGATGCGCGCCTCGGCGGCTCGCGGGGCGAGAAGGCGCAGCCGCGCTCGCGCGGCGTGGAACCATGTCATGGTGGGAATACTCCGGGGTGACGACTTGCGCGGGGCAATTAAGGAACGCCGAGGACGGCTTCGAGGCCGGACGCGAAGCGCCGCCAACTCTCGAGCTCGACGCCGAGGGCGCGGCGTCCGGTTGTGGTCAGTCGGTAGTACCGCGCGCGCCGATTGTTGTCGGTCGTGTCCCAGTCACTGGTGACCAGCCCGTCTTTCTCGAGACGCTGGAGGGCGGGATAGAGCGCCCCCTGTTTCACTTCCAGCACTCCGTTCGAGATCTGCTGCACGCGCTGGCTGATCCCCCAGCCATGCATCGGCGCGATGGACAGGGTCTTGAGGATGAGTAGGTCGAGCGAGCCCCGTAGGGCGTCGGTTTGTGGCCGGGAAGGCACGATGAGCTCCGGGCGCTCTTCTGTAGCTGGCTACAGTAGCATATCAAGCGCTCCTGTCGACGTCAAGAGGAGGCCGCTCGAACCTAGAGACACGAAGACCGGTTCCAGCGTTAGGTTGGCACTCACACCCTTGTCGCGGCACAAGTGACAAAACTCCGCCATCTTGCTGTGTTGGTCATGCTCGTCGCGTCAGCCGAAGTGCAGGCGCAGCGCGCTACGGCCACGTTGCGGCACTCGGATCAGTTCTCCGCTGTTCGTTGCGATAGCAGCGTCGCAAAAGCGCTCATGGGTCGGCGTGTCACAGGAGGGCGCGTCGTCGAGATCGAGCGCGCGCACGTGGATATTGGGCTCAAAGATCTCGGTGCCAGCGAGATCACCGACAGCCTCTGGTTCATCACGCGGTGCTCGACAATCCTGCCTGGCGCCCGGCCGGCCAGCCCGTCTATCTGACCGGCGACAGTACCATGATGCGGACTATTGCAGCGTGGAAAATTGACGAACGTTCGCGACGCTTCGTGCCGATCGATACGGCGGGGCTTCGGTGCGCGCGCAGCGGGATGTTCAGCATCGATGGCGGAATGTAGGTTCTCGCTCCGCGCGTTAGACGGCAGCGACTCCATCTCGGAAAGATGCGCACGGTTCTACTCGCGATACTGATCTTCGGTTGCGCTCCGGCGAGTCCCAACAGCGACTCCGTCGCCGCGGCTCGGTCGCTGTCCCTCGTCGGCACGTGGCGCGCAGCCGATTTCGTCATTCCGACTGCGAGCGATAGCGCCCATCAGCATCCGCTCGGGCGGCCGCCGCGCGGTTACTTGGTCTACGACGCGACCGGTCATGTGTTCTTCCAAATGGCAAAGGGCCTTGCCTTGCTCCCCGAATTGCGCGGGCGCTGGCAGCAGGCCGATTCCGCGACGTTACATGGACTGATGGCGGATGCCGTGGCCTATTTTGGTGAATATCGCGTGGACCGCACGAACGGTCGCGTTGTTCATCGCATCGAAGGGGAGATTCCTCCGAACCTCGGCACCACAGAGGTTGCGACACCGTTCCGGTTGAATGGCGATACGCTACAGCTCGGACGCGACAGCTCCGTCCATTGGCTATTTCTTCGAGTCCACGGCGCCACACCGGGGCCGCCCGAGCGCTGAAGCTGATAAAGCATGCGTTGAATTGTTTGGGCCTACCCTGCAAACTCTCATCTGTTCGCATCGCCAATTCCCATCACTCATTCCGCGGGTCGCTCATGTCGCCGCTCTCGTTTGGAGTCTTGGCCGGTTTGGGATTCGGAGTTTTGGCCATCGCGATGATGCTCCCGCTGCAATTCCCTGACAAACGAGCGGCCCTGCTCGGCGCCTTCATCAATCGGTTCGCCATCGGCCTGTTGATTCCGCTCGTGCACCTACCGATGCCCGCGCTCCTCGGTGGACTCATCGTGGCCCTTCTCCTTAGCCTGCCGGATGCGATCATCACCAAAGCGTTCGCGCCAATTCTTTCCGTCGGCGCAGTCGGCGGCGTAGTCATCGCTTGGCTCGCAACGCATTTCGTCTACGCGGCTGCAGCCTAGATCGGGAGTCTCGCACTCCGGCCGCCAGCTCGAGCGTCGACCCAGATGACGTCCATTCAGAGTCCGTCGCGCGGCTCGACGGCGCTCCGGTACCTCTGGTCTCGGCGACGTTGGGCGTATGGCGCCTACATGGTCGTTGCCGCCCTGCGAATTCCAGCGCGCGTCGGCTTCCGACTCGTTGCGCCGGTCTGCGACGTACGCTTGACGCTCGACAACGCGGCGAGATCAATGACAAAGGTGCCGCACATCGTGTTGTTTGCCGCGTTCTTCGTGATCACCGTCGTCCAATTCGACCAGCTCAGCCGGCGGGCGCTAGGGTGGAGCTTGCTGGCGACAATCGCCCTCGGCCTCCTGGTCGAGTTGGAGGAAGGCGCAACGCGCACGGGCAACTGCCGTCTCACCGATGTCCTACCGGATGTCACGGGAGCCGGCGTCGCTGCCGCGATTCTGCTGGTCGGAGCGCTGCTCGTCGGCTTATCGCGGCGCGTGAGACCGCAAGGGTGAATAGCGACGAATCCTCACCGCGACTTCATCGCGCCGTAATCTCGTGGTGAAGAGAGCCTAACAATGGCAGTGCATTCTGGAGCTCCACGAATCCGGAGCTCTCATCATGCGCTCGCCTGTGCAGGCCGCCCCGAACGTGACGCCCATGGTTGACGTGATGCTGGTGTTGCTCATCATCTTCATGGTCGTGGCACCGAATCTCCTCGACGGATTCCGCGCCGAGCCGCCGAAGGCCGTGAATGTGAAAGACCATCCGCTGGACTCGGCCGACGTCGTGCTGGGCATCGATGCGGCGGGCCGTTATTTCCTCAACAAGCGGCCCGTTCCGGCAGAAGATCTGGGTGGACGTCTGCAGGCCATTTATCATGGTAGCCACCGCGAGCCGATCCTCTATCTCAAGGCCGACCGCGACCTCGATTACTCCAAGGTCTTGGCGGCGATCGACATTGCTCGCAACAATGGAGTCGTCCTCGTTGCGATGGTCACGCAACAGTCGGCGCTCACACGACCGTAGATCTCATACATCTCTGTATGGCAGCTTGACTTCGCGCGCCCGGTCATGGAACGTCTCGCCGTGGACGTGCTGACCACTCGGCGGACATTGGCCGGGTGGCGCAGTCAACTGAATGGAGGCCTCATCACGAGCGGTGGCGGTGGCTTCTCCATTGGCTACGATTCAAACGAGGACGAACACAGCGAACCGCCGGCCTGACGCCAACAACACTCTCATTGAACGAGTTTCTGCTTGGACATCGTTTTACAATCGCAATGCAGGCGAGCAGCCGTCATCCTAGTCTCGGCGTTTGCGCTGGGACTGCTGTCATCGCGGCAAGGCGTCGCGCAATCGACTGCTGCGGGGGCTTGCAGGACCGATCGTATGCTTTCGACTCTCACCGCAGAGCGCGGACGCGGTTGTCGCAACGAGGTCAGGACACGCCGGTCGCGGCGCACTCACGGGCGCTCTGATTGGAGGGGTCCTCGGTGCGGTGGGCGGATCTTTCTACAATGTCGGTTGCGTGCGTGACCCCTGTAACGCGAGTCGCCTGCGTGCCGGTCTGATAATGTTATCCGCCGGTGAGGGCGCCGTCGCCGGCGGATTGCTCGGGAGTCTCATCGGTTGGGCGTGGCCGACCGGTCGACCGTAGTCCGCGGTCGCGCTTTATTACGTGAATGCTGCCTCGCGATCGCTTCCGCCTCTCGGCGAGTACGTCGTCGCTGATCATCCTGGCCGGCATCACCGCGTGCGCAACACTGCCGCGACGCGACGGCCTGCGCGACGCCCACCTTGAACGCCTTTACTTCGGACGGAATATCGGCGACACGGCCGTCGTGAGTGACTCCGCTTGGGCCATGTTTGTCCGCGACGTCGTCACACCGAGCTTCCCTGAAGGCGCGACAGTGTGGGACGCCGCCGGTCAGTGGCGCGCTCCCGACGGGACGGTCGTTCGAGAGCGAAGCTTCGTCGTCGAGTTGTTGCATCTCGTGACTCCCGACGTCGAGCGCCGGGTTCAGAGCGTCATGGACGCGTATAAGCGTCGCTTCGCGCAGCAGTCTGTCCTGCGCATGGTGACGAATGTCCGAGCGAGTTTCTAGCCGTCCTGTCTACAGCTTCTTCAAGGTGGCGTGATTGCCCGCGTTGTCCCGCCGCAGCTCGGTCACGGGGCCGCGGTCGCCGTTCGCGCGGCGGAAGGTGATCGTCGTGTTGTCGTCGGAGTAGAACGCGAGTCCTCCGGCCCAGGCCAAGGGTTGCGCGCGCCCGCCAACGGGTCCGATCGCGAGCCCCGCGTCGGTCTTTGAGACCTCGATCGTGACCGTCCCGATTCTCGCGCCGTTGACCGTCTGGTATTTGCCGACGAGGTCCGTGGCGTCGCCCGTGTAGTGCGTCACCGTCGGCCGAGGGAGGGGAAGTACCTGCGCGGCGAGGAGGAAGCTCACGCCGCCCGGCACGAGATTCGTCGGCGACGTGTTCATGAGGACGACGACGGCCAGCTTTCCGTCGGGATACCACGCGACATCGGAGCGGAAGCCGGGCGCTGTGCCGCCATGCCCGATGTACTTCATGCCGCGGTATTCCTCGCCGACCTTGATGCCCATCCCATACTGCAGCTTCGTGCCGTCGTCGAGCGTCGCTTGCGTCGTCATCTCGGCGTACGACTTGGGCGAGAGCACCCTGCCGCCGTGAAGCGCCTTGGTCCAGGTGATGAGATCGCCCGCCGTGGAGCAGAGCGCGCCCGGAGCGAAGACCCAGACATAGGAGACCTTCGGTGCGCGGCGGATGACGCCGTTTTGCAGGTTATAGCCGTGCGCGCGATGCGGGATGTTCGCGTCGCTGTCGCAGTACATCGAGCGCTTCATCCCCAGCGGGTCGAAGATCTGTTTCTTGAGATAATCCTCATACTTCATTCCGCTCGCCAGCTCGACGACGCGGCCGAGGATCCAGAAGCCGGAGTTGCTGTAGTTCTGCCCCGTACCGGGCCGGAACGCGAGCGGCTCGAGCTTGATCAGCTTGTAGGCGGAATCGCGCGGGTAGCGCGGCGCGAACCAGTTGAGCTCGAACTCGTCTTGGTCGGCGAACCCGAAGACGCCGGACGTATGCGATAGCAGCCGCCGCAGCGTGATCTTGTCGCTGCCCGCTACGTCGGGCAGCCACTTCGAGAGCGGATCGTCGAGGCTCAGCTTCCCCGCGTCGCGCAGCAGCAAGATCGACGCGGCGGCGAACTGCTTCGAGACCGAGCCGATCTCGAACATCGCGTCGGTTTGCATCGGCACATCCCACTCGACGTCGGCCTTGCCGTAGGCCTTCATGAGAAGGGTGTCGTTGCCCTGGACCATCGCGACGACCATTCCGACGGTGCGGTTGGCGGCGACGAAGGTGGCGGCGATGGAGTCGAGCTTTTGGCGATTCACCGCGGGTTGCGCACGCAGGGTGGACGCGCCGACGAGGCCGACGAGGCCAATTGCTGTGAAGTACTTCATGCCACAAAGTATAACATCGATCGCCGGGGTCAAGACATTTGTGACAACGTTCTCAAAGCAGTTTCTGCTTCTCGGCGTCCGTGAGCTCGTCCTCACGGGGGTAGGGCAATTCCCGGCCTAGTGCCCGTCTGGCCACGGCCAGCGAACCAGACGCGCAGACCGCGGAAGCAAGGGCGAATGTTGGCGTGATCACCAGCACATCTCCCAACTCGAGGGACGCCGCCTTGGCGAAGATGGCCGCTAACACGAGGCCGCCCACGGCGCCCCACCCCGCGAAACGGGGAAGCGACATCTGATCAAATCTGCGACGGCCCTCGGTCAGCGCGAGGAACGCGGAGAATATGAGTCCGGCAACAAAGCCGAGTACACCAAAGATGATAGGGAAAGGGGCGTCCGCGGCGAAGCGGGTCACCACCGCCAGCACGAAGCCCGCACCGGACCACGCGACTCCCCACGTGAAACCCATTCCAATTGCACCGCGAATGCGTCGCAGCCACTTCCCCATGATCGCCCCCGGTCCTGGCGCGGGTCGAGCGCCAAGTCCTTTGTGTTGCAAAGTACGGGGTGCTCCTCGCCCCGAGCAAGACCCATGTCACGGTACCGTATCGCAACGCTGGTCGTGAGATGCTTTCAGGCAACTAGACTGCGTTCGGCAGCGTCCAACACGGAGACCGTCCTTCGCGTTCACCCTGTCATGCCCCATCTATGAAACTGCTGGAGAAAGCCGCGCCGGCTGCTTCCTTTGGTTATGTGGCAGCTACCTGCGCTGCCTTGCTCGCTGTGAGGGCACCGGCCGCGCGGGCGCAACTGCGGATGTCGCTCACCTTTTCGCCGGCGCTATCCGACACCGCGGCGCCCCTGGCCGTCAGTCTCCTGTTACGGCCTCGTGCCGATTCGGTGCTGATGCTTCAGCTGCCGGACGAGTGGGCGGGACGCACTCAACTCTTCCGCAATATTGTCGATCTTCGTACGCCGACACGCGGTGCGAGGATCGACGCGACCGATCGCCCGGACCGGGTTCGTCTCGTCGCCGATCCCCGGCGCGACGTCGTCGTGACGTGGCGACTGAAAGCCACCCCGCCGGCCTCGTCGGCGCCGGATGGGCACAATCATTCCGAGGTGGGACGTGCGTGGGCGCAGGTCGTCGGGCAGGAGTCGTTGGTCCTGCCGGCTTTCGACGGCGGGACCCCAGTCGTCGTCGACTTCGCGTTCCGTGACTTCGATCGAAGCGCGATCGTGGCGACGTCCTTCGGCGCGCCATCGTCGCCGGGCCTGACGTGGAGTGCGCGTACACAACTTGGGCGTATTCAAGACGCCGTGTACGACATCGGCGCGACGCCTGGCGCGGTGCGCAGCTATCGCTCGAGGATCGCCGGGGGAGAATTCATGATTCTCATTCGCGGCCATCTGTCGATCGACGACAGCGCGCTCGTCAACGGCGTGACGCGTGTGGTGGACGCCGAACGCGGATTCTGGCGGACGCCATCACCACCGAATTACCTGGTGTCGATAGGGGTCGCCCCGCGAGGCAGCTTGGGCGGACAACGGTTGACGAATGCCTTCGTCGCCAACATCGACTCGACGCGACGAATGGACGACGATGTGCTTGGCCTTTTCGCGCACGAGTTCATGCACGACTGGATCGGGAGCGGCGTGCTGTCCGCGTCGGCGGCGATTCCCGATGGCAGCATTTCCTGGTTCACCGAGGGATTCACCGATTTCGCCGCGCGTCGCGTGCTGCGCACGGCGGGCTTGTTGTCGGACTCGGCATACATCGCGGCGATCAATCGCGACTTGCTCGGTCACGCGATCTCGACGGCGCGAGATTCCTCGTGGACCGCGATCGTCAATGGCCGCTGGCGCGACGGCGCGATGCAGCGCGAGCCATATTTGCGCGGGGAGCTGATCGGCCTGGAGCTCAACGCGGCAATGCTCCGCGCGACGAACGGGCGCGTATCGCTCGATTCCACGCTACGACACATGACGGCTCAGCGTGACCGCTTTCGCAGTGGGCTCATTCAGGAAACACTCATAGAGCAACTCGGGTTGCAAACCGGACCGGCTGCGGCTCGCGACATCGTCGGCCAGTTCCTGGCGGGCGGACCGATCGCGCTGTCCGCCGACGCCCTTGGAGGCTGTATCGCTAGCGCGATGGTTCAACGGCCGACATGGGATCCGGGCTTCGACATCGACGCGTCGCTCGCCGCGAAGAGTGTGGTGCGTGCGCGCCCCGGCGGCCCCGCCGCGTCGGCGGGTTTGCGCGACAGCATGGCGCTCCTCGGAGTCAGCATCTCTCGCGGCGATCCCACGAAGCAAATCAGGCTGCGCGTGCGCGCTGGTACGGACACCACGCGTATCGAGTATCTACCCGCCGGCCCACCCGTTACCGTCCAACAGTGGTCGCGAACACCCGCCTGCACGCCGTGACCAGGCCGCAAAACGATTGGCTGCGCTGGCGCCATTTGCGTACGACAATCACCTTCGCCAGTTTGGTGTCTGACGTGGTCGATATCCGGGATGGCGTAATGCCAATGACCGTAGAAGAGACGTCGTCGTTCGCGTGGAAGCGACTGGGACGCGGTTTCGTGCAGCGCGCGCTCGCGCTGGCGGTTGTGCTGGCGCTCATTGTTCTATCGTATCGTTTGATGCGCGCGCCGATCCATGGCGTGCACACCGCGACCGATTGTGCTCGCGCCTATGCGGACGCGCGAACCTATGGCGAGAAGCTCTCGGCCGACAACCTGTCGTTTCAGGACCCGACCCGACCCGGTGTGGACATGAGATGCGGCATGGTGCGGGCCGGCGTCGTCGCCCGCGCGCGCCAGTAGGGTGATCCGGGTTCGGTGCGGTGCTGTTCTGGCGGCGATCACTGCTTCGACATCCGCGGCGCAAGTAGCAGCCGCGCGCGATCCGCGCTTGTCACTGGACGAGTTGCCGGTGGTCACGCGCATATCGGTGCCGTCGTCCGCCGACTGGATGGCATTCGGATTCGGGTCACTGTGGGTGGTGAATTACCGGCCGAGCCGCGTCTCCAGAATCGACACCGCGACAAACCGGGTGACCGCCGACATCACGGTAGGTCGCGGCGGATGCCTGGGTGTCGTTGTCGCCGATGGACGCGTGTGGGTTCCGACGTGTGGGGACGGCGTCGTCAACGAAATCGATCCCGCGAAGGATTCCGTCGTCCGCCGGATACCAGCGCCGATCAAGACCGGCCGTGAGGGTGCCGTCGCATACATCGACAATGCGCTCTGGATTCCGGACAACGCGAGCGACTCGAATTCGACCACAGTAAGCCGACTGGATCTACGGACCGGCACAATCACTAATCGGGTCAGCACCGGCGCGCGTACCGATGTCGTCGTCGCCGGTTTCGGCAGCGTCTGGGCCGCGAGCAGTGCCGAGAATGTCGTATCGCGAATCGATCCGTCGTCGGGGCGAGTGCTGGCTCGGATCGCGGTGGGACGCTCCCCCAAGTTCATGGCCGCCGGCGAAGGCGCCGTATGGGTTCAGAACCGCTACGACGGTTCCGTCTCACGCATCGATCCAGCGACGAACCGCGAGGTCGCGCGAATCTCAGCGTGGGCTCCGACACCCGCCGGAGACATCGCCGTCGGCGGCGGTGCCGTGTGGCTCGGTGTCGATGGGACGCCCGTGATTCGAATCGACGCACGGACCAACGTCGTCACCCACCAATTCGTCGGGGGCTACGGTATCGACGCGATCCGCTGGGACTCGGGGTCGATATGGATTGCCGATCACAGCAAAGGTGAGGTGTGGCACGTCGATGCGCGACGCATCATCCCACGTCAATGACACCGTAGCTGATGGGTGATTTATTGGGTATGAGAATCCATTTGACTGTTGTCGCGCTGGCGAGCGCGCTCGCACAGACGGCAATCGCACAATCGCCGACCGCCAAAACTCTCGTGGGGACGTGGCGTGGTACATCAGCGTGTCTGGTGCATCCGTCGGCATGCAACGACGAAATCGTCGTCTATCGCATCACACCAACGAAGGTGGCAGACAGTCTGTCCCTCGACGCACGCAAGATCGCTGGTGGTGAGGAACAGGAGATGGGTGTCCTCGGTTGTCGCCTGGCACCGCCGAGTGGCCAGGTCACTTGTGCCATACCGCGGGGGATCTGGCACTTCAGCGTGCGCAAGGACAGCCTGACTGGCGAATTGCGGCTTCTCGACAACACCCGGTTTCGAGAGGTCCGAACGGTGCGTGTGCCGTAGCGATGCGAACCAGCGTAAGGCTGCGCCGGCTGGTCCGTCGACTCGTGCGCGGCATCAGGAGTGCGCCGAGCGTGCTTTCACCGCCTGTGGCCATCGGTGATCTAGTCTTACGCGACGCGAGCATCGCCGATCTGCGACCGCTCGCCGAGCTTCATGTTCGCACGTTCAACGAGACGCACCTCGGGCCGTTCGGTACGGGGCCGACCGTTGCAACCCGCGAGTGGCAGTGGCGCGACAAGCTTTCGGAGATCGACGCCACGCATTTCGTTCTCGTGCTCGAGACGCCGGCCAAGCAACTGGTCGGCTTCATCTGGTGTCATCCGACGACGGACAACCCGACGTGGGCGGCGCGACTAAACAAGATCTATCTCCTGCGCGAATACCAGCGGTGGGGGCTTGGCACGCGCATGGTCGCCGCGGCCGTCGACCGATTGTTGCAGAACGAACTCACTTCGATGGCTCTGTTCACCGAAACCGACAACGAGCCGGCGTGCAACTTTTACGAGCGCCTGGGCGGCGAGCGTCAGTTGGATGAGCGAGGAGAATTCGGAGGGATGTATGGGTGGCGGGATCTCCGGCAACTGAAAGCCGCAATCTCCAGTCTTCCGTCGCGCTGAGTGCCTGCGATGTCGATGAACCCCCGCGTCGCCGGCTTCGACGACGTTCCCGCGCTCCGTGCACTGATCGATGCATCCGCCCGCGGCCTCAGCACCGGTTTCTATTCGCCGGAGCAGATCGAGGCTGCTGTCGCACATGTGTTCGGCGTCGACAGCCAACTCATCACCGACGGTACGTACTTCGTCATCGATGCCGCGGAGGGCCCGGCCGCGGCCGGCGGCTGGAGCGCGCGACGCACACTCTATGGAGGCGATCAGACGAAGGCTGGTGTGGATCCGCGGCTCGACCCGGAAACCGAGCCCGCGCGCATACGCGCCTTCTTCGTTCACCCGAACTGGGCGCGCCGAGGCTTGGCTCGTCGGCTCTACGCTGCCTGCGCCGACGCCGCGTTGCGCGCGGGCTTTCGCGAGTTCGAGCTGATGGCGACGCGACCGGGTGAGCCCTTCTACGATGTACTCGGCTTTCGCGTCGTCGAGCGCGTCGTGGTCACACTGCCGGGTGGGGTCGACGTCCCATTCGCGCGTATGCGCCGCTCGATCGGCGATATTCATACGTAATGAGACCCCTTCGCTATTCTATCAACGTCACGCTGGACGGGTGCTGCGATCATCGTGTTGGGATCGCGGACGAAGATCTGCATCGGAACGCGGCCGAGAACATCGAGCAGGCCGATGCGCTGCTGTTCGGCCGGGTGACCTACCAGATGATGGAGGCGGCGTGGCGGGCGACGCCGGACGGATCGAGGCCGGACTGGATGGAACCCTGGATGGAACCATTCGCCCGTACGATCGACGCGAAAAAGAAGTATGTCGTGTCGAGCACCCTCGATCATGTCGATTGGAACGCGGAGCTCGTGCGCGGCGACCTGGGGAAAGCCGTTCAGCAGCTCAAGTCGGAATCGGGAAAGGGATTGCTTACGGGAGGCGTAACGCTCCCTCTCGCACTGGCGGAATTGGGATTGATCGACGAGTACGAGCTCGTCGTGCATCCCAGGATCGTGGGCCATGGGCCGACGTTGTTCGCCGGGCTATCGAAGTTTGTTGATTTGAAGCTCGTGAACCGCGTCGAGTTCGGCTCCGGCGCCGTCGCGATGCGGTACGAGGTGAGGCCGTAGTGTCATCCTTCTCATCCGTCCTGACCGGAAAGGCGGCGCGCGTCGGATTCCTGTCCGGCGCGGCGTATGGGCTTGCCGCAAGACTCGCCGTGTCCTTCCCCGAATGGGGAGGTGCTGTCTTGGCGATGACGCTTGGCTTCCTCTTTGTTGTCCCCATCACCATCGGCTACCTCACCGTGCGCCCCGTCGTTGGGTCGTCGGCCCGATTCAAATTCTTCGCACCGTGGGTCACCTGCGCCCTGGTCATCCTGGGATCCGTCCTCGTTGGCCTCGAGGGCGCGATCTGCGTCGTGTTCGCCGCGCCGGCGATGCTGCTCCTCGCATCGCTCGGCGGGTTCATGGCCGGGGCGCAGCCCACGAAAACTCGGGTCGACATTCCAATCGCCATCTTCTTGCCATGGGTGGTGATGGGCTTCGAACGCGGCACTCCCGGACCCACCAGGCACGTCGTCACCACGACGCAGATTGAGATCGCAGCCCCCGCATCGGTTGTCTGGCCTCTCGTCGTGAGCGTAGACTCGATACGCGACGAAGAAAGACGCCCGGCGTTTTTCACGGCGATCGGGTTTCCACGACCGATCGCCGCGACTCTCGACCACCCGGGTGTGGGCGGTGTTCGCACAGCCTCCTTCGATCGCGGCGTCGTCTTCCGCGAAGCAGTCATCGAGTGGGTGCCCGAACGTCGGCTCCGGTTTACCATCGATGCGCGCGCGGTACCGCGTGCCGCGCTCGATCCTCACGTCACCATCGGCGGCCCGTTCTTCGACGTGCTCACCGGAACGTACGAGCTAGAGCCGGTATCACCGGCACGCGCAGTTCTCGTGCTGCGCAGCGAGCATCGGGTGTCCACGCGATTCAATGTCTATGCGGCGTGGTGGGCGGACCGCGTCATGGCGAGCGTTCAGCGTAACATCCTCGCGGTGCTGAAAGAGCGAGCCGAAACGGGCTGGGCGACTCGGCGACTCGGCGACTCGGCGACT
>Ga0207689_10001218_pt1 | contig 24731 bp, 21 predicted proteins | sample KBSMisM52_FD_184312 | JGI IMG/M metagenome (GOLD analysis project Ga0207689, IMG submission 184312) | Miscanthus rhizosphere microbial communities from Kellogg Biological Station, Michigan, USA - KBS Miscanthus M5-2 (SPAdes) (version 2) | ecosystem: Host-associated > Plants > Roots >... | reverse complement strand
CGCACCTGAAACCGTAATGGGTAAAACTGTTTTTACCGAACGACACCTTCCAGCGGAGAACTAGCAGTGGCATACAGTTTCTTTGGCATGCGTCCAGAAAGACAGGCTTGCCGGCCCGCGATCACAGCGTGCTTCATCGCCTCAGCCATCAATACAGGATCCTGCGCCGCCGCGATCCCGGTATTCATCAGCACGGCATCTGCTCCCAGCTCCATGGCAATCGTGGCATCCGACGCTGTGCCCACCCCGGCGTCCAAAATCAAAGGAACGGAAGTGATCACTTCCCGCAGAATGCGGATGTTGGCTTCGTTCTGGATTCCCAGTCCGCTGCCGATCGGCGCACCCAAAGGCATGATGGCGCTGGCCCCGGCGTCCAACAACCGTTTGGCGAAAACCACATCATCGGAAGTATAGGGAAGAACCGTGAATCCTTCTTTCACCAATATTCGGGTGGCTTCTACGGTTCCCTGAACGTCGGGATACAAAGTGGCCTGATCGCCAATGACCTCAATTTTCACCCAATCCGAGAGGCCGACTTCTCGACCCAGCCGCGCCGCCCGAATCGCCTCATCCGCGGTGTAACACCCGGCTGTGTTTGGCAGCAGGAAGTACTTCTTCGGGTCAATGTAGTCCAAAAGCGATTCTTTACTGCGATCCAGGTTCACCCGGCGCACCGCCACAGTAACCATCTCCGCCTCGCTGGCCTCCAGCGCCCGAGCAGTTTCCTGAAACGATTTGTACTTTCCTGTCCCTACGATGAGGCGGGAATGGAACTTTCGGCCGGCAATTGTGAGCGGATCATTCATAAATCCATTGTAACCGCCAGAACTGATTGAGAACACTCGACATTTCCTGCTCTCACAGCTGCCAAACGTGAGGCGATATAGCCGCCTATTTCTGATTTCGTAACACTAATCCATCTGGATGAAGTAATTTTCGTAAAAGTGTAAATGTTTGTAACCCCATGGAAATAAGACTACTAATACATTTTTCTCTGTATTGGCAAAATTTCGCAAAATATTGTTTGACATTACTTTAGTAACTTGCCATAGAATCCCGGCCGTGAGGTTCCCTCCCCCAACGGAATCTCCCAGGAGAAAGAACTCCCATGAAACGCGCAGTGAAATGGATGATCGTAGTGGTAGGTTTGGTAGGCGCGTCCTTGACGGTAGCGGCCCCACTAATGTCGGCTTTTGATGGCGGCCCAATCCCGATGTGCAACCCCGACAACCCAAAGTGCCAAAAAATTGGATCGCCCGGTAAATAAATAAGAGTCAGACGGGCACTCATTTGGCTGACGCATTGACCCTATGCGTCAGCCTTTATCTTTTTATCCGCAATTTATCCTCAATTCTCTGACAACCTGTGTTTGAGTTCTTCTGCCTCACTGATTGGCGGGAGGCAGGAAAACCCGCGACAGATCACCGCCAGCGTTCTGCCTTCCTTCAATCCAGGCAAGTTAGGAATCGTTTCCGCTAGAGCTGGAGGCAGATTTTGCGCCACTGCCTGACTGTGGGTCAGTTTGATCACAGTCCTGCCAAAGCCGAATGGCCGAACAGCCATCGCATAAAACTCGTCCGCCAGTTTGTCTTCTCCGATGATCACCATCTGACTATGCGGTTGTGAGAAGTGCACCGCAGCAATCCCGTAAGTCGCAGCGAAAATTCCATACTGCCCCGCCGATCCCGCCAGAATTTCCAAAGTACGCTCGGCCTGCTCGTGATAGCTCAACTGATTCGTCAATGCATAAAGCCGCAGCAAAGCAATCGCCGCGACGGAATTGCCCGCTGGTGTCGGTGAATCCTGAAACGGCTTGCGCCGCGTCCCCAGAACGCCAAATGAGTTCTCGGAATGATCCGTCTGCGTGCTGTCGAAAAATCCACCGCCGGTGGGATCGTAAAAAGCCTGCACCATGCGATCCACAATATTTTGTGCGAACTGGAAGTAGCTCAAGTCGCCGGTAGCTTCATATGCATCAAGGCAAGCCACAGCGGTAAAAGCATAGTCGTCCAAGACTCCGGGCAGGATTCGTTTTCCTGCCGCAGGGTCAGAGTAGGCAATCACATGCTTCAGCCCAGTTTCAGAATTCCAACCCTCAGCCAAAAGATGATCCAGAGAACGCAGGGCAAACTGCCGCGCGGAATCAAGGGAAAGTACCTTCGCCGCCTCCAGATAGGCCGAGATGCAAAGCGCACACCATCCGGTGTAGATGGTCTTATCCACATAAGGTGTGGGACGTTTCAGACGCGCTGCATACATGTTTTCTTTGGCCGATTTCAACAAAGCTGCCATCGACTGGTCCGGCAGGTTCATGCGCTTGCCAATTTCTTCGAGCGAGGCCCGCACAAACAACACATTTTTCGCCGGATTGTGATGCATCTCTCCGATTTCATTGATGTCATAGCGCAGGCACGCTGCCTGAGCTTCTTCTGCAGACAGCGCCGCACGAGTTTCCTCAACCGTCCATGTGAAGTAATCACCGTCATCGTCCATCGAGTAGTCAGCGTCCTGCGACGCATAAAACCCGCCGCGCTCGCGATCACTCAACCATTCATCCATCCAGCGAATGATGTCGCGTGCAACGTCTGCCAAAAACTCAAAGCCAGTGGCCTGGTACGCATGCACATAATTCTTGAGCAACTCCGAATTGTCATAGGACATTTTCTCGAAGTGCGGTACCACCCAGCGTTCATCCACCGAGTAGCGATGAAATCCTCCCGCCAGCTGGTCATAGACTCCACCATTCGCCATCTTTTCCAACGTAGTCCAGAAGACTTTGTGCAGGTTTGCATCTTTCGACCGAACGTACTGATCAATCAGCAAATCTAGTGCGCCAGGATGCGGGAACTTCGGAGCGTTGCCAAATCCGCCATGAATAGCGTCAAACATCTTTAACCCAGCCTGCACGATGTCGTCGACCACCTGCGGAGTGAAATCACTCCCAGCTCCAGCGTGAGATTCCGCGCGGGAAATGGCCGCTTCCACCAACCGAGCCTGTTCGGTGACCTCATCATTTTTCTCGCGATAAGCATCCGAGATCGCGGTAAGCACACGCCGGAAACTAGGCCGCCCATAGTGATCATCGCTAGGAAAGTAGGTCCCGCCATAAAAAGGTTTTCCCTGGGGAGTCAGAAATGCCGTAAGCGGCCACCCACCTTGCCCACTAATCGCGTTGACCGCCACTTGATAGCGGCTGTCGATATCCGGCCGTTCATCCCGATCCACCTTCACCGCCACAAAACGCTCATTCACCAGTTGCGCAATCTCCGGGCTTTCATACGACTCACGGTCCATCACATGGCACCAATGGCACCACACCGCTCCGATGTCCAAAAGAATTGGTTTGTTCTCGCGCTGCGCAACGGCAAAGGCTTCTTCTCCCCACTCATGCCAATGAATCGGCTGATGCATCGCCGAGCGGAGATAAGCAGAACAGGCTTTGGAAAGGGAATTGAGGGTCTGGGTGGACATACTCCCAGTGTAACCCTCTGAAAGAATTTAAGACTTTGCCGAACCCACCAGGCGGCGTGCGACCGAGCAGTACAAATCCACCGCATCATTCAATTGCTTCTTTTCGATGTACTCCGCCTCAGTATGAGCCACATGAATAGACCCCGGTCCTAGAAGCAATGGTTGTCCCCAATTGCTGAGCGCAGGAATATCGGTTGTGAATGCCGCAACCATAGTCGGCAATCCCTCGAAGGTCTTCAGGTGTACAAAAGGAATTTCCAAGGTGAAATCAACTCGTGCCAAGTTCCCGACTGTCTCGCGTATTTGCTCCCGCAATTTTTCCGCGGGCCCAACCAGCCGGAACAAAAGCTGGGCCCGCGCCTTATCCGGGATAACGTTGGGCGCGCGTCCGCCCTCAATCACTCCAATATTCACCGTCGAAGAGCCGATTGCAGGATTCACTGGCAGCTCCATCGCCAGCAACCGATGCAAGGCCTCCACCAATTTTTCAATCGCCGATTCCCCAAGCTCCGGATAAGCCGAGTGCGCCATCTTCCCACGGGCCGTTATCTCCGCACGCAAAGACCCCTTGGAAGCCAGCGCGACTTTGTTCTCCGTAGGCTCACCATTGATCAGATATTTGCATCCGATCGGTTTTTCGTTAGCAACTTTTGCGCCCAGACTGTCACGCTCTTCTCCCACCAGGAAAAGAAGGCCAACGTGAATTCCTTCCTGGCGCAGCCTCTCGGCGGCGGCCACCTGTGCCGCAATAATCCCTTTGGCATCGCATGAGCCACGTCCATAAATATTCGCCCCATCCTCCCAGGAGGGGATAAACGGAGGCACCGTATCCATATGCGTCGAGAAAACTATTTCAGGGCTGGGATGCCCGGGAGAAGTGGCGAATACGTTGCGCCGCTCCAGTTCCACAGTAATTTTCTGTGCTTCATATCCCAGGCCAATCAGTTCCTGGCACAGAAAATTGCCAACCGGTGCCTCGTTTCCGGTGATTGACTCAATATCTACCAAAGCGCGAGTGAAGGCGGCAATGTCCATGGCCTTTGAGCATAACCCAGCGCTTCTAGAAGTGGCGAATTCATGCTTTGGATGCAACCCATTCACCGATCGGCTGCCACTTGCTATGCTGAAATAACCAATGACAGCAGCTGCGAACGCCATTCGCTCTTTTTTCCTGAACGGTCCAGCCGGTCGCCTCGAAGCCGTGTTAAATGAAGGAGCCAGCGACGCCAAATACGCTGCACTGGTCTGCCATCCGCATCCGGTCTACGGCGGAACGTTGCATAACAAAGTCGTGTTCCACACCATGAAAGCCCTGAATCATTTTGGTTTTCCTGTTCTTCGCTTCAACTTCCGCGGCGCTGGCCTGAGCCAGGGAGAGCACGATCACGGCAGCGGAGAACGGGACGACGTCCGCACCGCACTCGATTGGCTGGATCAAGAATTTCATCTGCCCATGTTCTTCGCCGGATTCTCTTTTGGATCGGTAGTGGGCATGCAGGTCGCATGCCCGGACCCGCGAATAAAATCCCTCATCGGACTCGGCCTACCCGTGTCCCCGATTGATGACCGCCGCTACAACTTCAATTTTCTCCATCACTGTTCAAAAGCAAAATTGTTTGTAAGCGGCTCGAACGATCAATATGCGCCTCGCCATGAGTTGGAACGGCTCATCGCATCATTGCCGCAGCCACGAGAGCTGAAGATCATCGAAAACGCCGATCATTTTTTCGAGGGAAAACTACAGCAGATGCGAAGCATGCTCGAGGCGTGGATCAAGCATCAATTGGAAGGTTAGTCCTTGGGAACTTCCACCCGGATGATGTTTGAAATCTTGCTTTCTTCGCCACCCGCGGCGACAGTGGTTACGCCGTAGTAAAAAACAGCTCCACTGGGTACGGGCGCATCCACATAGCTCGGAGTCTTGGAGCTTCCGATCTTGGCAAATTCTGTGGTCTCGGTTCGCCGGTAAATATTGTAGGAGACCGCATTGGCCGATGCTTCCCAATGCAGACTTACTGAATGCGGCTTCTTGCCCACCATCTCAGAGTGGCGATAGGCGAATACCCCAATGACTGCCACCGCCAGAACGACTGTGGCGATTGCCCATCCTTTCGGTGTTCCCATGACAGCGCCCCGCTCAAATTGTAGCCTGAATCGTCAACGAGCGGACGGCAACGACTCCTATAATCGAAGCCATGTCGCAATCGGCCGATTCCGCGCCACCAGTCGCCAGCCTGCGCTCACTGGTTCGCCAATGGTTTCGGCACGTGCTGGAGCAGGCAAGCGTGGAGAAAGCATTCACCCGTCATATCGAATGCGAGCGCGGCGTGATGCGCGTTGGAGACGATCTATACGATCTGAACTCCTACGGCCGCGTATTTGCAGTTTCAATCGGCAAAGCGGCTCATACTCTGGTCGAAGCCCTCGAACATCGTGCTGGTAGCCGTTTCGAAGGCATCATCGCCAGCTCCACACAGCCTGCATCGCAACTTCGCGGTTTCCGTTACTTCCAAAGCGGCCACCCGACTCCTAATGCAGATTCGGTCCGCGCTGCAGAAGCGATGTTGAAATCACTCACCGCGCAGAATGCCGCTTCCTTGGTAATTTTCCTTCTCAGTGGCGGCGGTTCCTCAATGGCTGAAAAGCCTATTGACGATGAAATTTCCCTGGCTGATCTGATCGCCACTTATCGTGCGTTAGTGCACTCCGGGGCGCCTATCGGGGAAATCAATGCCATCCGCAAACATCTGTCGGCGATCAAAGGCGGCCGTCTGGCGCTGGCGGCATCGCCCGCGCGGCAAGTGTCATTATTAGTTTCAGACGTTCCCGACAACACCCCCGATGCCCTGGCCTCGGGTCCCACCATGGCTGACTCCAGCAGTGCAGAAGATTGTTATGCGATCGCCGCAAAATATGGACTGCTGAAGAAATTTCCCGCCTCGGTCAGCGAGCTTTTTCACAGACATGTCTTGGAGGAGACTCCCAAATCCGACGACCCGGCGTTTCACAATGCACGCTGGTGGACGATCCTCTCCAATCAAACAGCGACCGATAGTGTGGCTGAGGTAGCCAAGCGCGACGGTTTCATGGTCGAAGTAGACAACCGTTGCGATGACTGGGACTATGCTCCCGCAGCCGACTATTTGCTGAACAAATTGCAACAGCTCCGGCAAAAGTCAGAACGGGTCTGCCTAATCTCCGGAGGAGAAGTCACCGTCCAAGTTTCTGACGGTGGTGTCGGCGGACGCAACCAGCAATTCGCGCTGGCCTGCGCCGAAAAAATCAAAGACCAAAAAATCACAGTCTTAAGTGCGGGAACAGATGGGATCGATGGCAATAGCACAGCGGCAGGGGCAATCGTGGATGGCTCAACGGTTCAGCGCGCACAGGAAAAAGGGTTAGACATTCAAAGCACGCTAGCCAAGTTTGATGCCTATCCTTTATTCGAGTCTTTGGGAGATGCGATTGTTACCGGCCCAACGGGTAACAACGTGAGAGATATCCGAATCCTGGTAGCTTATTAAAAGAACTGCGTCACGCCCTCTTCCATCACCACAACTTTTTTCTCGATCCCCGCGTCCAGAGCCTCCTGCTTCAACAGCAACAAGGGCTCATCCATCGGCTCATGCGAGAGGCGAAAAGTTCCATAGTGCATGGGCACCATCCACTTCGACTGCAGATCGAGGAACGCACGCATGGCATCTCCTGGGCTGGTATGAACATTGCGAAACGATGGCGGACTATAAGCGCCGATCGGCAACAATGCCAGTTCGGGCGAAAGCCGCTCGCCAATTTCGCGGAAGCCATCAAAGTAAGCGGTGTCGCCCGCGTGATACATGGAATGCTTTCCACCGCGCAGCACAAATCCACCGTAGCCGCGATGCGAATCTTTCAAAATCCGCGCGCCCCAATGCTTGGAAGGAACATGGGTGATCGTCAAATCATGGTGCCGATAACTGTTCCACCAATCCAACTCAACCACATCTTCAAATCCCAAATCCGAAACCAGATCAAACACATCCCGCGGTACCACAATAATAGGAGACTTTTTCCGCCGCAGCCGGTTCTGCCAAACCAGCGACCGCAACGTCGGCCGATGCAGGTGATCGAAATGCGCATGCGTCACCAGCACCACATCAATCGGAGGCAGATCGCGCATGCGTATCCCCGGCTTACGCAGCCGCTTCAACACAAATAGCCACCGCGCAAAGTTTGGATCAATCACAACATTCTGCCCAGCCATCTGCGCGAAGAAACTGGCGTGTCCAATAAACGTGAGCCCAAGCTCGCCGTTGGTCACAAATTTTGGTCTGTGGGTCTGTCCTGTGCGTGGAGTGACGGCCGAGTCGCGCACCAGATGTGTGAAATTGCTGGCGCGTTTGCGCAACGCAGGATTCTTAAGAGTGCTTCTTATCATGAAAGCGACGAACCCCGACACTTACAGTGTTTCACCCAGGGTTCTAAAAACATTTTAAAACATTCCGCGTGGAATTCTTGACCATACTTGCCGGGTAAGTTCTAATCAATTTGGTTCGCACTTATAGATGGGAGAGTCGACATGCGCGTAGCGTTTCTGGGATTGGGAATCATGGGCACCGGCATGGCCACAAATCTGGTCAAGGCCGGACACGAAGTCACGGTATGGAATCGCACTCCTGGAAAAAGTATTGAAGGAGCGCGCACCGCCGCTACGCCTGCTGAAGCAGCCAAGGGAGTAGAAGTTGTGTGGATGTGTGTGTCCGATACTGCGGCTGTCGAAAGCTTGCTCTTCGGTAAGGATGGCGTTGAGCAATCATTGAGCCCGGATATGATCGTGGCTGATTCCAGCACGATCTCTCCCACGGCCACATTGAAGTTTGCAGAACGCGTTCGTGCCCGCGGAGCCGATTACGTCGACAATCCGGTGACAGGTTCAAAGATCGCCGCCGATGCTGGCTCGCTGGTCTTCATTGTTGGCGGCGCCGAAGCCTCTATCGAGAGACTAAAACCTTTATATGCAGCCATGGGCAAAGTGTTTTTCCGCGTAGGCGGAACCGGAAAAGGCCAGTCCGCAAAAATCGCCATGAATTTACAAATCGCTCTTATCTATGAAGGATTCGCGGAAGGGCTGACCCTGGCGGCAAAGCTTGGCGTCGACGCCGAAACTTTGCTTCCTTTAATACAGGCTTCCATGATCCGTTCGGGCGTGGTGGACTACAAAGCTCCTTTCGTCCTCAAGCGCGACTTCACCCCCAACTTCCCCATGAAGTTGATGCACAAAGATATAAAGCTCATGCTCGATGCCGCGAAGGAATCCCGCGTTAAACTTCCAGCCCTCGAAACTGTAGAGGAAATCTATGACGTCGCGGTCGAAGACGGTAACGGTGACCTCGATTATTCCGCCATCATTACTCTTCTCGAGAAATGGGCTGGCGTAGAAGTGAAAGGTGCAGTCGCATAAGATTTTTCTCGCCACGGGAATGTTTCTTTACAACTGTCAAAAGTTACCGTCGTAATTACGCCTATTACATAACTATTACAGTCGCGCCCGTACGGCGCTGATAATTTTGAATTATCTCGGCCGAACACGAGGGAACCCACGGACATGGAACTTGAACGACTGAATCGTAGGGCCGCAGCGGATGGCGAAATCAATTGGGTCACCGCGGGCTTCATGACTGCATTTCATATCGGAGCAATTGCCTCAATTTTCTTTTTCACCTGGAAAGCACTGCTGGTTGCATGCTTTCTATGGTGGGTGTCCGGCAGCCTCGGCATCGGCATGGGCTACCATCGCCTGCTGACCCATCGCGGCTACAAGACTCCGAAGTGGGTGGAATATTTCCTGACCACATGCGCGACTCTCGCGCTCGAAGGCGGCCCAATTTTCTGGGTGGCCACTCATCGCATTCACCATCAATATTCAGACGAGAACGGCGACCCGCACTCTCCGATCGACGGCAAGTGGTGGGCACACATGGGCTGGATCCTCATGGGAAAGTCCATGCACCACGACACCACAACGTTGGCGCGTTATGTCCCCGATCTGGCAAAAGACAAGTTTCACGTTTGGATTACCAAGTACCACTACGTTCCCATGATTGCCCTGGGAGTCGTTCTGCTAGCTCTCGGCGGACTGCCATTCCTGTTCTGGGGAATTTTTGCCAGAACCGTTATCGGATTGCACGCGACCTGGCTGGTGAATTCTGCCACCCATAGTTGGGGAACCCGTCGCTTTGCCACCACGGATCTATCCACCAACAGCTGGTGGGTTGCGTTACTCACTTTTGGCGAAGGGTGGCACAATAACCATCATGCGCATCCAGTTTCGGCCCGGCATGGTATCGCCTGGTATGAAGTCGACGTGAACTGGTATGGAATCTGGGCTCTAAAAAAGCTCGGGTTGGCGCGGCACATCTACAAGATCAAGTTGGACAATCTCCCGGCCAATCCACCGTTAACTCGCGCTCTCGCAAAGGATGAAGTGATTGAACCAGTAGCGATGGCTGACTAATCAGGTTTTGATTTCGAACAAGAGAAAGGCACGAGTTCCATTCGTGCCTTTTATCTTTTGCAAGAGATTGCGCTTTAGCGCCTGAGGTGCTTTTAAGCCGCCAACACTTCTTTTATTAACGCTTCGTCACGAAGAGGCGTCGCTCCTGGCTGGCCAGCCACCCAAGCCGCAAATCGATTAGCAGATTCATTGATCCGATCCAAATCCGTCCCCCGCAAGAAATGATGGGCCAGACAAGCGGTGAAAGCATCCCCTGCACCCACCGTATCCGCAACCTTCACAGAGAACCCTTTATGGCTGGAACTCGCCGCGGGAGTGACCAGCAAACTTCCGTTTGCTCCGCGGGTAATACAAACCAATTTGAGCCCGAACGTTTCTAACAACAGTCGCGCAGCTTGCTCCTCATTCAAAAATGAAGACCCAAGCAATTGCGTCACCATGGGAAGCTCTTCATGATTCAGCTTCATCAACTGTGCTTGGCGAAGGGAATCTCGCAGCAGTTCCGCTGAGAAAAAGCTCTGTCGCAGATTGACGTCAAATATTCGCAACGCGAAAACCGGTGCGCGCTGCAAAAACTGTCGGATCGTATCTCGACTCTGAGCACTCCTTTGTGCCAGCGTCCCAAAGCAAATCACATCAGCCTGCTCAGCCAGAGAGTGCCACGCCGGAGTCCACCCCAGAAAATCCCATGCAACTTCCGGTGTAATCGTAAACTTCGGTTGCCCATCCGCATCGATCTCGACGACAGCAATCCCGGTCGGATGCTCGGAATCGATTTGCAAAAACTCCGTGCTCAAGCCAACACTTTTCATCTGGGCCAGAGTTTCCTGGCCCAAAGAATCATTCCCCACCCGGCTGGCAACAATACCTTCATCGCCCAGCATCGACGCCATGTAAGTAAAATTCCCCGGAGCCCCGCCCAATTGCTTGCCGCCAGGTAGCATGTCCCAGAGCAACTCGCCGATGCCGACAATTTTATAGAGTGATTTCATCGATTTTTATTTGCGGCCTTTGCCAGCGCCCTTTCGGTACTTTGCGTTTTAAGGTTTTTCCAGCTTGAACCAGAATCTTAAACCGCAAAGTGTGCAAAGAAAATCCGCAAAGAACACAAAGCGGACTTCCACCATAAATATGGTATCTACTGGGGAACGCGGTAAAATTTCCCCATGCGTATCGCGCGCCGCAAATCAGCGCTTTTTTTTCTGTGCCTGGGCGTCTGCCTGGCCGGGCTGGCGCTCGCGGTCGGCAGCGGCTGGATTATCCTCAACTGGCGCTACGACTTAAAAGTCGTGTTCGGCATCATCTTTTTTGGAGTGATTGCGGCAGGCATGATCCTCAACACCAGTTTCCTGGTTCGCGAGATCCGTCTTAACGAGCAGCATGACAGCTTCATTAATGCGGTTACCCATGAATTGAAAACCCCGATCGCTTCCATACGCCTTTACCTCCAAACCCTGGAGCGCCGAGACGTCGACGAGGCGCAACGCCGCGAATTTTACAAGCTGATGTTAGATGACGCCGATCGCTTGCTGGGTACTGTAGAACAAGTTCTGAAAGCGGGAGAGGCCCGTCACAAGCGCGAGCGCCGTCACACTGAACTTGATTTTGGATCTCTGGTGCAGGAGTGCATAGAAGTCGCGCGTAACCGCTATCATCTGCAACCGGAAGCACTGCGTTTTGAATCGTCCAGCCATGGAGTTAGGCCCCTGGTAAACGGTGATGCCGAAGAACTTCACACCGCAGTCTCCAATCTGCTCGATAATGCGGTGAAATATTCCACCAATGGTGTTGATGTGGCCGTTCGTCTTTCCTCGCCTGATGAGAAGCGCATCGTGCTCAGCGTACAGGACCATGGTGTAGGGATCCCAGCACAAGAACTAAAGCGAGTCTTTCGCCGCTTCTACCGCGTGCGCACACGGGCATTAAGAGGAGTGAAGGGAACAGGCCTCGGGTTGTTCATCGTTCGCGCCATCACTAACAAACACGGCGGACGGGTCTTCGCACAGAGCGAGGGGGAGGGCCAGGGAACGACAGTAGTGATAGAACTTCCTCGCAGCTTGCTATGAGAAGTCTCACTAAGTGAAGATTTTGCTGGCGCAGTGGCTTAAGCCCTGCGATTAGGAATCGAAAATGAAGACTTTAGCCCCCGAGGTGCATTAAGTTTGAGCCGCGTCCTGATAGTCGAAGACGAAGCACACTTGGCCAATGGCCTCCGCTATAATCTGGAGGCCGAAGGCCACGCCGTCAAAGTAGTGGGAGACGGCGAATCTGCCCTGGCTTTTCTGCTCGACAGAAAACAAGACTTCGACGCCGTAGTCCTCGACGTAATGCTCCCCGGCAAAGACGGTTTCACGGTAGCCTCCGAACTCCGCGCCGGCAGAAATTTCGTCCCAGTTTTGATGCTCACTGCCAGAGGCCGCCCGGAGGATGTCCTGAAAGGATTCGCCTCCGGAGCGGATGACTATCTCCCCAAGCCATTCGAGTTGCCAATTCTGTTGGCGCGCTTGCAGGGTTTGTTGCGCCGTTCGGAGTGGATGCGTTCGGCTCAATCAGAGGCAGCACAACCCAAGAAAAACGGTGGCCCAGAATACGAAGTCTTCTCGTTCCATGGACGCACCATCGATTTCGGCAAACTGGAACTACGCGTGAAGGGCAACACAATTCAGCTCACACTTATGGAGGCGGAGTTGCTCCGCCACCTCATACGCAACCAGGGCAAAGTGGTTTCCCGGAAATCTATTCTCGAAGAAGTTTGGGGTCTGCACGAAGACACTGACACCCGCGCGATCGATAACTTCATCGTGCGTCTGCGGCGATATATTGAAGACGATCAGAGCAGCCCCCGGTATCTTCTTACGGTTCGCGGGGTAGGCTATCGTCTGGTCACGGAAACAACGGGTAAATGATGCCCATATGGCAAACCCAGAGAGAGCGCGTGCGACAGCCAGAGAGGATAAGTTTGATTGCGAAGAATTTGCCCGCGCCCAACCAACCACCCATGCCCGTCTGTACCCATACATTTTTGCCAGCAATTTCCAGGTCTTGAACACCCGGCGGGTAAGTTCACTTCCTTCGCGGTAAATCTCTGGGCAGAAGCACGAAAATAGTTTCAGAAGCCGCCTACAGCATTTACTGGCGTGCCGAAGCACCTGCAGCCAGCTCTCTTACCACTTCCAAAAATCCAGCCCCAGCCTGTGGATCGGAAACAGAATCGAGAGCAACAGTGGCGGTCAAGTGAGGAGACTTCGAACGAAAACGTACGCTGATCAGGTTATGTCCACGTGAAGTCATCAAGGTGTTGACCACGGGGGTAAGCTCTTGGTTCCAGTGAGTACGCGTAGTAAGCACCACTGGCCCAGGCCGCGAAATGGTCCATTTATGTGACCCAGTTTCATCGTTAGGCGGGCTGTTGTGGGTAAACCACCGATGCCGCAACACTTCCAGATTGAAAGCTGGTATATGGTCTAGATCAGCTTCGAAGGTCAGCGTTTCTTTTTGCTTGCGCCATAGGCTCAAAGCCCAGTGCACCGGCAAAGGCCGAGGCCGTAGCCGGACAGTCACCGAAGCATCCTCGATTGGCTGGCGAGTGAACCGTAGCTGCGCCTTCACCCGGCTGGTGCCGAGCCAGCGCGAGTCCACAACCCGGCCTTCTCCGATACAAGCTGCCTCCACCCAATGCAGGGCCTTAGTCCCTTTACGACGATTGTATTGAGTGAAGCCGACGTACCAGAGCAGCAGGGCCGCAACCGCGATAATTCCGGAGATGAGGACTACGTGTCCCACGTTAGCCTCTGATGCGATAGTACGTCCGAGGGTGGTATGTCGGCAAGCAGCTTCCTGTGAAGACAGGCCAGCCCCCTTTCGAAAACCTAAGGCTAAAATAATCCCGTGGAATTCACCCTTCGCGATGCGGATTCTCGGGACTTTGAAACCCTATGGGGCATTGACCAGCAGTGCTTTGCACAGGGAATCGCTTATTCGCGCCGTGAGCTTGCGGCTTTCATGTCTCTGCGCGGGGCCTTCACCGTAGTCATTACAGACGAGGACTCCCAAATCTTAGGATTTCTCGTAGCCGTGCCAAAGCGCAATGGCATCGGCCACGTAATCACCATTGATGTTGTACGGGAGGTCCGCCGCCTTGGCGTCGGATCAAAGCTGTTAGCCGCCGCCGAAGATCGCCTGCGAAGATTGAATTGTCGTACGGTTTTGCTCGAAACTGCTGTGGACAATGCCTCGGCCATCGCCTTCTATAAACGCCATCAATACTTCACGGTCAAAACCATCCCTCACTACTATTCGAATGGCGTCGATGCACTTGTCCTGCAAAAGGATTTGCTTTCCACCGCACAGGCCAGCTAACTTGCTGAGATGAAAGTTGCGATTCAAGGAGAACTAGGCGCATTCAGCCACGAAGCGGCACGGCGTATGGTGCCAGGATGCACGATCGTGCCATGTGCCCGTTCCGCAGAGGTTTTTGATCGCCTGCAAGGCGGATCAGTAAGCATCGCGGTAATTCCCATAGAGAATTCCTTAGCCGGATCAGTGACAGAACACTTCGATCTGTTGCTCGCCCGTGATGTTTTTATCCAAAAAGAATTTCGTCTCCGCATTGTGCATAACCTGATTGCAGCGCCCGGCGTAAAGCTCGGCGAGATACGCAAAGCCTATTCGCATCCGGTCGCGCTCGACCAATGCCGTGATTTTTTCCGCAAGAACCGCAGGATCGAAGCGTCTCCGTTTTATGACACGGCGGGTAGTGTGAAGTACGTCACGGAGAAACAAGTGAAGGATGCGGCTGGAATCGCCGGCAAGCAAGCAGCTGCTGTCTACAAAGGAAAAATCCTGGCGAGCGGAATCGAGGACGATAAGAAAAATTTCACCCGCTTTTTCCTCGTCCGCCGCAAACGAGCCGTACTGTCTGGCGCCAACAAGACCTCCATTGCTTTTCGCTTGAAAAATGTCCCCGGCGCGTTATACAAGGCCCTGAGCGTTTTCGCCCTTCGTGATATCAGCCTGAGCAAGATTGAGTCCCGCCCCATGCGTGGCCGCCCGTGGGAGTACGTCTTTTACACAGACTTTCTGCGCGGAGACGACTCTGTGTCACGCAATGCTTTGAACCATTTGGGAGAAGTGGCCGATCTGGTAAAGGTACTTGGTATATACCCGGCTGCATGAGGATTTTCCTGTGCGAAACGCTGTGTCCTGTGTAGTGAAGGGTTGAAAAACAACCCCAGAGCCCCGCAGAGCAAAAATCACACAGAAAACGCCGGCGGATTTTGGAAAAACTTGAGGGTACATCTGGCCTATACGAGTTCGGAACCTTGGTTTAGTGCAAACAAACGATGCGAGGCGTAGAATCCCGAATCGAAGCAGTCTGCATCCAGATGGGCCTGAGCGGCATCAAAACTTGAGCGACATACACTCAAGGTAAAAATATGGCACAAGAAACGTTCTCTGATCGCACGCCATCACCTTCGGAAGTCAATCTACAGCAACCACTTCCCATCCTGCCGGTGCGGGATACTGTCCTATTTCCCCATGCGGTTTTGCCGCTTACAGTAGGCCGGGAAAGCTCGGTTCAGCTGATCAATTCTCTCGGTGATGACAAAACCATAGTAGTCGTGGCCCAGCGCGAGGCCCGCGTTGACGCCCCCCAGCCAAGCGACCTTTATACGGTCGGCACACTGGCTGTAGTTCACAAAGTAGTAAAGATGCCCAACCAGAGCTTATTCGTCTTCGCCGAAGGCCTGGAGCGTGTGCGTCTGGTTGAATTTGCCCAACTGGCTCCGTACATGAAAGCGCGGGTAGAGCCGGTGGCGGAAGTCTTCCCGCCACAAAGCTCGGAGCTCGAAGCCTTGCAACGGAACGTTCTGACATTGTTCCAGCAGATCGTGGCTGGTTCGCCGACCTTGTCGGATGAGCTATCCACAGTCGCCATGAACATTGACGAAGCCGGCCGGTTGGTGGATTTCATCGCGTCTTCGCTTCCATCGTTGTCGACGCCGGACAAGCAGGACACGCTCGAGACCACCGACGTACGCATACGTCTGGAAAAAATCAATCATCACCTGGCACGCGAGCTGGAAGTTCAGCAGTTGCGCAACAAGATCCAGTCCGAGGTGCAGGACAAAGTTCAGCAGACGCAGCGCGAGTACTACCTGCGCGAGCAGATGAAAGCCATCCAGAAAGAACTGGGTGAGCAGGACGAAGGCGCGCGCGACACTGAGGAACTGAAACAAAAAATCGAACAGGCCGGCATGCCCGAAGAAGTAAAGAAGGAGGCGATGAAGGAATTGAACCGCCTCTCCCGCATGTCGCCGATGGCGGCGGACTATTCCGTCACACGCAACTACATCGAGTGGCTGGCGGTGTTGCCGTGGGCGAAAAGCTCAGGCGGGGAAGTCGACATTCCCAAAGCCAAAGAGATTCTCGATGCAGACCACTACGACTTGAAAAAAGTCAAAGACCGCATTCTCGACTATCTCTCTGTACGTAGATTGAAGCCCAACATGAAGGGCCCGATTTTGTGCTTCGTCGGCCCCCCGGGCGTGGGCAAAACTTCACTCGGCAAATCGATCGCACGTTCCCTGGGACGCAAGTTCGTTCGCTTGTCCCTGGGCGGCGTGCACGATGAAGCGGAAATCCGAGGCCATCGCCGTACCTATATCGGTGCGTTGCCAGGGCAAATCATCCAGGGAATCCGCCGCGCGGAAACCAACGACCCAGTCTTCATGCTTGACGAAATCGACAAGGTCGGACGCGATTTCCGCGGCGACCCGGGTTCCGCATTGCTCGAAGCTCTTGATCCTGAGCAAAACGCAAGCTTCCGCGACAACTATCTGGACGTGACTTTCGATCTTTCCAAAGTCATGTTCATCACAACGGCGAACATGCTCGACCCGATTGCCGAGCCGTTGCGCGACCGTATGGAAATCATCGAGCTGCAGGGGTACACGGAGGAAGAAAAGATACACATCGCCTTCCAGTACCTGATTCCGCGTCAGATCGAAGAAAACGGAATCACCGCCGAGCAGATCGAGTTTCCGCAGGAAGCCGTCAGCCACGTAGTACGTCACTACACACGCGAAGCTGGCGTGCGTAATCTCGAGCGCTTGATCGGCACGATATGCCGCAAGCAGGCGCGGCGTATCGCCGAAGGCAAGACGGCAAAACTGGTCGTGACGCCGGAGATCGTTCTGGAATTCCTCGGCGGAATCAAAGTCCGCAGCGAAGGCGAAATTGCGGAGCGCACCAAACGCGCTGGTGTGGTTGTAGGACTGGCTTGGACTCCCGCTGGCGGCGACATCTTGTTCGTCGAAGCCAACGCGATGAAGGGCAAAGGCGGCCTCACCATTACCGGACAGATTCAGGACGTGATGCGGGAATCGATGCAGGCGGCTTTGAGTTGGGTCCGTTCCAACGCAAAGCAACTCAACATCGAAGAGGAATTTTTCGCGAACCACGACATTCACATTCACGTGCCCGCCGGAGCTATTCCCAAAGATGGCCCATCGGCTGGTATCACGATTGTGACCGCTCTGGTCTCGCTGCTCACCGGACGCCCAATCCGTCCGCTGACGGCGATGACTGGTGAAATCACGCTGAGCGGCAACGTTCTGCCGATCGGTGGCGTGAAAGAAAAAGTGCTGGCTGCAAAACGCGCCGGTGTTCGCGACGTAATTCTCCCCGCGGAGAACAAAACCAACGTTGATGAGGACCTGACGACAGAGCAGTTGGAAAACATCACCCTGCACTACGTGAAGGCAATCGGCGAGGTTTTGGACATCGCTCTACCGCATTCCCAGAAAGAAGCACGCGAGGATGCGCGGGAGCGGGAGCGAGTCCTCACTGAGCAGGCCGCGGTCTAAATTTCGTCAAGATTTGTAAAGGCCGGATCCTGTGGATCCGGCCTTTTTTCTTAAAGTTACCAAAGGGGAACTTCCACCCCATCACTGTGTTTATAAACCTAGAGGAACTCGGCAAAATGAATTGGTATCTAGGTTTGCTGGCAGGGCGAAAGGAAAGACATATGAAGATCACAAAGCTTCTGTCACAGGCATTGCTGGTATTCGGACTTGTATTTTCAACCTTGGCCGTGGCGCAGGACGACCAAGTGCAGGACCAAGATCAAAATCAGCCAGATCCCCCCAGCCGCGTTGCCCGCGTAAACATGGTGCAGGGATCAGTTTCGTTCCAACCGGGAGGGGAAGGCGACTGGGTCGACGCAGTGCCGAATCGTCCACTGACCAGCGGCGACAATCTTTGGGCCGACCAGAATTCGCGCGCGGAAATGCACGTAGGTTCCACCGCTATCCGACTGAACTCAGAAACCAGCGTGTCCTTCCTCGCTCTCGATGACCGCACAACGCAGCTCAAGCTGTCGCAAGGAAGCATCATCCTGCGCGTGCGTCACGTCGATGACGGCGACACGTTTGAAGTGGATACTCCGAATCTGGCTTTTGATATTCAGCGCACCGGTGAATACAGAATCGATGTCAACGGCGACGGCAATCAAACCGACGTCAGCGTATTCAGCGGACGCGGCGAAGTTACTGGCGGCGGTTACTCCTACACAGTAGTGGGAGGCCAAGACGCGCGCTTCACAGGTAGCGAACAACTTAACTACGACATCAACCAACTGCCGCAACGCGATGACTTCAGCAGTTGGGCGATGGATCGCGACCACCGCGAAGACGGCCCCGAATCCGCAGACTATGTTTCCCCTGAAATGACCGGCTACGAAGACCTCGATGATTACGGCCGCTGGACTTATGTTGCGGGATACGGAAACGTGTGGCAACCATCCAACGTCGCCGCCGATTGGGCTCCTTATCGCAATGGCCATTGGGTTTTCGTTCAACCGTGGGGATGGACCTGGGTTGAAGATGAGCCGTGGGGCTTCGCACCATTCCACTACGGACGCTGGGCTTATGCCGGCAGCCGTTGGTGCTGGATTCCTGGGCCAGTCGTTGTGCGTCCCGTTTATGCTCCCGCCTTGGTGGCATTCGTAGGCGGAGGCAACAGCGGATTCCACTTCTCCATCAACGTTGGAGGCGGAGGCGTCGGCTGGTTCCCGCTGGGCCCGGGCGAAGTCTACGTGCCCTCGTATCATGTAAGCCGTGTGTACGTGAACAACATTAACGTCACCAACACGCGAGTGAACGTGACGCAGATTACCAACGTGTACAACATCTACAACGGCCGCGGAACCGAGCACATCACCTATGTCAACCAACGGGTGACCAACAGCGTGACAGTCGTGACTCACGACACATTCGTGAACGCGCGCGCGGTAAACAGAAACATCGTGAGAGTGGATACGCGGGAAATTGATTCCGCTCCCGTATTCCACAGACCGATGGAACAACCAGTCCGCCAGAGTGTCTTCGGCGCAGGTGCAGCGGCAAGGTTCCAACCGCCAGCGAGAATCGTGAACCGTCAGGTAATCGCCACCAGAACTCCGGCGCCTGTGCGCGAACCGCTCTCGCAACGGCCACCAATCAACAATGTCCGCACCGAAGAACCGGCCAACCAGCCGCGTCAGCTGGAAAACAGCAACCGTCCGCAAGATCGCACGCTGCCAACCGGCCAGCCGATGCCGCACATGGAGCCGCGTCCACAGATCAGTGGCACGGTCCCGCGGCCCTCGCAGCCCGCGGTAGCCGCGCAGCCTGAACAGCCACGCGAAAACGGGCGTGATAACAATAATCGCGACAATAACAATAATGACGATCGTCGCAATGCCATGCATCAATCACAGGGCAACGACGACAACCGCGCGCAACGGCCAAACCCATCTGTGAGGCCAGCGCCGCCGGTACGCGAGAAATCGCCTCAGGAGCAGCAGAACGAAGAGCGCAAGTTCCGCAACTGGGACGAACAGCGCAGAAACAATCCTCCCCGCACTGAAAACAAGCCGCCGGAGCGCCGTCCTGAGCCGAAGGAGCAGAAACCGGCTGCAAAGCCACCGAACCACTTTCGATAGAGGGTAGGTTCGATTCAAGCCGGGTCAATTGATCCGGCTTTATTTTTTCCGCAAATAATCTCAGACCGGCCGAAACTTTTCCCAAAGCCCGGTGTTACCGTGGCCAGTAACGGTGTTTAGGCTTATGAGGATAGCGCCACCGCCGTACTAACTGCCGCGATCGCACTACCACCTTGTTTGCTGGGGCAAGCGACCGCTCCCACGACAGAGACAGCCCAAGTCACCTATTCAGTCGGAAGGGTCTCGGTCGAGCGAGGCGGGAAGGGCGACTGGATCAAGGCCACTCCCGGCCTCACCCTCGAGGCGGGCGACAACCTCTGGGCCGACGTGAACTCGGAGGCAGAAATATATGCCGGGGCTACCGCCATCATGGTTGCTCCGGAAACCAGTGTCGCCTTCGACCAACTCAGCGACTCCAATATCAAGCTGAATTTGCGGCTCGGTTCCGTGATCGTGCAAATGGCTGCCATCGACGACACCAGACACTGGGAAATCGGAACTCCTAATGTCAAATTCAATTTGAGTGAGTCCGGTGACTATCGCCTCGATGTAAACGTCGAGGGCAATGAAACCGACGTGACAGCCCGGAAAGGCCATGGCCAGGTCATCGTGGATGCCACCCCCTACACGGTTGCGGCCGGCCAACAAATCCGTTTCAAAACCAACGATCACCTGGAGATCGAGGTGGGCCCAATTCCTGATCCCGATAGCTTCGATGTCTGGGCCTCAAGTCGGAATCAACCCGAGCGCCACGAAGAAGTAGTAGCCGACATTCCCACGGATTCCTCCGTCACCGAGGCCGCTACTCGCAGAGTCTGGGAGAGCAACGGCGATCCAGGACACTGGGTTTATACAGCCGACTTCGGTCCGGTATGGGTTCCGACGCACTGGTCGGAATTAATTGTCCTGTCGCCGCCGTCGCTGGCGGTTTTGGTGCAGCCAGTATCACCCCAAGAAACGTCTGTTAGCTCCTCTGGGCAATTTCTGGTCTTGAGAAAAACTCCTAAGCCAGCGGTAAATTGGTCGACCACGGAGAATGTTTTAGGCATGCCGGCAGAAATTCCTTCACAATCCAACGACAGAACCTGGACACCAGCAGTCTGGAGAAATTCTGATTCGAGCGCTGTACAGTCGTTGCCGAACCGTCAGGGAATTCGCCAGCCGGCTCAGCCTCCACAGATATCTTTTCCTCACAAGACAGAACATGCCGGCGCCCCAACCCGCTGAGTCCAACATCCGATAAGTCGAAAGTAGAAATCTCGAAACTTCAGTTGTACTTTTCATGCCCGGGAAACCTCACGGTACACTATGAGGAGCATTGTTCTGGGAAATGCAAATTCACGTCTTATTTTTCGGGGTTTTGAAGGATCTGGCTGGCGCGGCAGATGAATCAGTCATGCTTGAGCCTGGTGCAACAGTTGCAGATTTGCTGAACCACCTCGAGAGCCGTGCTCCGGGTTTGAAAGCTGTGCTGCCCACCGTCGCGATGTCAGTAAACGAACAATACGCCGGGCCCGAAGCGAAGTTGAAAGCGGGAGATGAAGTGGCCTTACTTCCACCTGTCAGCGGAGGTGCAGACTCCTCCTCGCATTGTGCGATCAAGCGAGAGCCGATCGATACACAAAAGGTTTTGGACCTAGTCAAGTGCCCCGAAGACGGTGCAGCCGTAGTTTTCGAAGGAGTCGTTCGCAACAACACTCGCGGCCGCCGCACGCTCTACTTGGACTACGAAGCCTATGAAAGCATGGCCCTGAAGCGAATGCATTCGCTCGCGGAGCAGGCATTGACCGATTTCAAGATCCGCGATGTGGCCATTGTCCATCGTCTGGGCAAGCTGGAAATTGGGGAAACCAGCGTGCTGATTGTAGTAGCCTCCGCCCACCGCGCCGCAGCCTTCGACGCCTGCCGCTGGCTGATTGATACTCTGAAACGCACCGTTCCTATCTGGAAAAAGGAGCACTTCGAAGACGGCGCAGTCTGGGCCGACGGCGAACCCTTCCCCGCTGAGATTCCCCGCGCCGAGGGAATTTCCGCCACCGAACCCGCATCTAAAATAAACGACCGCTGATGAAACCAGCCGCCATCTGTTTTTTTCTATTGCTTGCAGTCTGCCTGGCAGCCTACGCCCAGGATGACGCCACCATCAGTGTCAACGTCCGATTAGTAAATGTCTTTGTCACCGTGACAGACAATCATGGCGCACCCGTAGCTGGCCTCAAACAGGAAAACTTCGCGCTAAAAGAAGATGGGCGTGAACAAAAGATCTCGGTTTTTGACAAAGAGTCAGAGCTTCCGTTGTCTATCGTCTTAGGCATAGATACTAGCCTGAGTACGCGCAAAGACCTGCCCTTGGAACTGGCCTCTGCCCGCCGCTTTGTCAAAGCCATCCTGCGCCCAGTAGATGGACTCTCGATCTACCAGTTCAGCGAAATCGTGAACGAACTCACTCCCTTCACCTCCGACCAGAAAAGAATTGACCGCGCCATCACTGGCATCCAGCACGGCGCCGCCACGGCACTTTACGATGCTCTATATCTGGGATCACAGGCCCTGGAAAAACGTCAGGGAAGGAAGGTGATAGTTGTCATCACCGACGGCGGCGATACGGTAAGCACAATTAGTTACAAAGATGCCCTCCGCGAAGCCCAGCAGGCTGAGGCAATCGTCTACAGCATTATCATCGTCCCCATCGAAGCCAGCGCCGGCCGTGACACCGGCGGCGAACACGCCCTGATCCAGCTCTCCGCAGACACCGGAGGCCGCTACTTCTACGCCACCTCCGAATCCCAGCTCGACGCTGCCTTTAAACAGATCAGCGACGAACTGCGCACCCAATACCTGCTGGCCTATTACCCGTCACAAAAGCTGGCAGACTCTGATTTCCGCCGGATCGAAGTTATGCTCAAGAACCCGCTTCAAGACAAACCGCTAAAAGTCCGCCACCGTACGGGCTACTACACCTCCAGCTCGCACTAGCCATAAGTTCGTTTTATGGAACGGATTGTCTAGAATCAATCACATTTTCGATATACGGAATTCAAAACTCAAATCACTTATGAAATTCCAATTTTTGTATATTTTTGTCAAAGTTGTAAAATCTCTGTAAATCAGGCAACCAATACATAACGAACATAACGAACGACTTACAAGACACTTACTGTCTATCAAAAGTTGTTGGAATGTTGATTGCTTAACTTCCTCATGTTTCAAACGCCGAGGATCGCGTTGGCATTTCCAGGTTGAGAGTCTTACCTCGGTGATCGTGGTTGCTCCCAGGCAGCCAATTCCTGCTAAATGAATGTTTCTATTGAACTTGTTGCTTAATTTCTCAGACGGAGGAGTGTCTATGTCCAGAAGTTCACGCTTTCTCGGTGATGGGCTAGCGGCGATTTCGGCCAAATTGTTGTTGTGTCTTTGTACAGTGATGGCTTTGACCGTTCTATCAGTCGGTCAAGAGACCACCGGCGGTATCAAAGGTTATGTGAAGGACAGATCAGGCGCCGTAATCGCAAAGGCGCAGGTGGAACTTACCAGCACCGCGCTCATTGTTTCCAAGAAGGCTGAAACCGATGGCGCTGGATATTTCTATTTCCAACAACTCCCGCCGGGAAGCTACACCCTGACGGTGACCTCTCCGAATTTCCGCACTTACAAGCAGACGGCGATTCCTCTGGCAGTAGGCCAGTTGCCTGTGCTCGATATTGCCATGGAAATCGGAACTGTTGGAGAAGTGGTTGAAGTCTCCGGTAAGGCCCCCATTGTCGATGTGACCACCAGCAAAGTCTCGGTGGAAATTCCGCAGGAAGTGATCGACAACCTGCCGAAAGGCCGCTCCTACCAGTCCTTGATTCCATTCGCGCCTGGAGCCCGTCAGGAACCCCTGCAGAGCTCGCGCGTGGATCGTCTACGCCAGAACGGCTTCCAGATAGACGGTGCCAGCGATTCGGAAAACACCTACCTCGTCGAAGGTATGGACACCAGCAACATCCAGAACGGTGGCATTAAGCAGAACGTAGTTTTCGAATTTGTCGATCAGGTTCAAGTCAAGACCAGCGGAACCGAAGCCGAGTACGGCGGCGCCATGGGCGGTGTCGTCAACGTGGTGCAGAAACGCGGCAGCAATAGCTGGCACGGTAGCTTGGTCGCCTACTTCCGTAGCAATGCATTGGATGCCAACGATCAGTGCGCTACAACCCCTCAGCCGTCTCTTTCCGAGTCGGTAGTTCCCAGCGGGCAGCAGCTTCGCTGCGGGTTACGTTACAACCCGAATTCCACTTTCGATGCAATAAATCGTGTCGATCAGTCGGTTGAAAACTACATTCAAAAGCAGGATCAGTACAAGACGATCGAGCCCGGTTATGAAATCGGCGGCCCGCTCATCAAGAATAAGTTGTGGCTGTTCTCCAGCTACATTCCTACGATTGACCGCATCACCCGCAAGACCGGTTCCACTTTCGCTCTTGACTTGGGGCCGCACAGCTACACCCGCAGCGACACCGTGCAGAACATGTTGAACCGGCTCGATTTCCAGCCGTTCCAGAAGTTGCACCTATATGCTGGCTGGCAGTATGGCTATCACAGAATCACCGGACAGTTACCTACGTTACCGGATTCAGTGATCGGTCAAGCTAATCCGGTGGCTTCGCAGAATCCTGCTAGCTTCCGGCGTGATACAGGCTCAGTCAACCCCAGCAACATTCTTAACTTTGGTGGCGACTGGACGCCGACCGCCCGGACTGTGGTTGCAGTACGCTACGGCTACTTTTACTACAACACGGAAGA
>Ga0207689_10001216_pt1 | contig 24769 bp, 15 predicted proteins | sample KBSMisM52_FD_184312 | JGI IMG/M metagenome (GOLD analysis project Ga0207689, IMG submission 184312) | Miscanthus rhizosphere microbial communities from Kellogg Biological Station, Michigan, USA - KBS Miscanthus M5-2 (SPAdes) (version 2) | ecosystem: Host-associated > Plants > Roots >... | reverse complement strand
TTTTTCGCTGGACGAACAAGCGGCTAGTTAGGTTCCTTTTTGATTAGTTTTAGTGACTGTCGCGTTCTGGGTGAACTCCATCCAGGCCCAACTCAATCGGTACGCGACCGACAATCGACTCAGTACCAGCTAAAGGGCGGCCTTCAGGGAACGCAGGCATCGAGCCTGCACGCCTCTTCCCTCACGCGATGGCCGCACATCCAGCCGGAAATTTCCAGCAAACCAGTTTCTGGCGAGACGCACGGCCGTCTCGCTAATCCGTGGCCCATTCGTCTCGCTCTGCAGCTCGAAGCACATCGCGGCCAATCCACACTTTTCAGCAACGTCCCTCGCCAACCCGAAAGCCTGACAATGCGCAAGCCAAAATTGAAGGCCGTCGTGGCCTTTCGCCTCGCGCTCGGTTTACAGGTTCGCCGGACCAATCAGGAGATATTTACTAAGACATGGCAAAAGAATTAATAGTGAGCGTCAACGGACGCGAAAAAAAGATCGCGATCATCGAGAACGAAAAGGTTACCGAGTTCTATATCGAGCGCGGCGAAGGCAATCAGGGAATTGTCGGCAACATCTACAAAGGACGCGTAATGCGCGTCCTGCCCGGTATGCAGTCAGCGTTTGTTGACATCGGGCTTGAGCGCGATGCGTTTCTTTATGTATCCGACTTCTTCGACGAAGAAGAAGAGTTTGAGCGCATCGTTATAGACAAATCGCAGAAGGGTAACGTCGAAGATGCTCAGCGCGTGGCGGCCGAACAGATCGCCATGGCCCGCGTGGAACGCGAGCGACACATTGAAGCTACTCACGAGCGCGTTGAACCTCTGAGCGATATGGAGCAGGACGAGGTGGCGGATATCGCAGCCGAAGCGCCACCGGAGCCTGAAGAACCAGCAGTCGAGGGTGACGATTCCGGCAAGCGCCGAAGCAGGCGCGGCCGGCGGCGTCGCGGTGGCAAAGAAGGCGCCGAGATAGAGGAATCCATTCCCAGCCGGACGCGAATTAGGGCGGAGGACATTGATACTCCATTCGTTGCTGCCGATCCCTCGATTCAACGAATCGTAGATGAGGAGGAGACTGCGGCTAACGGCGAAATGTTTAAGGATGCACGCCTGCAGGAGCGGCTCTTCGATCAAATACACGCGAGCGAGTTTAATTTAGAAGATGACTTTCGCACGGCCGAAGTCGGTTCGGTTATCTCGAGTGTTGATTACCGCGACGATTCCTTCCAACGTGTGGATGATGGAGACAGTGCTGACCTTGCGGGGAGCGTGGCACCACGTGTCCGCGAACCAATAGCTGCGCGCATCGAAAGTTTTGTCGATGAAGTCGACGACAACAGACTACAGAGTGCTTCATTTCAGCGCGTTAGTGATGACGATGCGGAAGTGGTTGGTACCGTAAGCGCCGTTGAAGTTGACGATGTTGAAGTAGTTGACGAACAACCTCGCGAACGCGCCGCGGCCAAAAAATCGCGCGTCGGGAAACTGCTTAGTAGTCTGGGCGCGAAAAAGAAGGCGCCAAGTAAGAAGTCCCCAAGCAAGAAAGCATTGAAGGAACCGGTGGCGGAGGACGGCGAGCCCGTGGACGACGCTCTGGCCGAGAGCCGTTATGCGGATGCGGAAGCAAGCGTTGATGAGCCTGGTTCGCGTGCCGAGTTTGCCACTCGTCGGGGTGGCCGCCGCCGCCGCCGGCCGAGTAAAGCAAGTGCGCCTACTGATGGCGAGGCTGCCAGTCCTGATCCCGGCGGTGAAGAAGCAACGGAAGATAGCGGCGCAGCGGAGACTGATGTAGTAGCCGACGAGGTTGCACCCGCCGAAGAAGCGGCCGAGGTTGGGGAAGAGAGTCCCGCAACGGCGGCTTCGATGGCTCCGGTGGCAGCAGATAACCGCGAAGCACGCGGCGGACGTGATACTCGCGACCGCAGTCGTGGCGGGCGCGGCGATTCCCGTGGCGGCCAAAGAGGTTCGGGGCGCAGGGACCGCCAACAACAGCCGACGATTACAGACTTGCTGCGTGAAGGTCAGGAGATTCTGGTCCAAATCGCAAAGGAGCCGATTGCCAAGAAAGGCGCGCGCATCACTTCTCATATCGCTCTGCCCGGCCGGTTTTTGGTTTACATGCCGACCGTTGAGCACGTTGGCGTCTCCCGGAAGATTGAATCAGACAGCGAACGCCAACGCCTGCGCAAACTGATAACCCTCATTCGCGGCAGTGAAGATATTCCCTCGGGCGGCTTCATCGTCCGGACGGCGGGCGTCGGAATCAGCGAAGCAGATTTGCGGGAAGATGTTCGTTACCTGGTTCGCACCTGGCTGGATATTCGCGCCTCCGCCGAGAAGTCGAAACCGGCAACCCTGGTTCACAAAGACCTCGATCTGGTCCAACGAATCCTTCGCGATCAGTTGTCTGACGACTTCGCTGCAATCCGGGTCGACTCTGAAGAGGAATACGAGGCCATCGTCGAGTTTATTAATCGCATTCAGCCGCGGATGGTAAAGCGGGTGAAACTTTATACGCGCGAACGGCCAATCCTCGAAAGTTACGGAGTGCAGGCCGAAATCGACAAGGCGATCAAGCCACGCGTTTGGCTGAAGTCGGGCGGTTACCTGGTCATTAACCAGACCGAGGCGCTGGTGGCAATCGACGTCAACACCGGAAAATTCGTCGGCCGCGGTAGTGGACGACTTGAAGACACGATCACCCGCACCAACATGGAGGCCGTTGACGAGATTGTCCGGCAGATTCGACTCCGTGACCTCGGTGGCATCATCGTGCTCGATTTGATCGATATGGAAGAGCGACGGAATCGTGCGCGTGTTATGGGAGCATTACAGGATGCGTTGCGCGGCGATAAGTCGCCGACGAAGGTTCTTTCGTTTAACGACTTCGGCCTTGTCATCATGACGAGAAAGCGCGTGAAGCAGTCGTTGGAACGCACGCTGTGTGCGCCTTGTCAGTATTGTCAGGGAGCGGGACTGATCAAGTCGCCACAGACGATTTGTTATGAATTACTCGAAGAAGCTCGCACGCTGGGCAAGGCTATGAATGGCGACAGAAAGAACCGCCAGGCAACGCTGCGCATTCATCCGGAAGTAGCAAAAGCGCTCCGCAGTTCCGAAAGAGATGTGTTGAATGAGATCGAGGAATATCTTGGGCCGGTTGATATCAACAGCAGCGATCTCAGCGTCCACCAGGAACAATTTGATTTTGCGTTCATCTAGAGAGTGGCTTCCGATGAGCAAACTGGGAAACATCTGGAAGACGATGCTTGCCGGTGGCGCCGGGGTAGCGGCGCTGGCCGCCCTCAACGCGGCGATTAGACGCAATGCGAATGAGCCCGATGACAGTGCCCTTGGCGGCGAGGCCCACTTCTTCCGTTGGAAACATGGCCGGGTGTTTTACAAAACTTCGGGCGCGGAGAACCACGGACCTCCCCTCGTCTTCATCCATGGAGTGGGCGCTGGCGCCTCCAGCTTCATGTGGAGAAAAAATTTCGACGATCTGGCAAGGGACTTCCGCGTCTACGCCCTCGACCTCCTGGGCTTTGGCTTTTCCGACAAACCGGCCGCCGCGTCTTACTGTGCCGATCTTTATGTTGACCTGATTACTGACTTCATTCGTGAGGTGGCGGGCTACCCTGTAAACATAATCGCGAGTTCACTGGGCGCGGCTTACGCAATTCGAGTCGCCGACGAGCATCCGGAGTTGATTAATTCAATGGTCCTCAATGGGCCCGCTGGATCCGACGCGCTGAATCGGCGGCCCGGAATGGCCGGCGCTGCGTTCTATGGCTTGCTGCAATCGCCTGTGCTCGGTACCTCGTTCTACAATGTGATGGCCAGCGAACGTAGCATTCGAGATTATGCTCGCGATCACTTGTTCTACGATCACCATCGCGTTACTAATCGGCTCGTCGCAAATCTTTATGCCACCAGTCATCAGGCGGGTGCGCAACATGCCATCGCCGCCTTCCTCGCGGGTTACCTCAATACGGATACGCAGTCTCCTTTCTCACGTCTTACTCAGCCAGTCCTTTTAGTTTGGGGTAAACAAGACGCCACGACCCCACTCGACAAAGCCTGGGCGCTTCAGGAGCTGAATCCGAAGGCACGGCTGGAGGTGTTTGACTACTGCCGGATGATGCCTGAACAGGAACAACCTGAAAAGTTTAACTCTCTGGTTCGTGCCACCTTTCTCTCCAGGGCGGCAGCGGCTGGTTCAGATTCGTTTGGCTAGGAACATCCCAGGCGCCGGCTTAGCACACCTCCAGGGGTCCCAGACGCGCTAAAACCCTGAAAAAGTGAGGTTTGTGGAACAACTCTATTGACGTTCCAGACAAAATCAACGAGAATCGAAAGGCTTTGGATCATCAGTATCCGGAGTTTGAACCTTCAGGCCTACAGGATCACTTCCTGGTAAGTTTCCTCTCATCAACTGTGCACAACCCCGAAACGATCGATTAACCACGTCGAGTTTCGCAAACAACCAATAGCTAACACCGTCCCGCTCAAGTCCGGTTTGCGTTAGTCACCTCCGACTTGTCGGCTAGCGATCCCAGATTCCAGAGCTAGTCCGGATTTTGAGAATAGAAAGATCATTTATGGAGCAAGCTTCATCGGACCTCAACTCCGCTAACATCAATCCATCCAGTAGTAGTGAAGATCCCAACCTGCCTCGCGGCTTCACAACGACTTCGTCCGATTTGTCGGCACAGTCTTTCATGGGCGACTTCGCCGAGGCTACTCACGATCTGCTCATGGACGAGTCGGCGCCCAGGCGTGCTGCGGCGGCACAACGATTGGCAGGATTGAGAAAGCCGCTGGCCTCGCCATACCTGATCGCTGCGCTTTCTGATAGTTCCTGGGAAGTTCGGCAAGCGGCGGTTGAGGCCCTGGGCCAAATAGGCGAGCCAGAAGCAATTACGCCACTACAAGAACTACTGGAGGGAGGCAATCAAGATGCTTTGCTGCAACGAGCGATCTCGCGAGCAATTCGATCCATCTCCGAACGCAGCGAGAGTTGTGCTCTGCCGCAGCTCACGACTGAAGCAACCGCGAAAGAATTCTCTTCATTCAATCAGAATGTGATTCCGTCAAACGGAAGCGGCGCACCAAAAAAAACGCGGGCAACGGAAGTGCGTCATTCGGAAGCGGAGGAATATCAACGGGCGACGGACGAAAAGAAAAGGCTGACCGCAGTTGAGGCAAATCGCAACCGAGCTGAAGTTGATTCCCGACAACGAATCGATAGAGAAAAACAGCTTGCTGCTGAAATAGATTCTTTACGCAAGGCTGAAGCAGATCAACTCAAACGCATCCAGGAGGCTACGGCAGTATCGCGCCGGCGGTCTGAGGAAGAGTCTCGTCAGCGCGCGGAGGCTGAGACTCGGAGGCTTGCCGAAACCGAAGCTCAGGAGCGAGCGGCAGCTGAGTCACGCCGAGTAGCTCAGTTGGAATCAGTCCATCAGAAAACCGAAACAGCGGTGCGCCAGCGAACTGAAAAGGAACGCCAACTGGTTAACGCCATCGAGTCGCTCCGTCAAGGCGAGGCAGAACAGATCGAACGCATCAAGCGAACAGAATCCGTTTTGGTGGCACTGGAGGAATCTCTTCGGCTGGCGAAAACGGAAGCGTCCGAGCGCGCCGAGAGTGAGCGCCAACTCAATCACGAAATTCAGAAACTGCGAAAGGCGGAAGCTGAAGGGCGTCAGCGACTAGCAGAAGCGGCGGCTAAATTCCGCGCCGAGGAGGAAGCAAAACGCCAGGCTGAAGCAGCAGCACATCGCGAACAAGAGGCTCAACTTAAGAAACTCGCCGACCTGGAGGCCAGCCGCCGGCGCGTCGAGGCTGAAACTCTTGCGAGCGCCACCACGGAGCAGCAACTAGTCGCAGAGATTGAACGGCTGCGCAAAATTGAAGCGGAACAGCTTGAACGCATCAAGCAGACGCAGGCGGCTATGGCTGAGCAGGAAAAGGCGCAGCAACAAGCCGAAGCGCAGGCACATCGTCAGCGTGACGAACATTTGAGAAGAGTGGCCGAGCTGGAAGGCATTCGCCGCGAGCTGAATGGTGCGGCGCAAAGACGACAGGAAACGGAGCGGCAACTTACGGCTGAGATTGAGGGCCTGCGAAAGGCTCAGACAGACCATCTTAAGCACATTGAGGCCAGCCGCGTTTCACTTCATGAGTGCGAAGAGAATCTTAAACAGATTGAAGCAGAAGCGCGCCAGGCCGAAGAGCGGGTTCAGGAAGTAAGCAAACGAGTGGCTGAACTCGAAGTCATTCGCAGTGCAGCAACCAGCGAAGCGCATGCGCGAGCAGCGGAACAACAGCAGATTAGCCTAGAGCTTAAAAGCCTCAGCAAAGACGCTAACGAACAAGTAGCTCTGATGGAAGAGGCGAAAGTTCGTCTAACGGCTTTGGAAGAGACTCGTCACAGCGCCGAGACAAAAATTCGACAACGTGCCGAACGCGAAGCCCGGTTGCTTGGAGAAATCGAAACCTTACGCCAAGCCGAACAAGAACAGATCGAACAACTCGCGCAAGTCGAAGCAGAGTCACGGCGCTTAAGCGACGAAGTAGCGCGGCTCCAAAATGAGGCCGAGGCACGTCGCCGAACCGCTGCCCAAATACGCGCTAAAGCCGCGGAGAATGAGCGCCTACAGGCGGAAGAAGAAGCACGCCATCTGGCCGCCGATGATGAAGCAAGACTCAAAACGCTGGAAGCAATTCGAGCTAAGGCCGAGGTGGCAGCGCAGCAAAGGGCAGTAAAAGAAGAACAGCTTAATTCCGCGCTTGAAGTTCTCAGTAGGACTGCCATCGAGCAAGTGCAGCGTATTGAAGAAGCAGAGTCGAGTCTCCGCGAAGCGGAAGCCGCGTCGCGACGGCGGTTCGAAGACGAAACTCGTCTGCGCACCGCCAGGATAGCCCAGCAGAAGTCAGAGAAGGAAGCACGCCTGAAGGCAGCTGAGGCTGAGCGCAGTCAAGTCCTGGCAGAAACTCAAGCTCGTGCCGAAGAAGAAGAGCAGCGAATTGCCAAGTTGAACACGATACGTACTCAGGCAGAACTGGACGCTCAGAAGCGGACAGAAATAGCCCTGGAACTTAACGCCGGCATCGATGTGCTGCGCGCCACAGAAACCAGACAACAAAAACAAATCGAGGACCTGCGCGCCGAGACACAAGAGCGTATACGGCAGGAAGAACAGCGCCTCGCTGAATTAGAAGCCCTAAAGAGTGAGGCAGCGCTAGCCGCACAACAGCGCGCCGAGAAAGAAGAAAAGCTCGCCGCGGAAATCGAGGCAATGCGCAAGCTCGAGGCCGAGCAGGTAGAGCGCATCGCCATAGCCGAAGCTAAGCTCGTTGATCTGGAAGAGGCGCGTCACCAGGCCGAAGCTAAAGCCCAGCAAAAAAGTGAAAGAGAACAACGCCTGAATGCCGAATTAGCAGGGTTGGGCGAAGCGGTAACCGCTCAAATCAAACGAATCGAAGAAGCCACCGCTGAGTCGCGTCGGCTGGCGGAACAGCGAGCTAACTTAAAGCGACAAGAGGAAGAGCGCCAGCAAGCGGAGAACGACGAGCTCCAACGTGCCGCCGAGGAAAAGCGAGCTCAGGCTGAGGCACACGCTCAGCGCCGTGCGAACGAAGAAGAGAAACATCTGGCTGAACTCGAAGCGATCCGGATCAAGTCCGAGCAGGAGGCTCAACTTCGGAGTCAGACAGAAGAACAGCTGAACATCAACATTGATGCGCTACGCAAACTCGAAGGCGAACAACGCCGGCGTATTTCGACGGCTGAGGTTCAACTTCACGAGGCGCAGATTCAGGCGCGGCTGCTGGCGGAAGAACAGATTCGCTTAAGAACCGAGGCGGAGACTCTGCAAAAAGAGCAGGCGGAAGCCCGTCTGGCTGCCGCGGAAGAAATGCGACTGCTTTTGGAAACCGACGCACAGCGGCGCGCTATCGAAGAGAACCAGCGCCTCGAAGAGCTCGAGGCAATCCGTTCCCGGAACGAGGCCGAGGCACAAGAGCGGGCGGAAACAGAGCAGCATTTAAATGAGGGACTGAAAGCCCTTCGCAAAGCCAGGGCGCTGCAACTCCAACGAATCGCGACAGCAGAAGCTGAGTCGCTACGCCTGACTGAAGAAGGAATCCGACTTCGGGCTGAAGAGGAAGCCCGCCAAAAGGCCGAGGCGGAAACGCGTCAACGAGCCTTCGATGAAAATGTTCGTGCCGAGGAAAGTCGCATCCGACAACAAGCTGAGGAGGAACAAGAGCGCGCAGCGCAACTGGATGCAATGCGCATCGCCGCGCAACATGCCGCACAAGAGCGCAGCGCAAGAGTTGAGAATCTTAAGGGAGACATTGCCGAGCTTCGTAAGATCGAAGTCGAACAAACCACACAAATCGAAGAAGCGGAAGCGCGCTGGGCCGTTGCCGATGAAAAGCGCCGGGGCCTGGAAGCGGAACTGAGTCAGCTCGCCGAAGCTGAACAACAACTGAACTCAAGATTGGATTCGCTTCTGAAGGCCGAAGCAGCGCAACGCCAACGCATGGCGGAAGCGGAAGCTGAATCAAGACGATCGACTGAAGCAGCGGCACGGCTTCACACCGAAGAAGAGGCACGCGCCGAACAGCGAAAACTGGAACAGCAGCAACGCGCAGAGCAACTGGAAATTACGCGCAGTGCTGCCCAACTGGCGGCACAACGACGCAATGAGAAAATCGAAAGCCTCAAGTCAGCAATCGCAGCTCTAGGCGAGATCGAGGTCGAGCAATCCAACCAGATTCAACAGGCTGAGTCGCGTCTGGCCGCTGCGGAGGAAAAACGGCAGCGCCTGGAAGCCGAGTTAAACGAGCGTCTTACCGATGAAAATCAGCGACTCGCAGAGCTTGAAGCCATTCGCAGTAAAGCTGAATCGAAAGCATGGGAACGGGCCGAGCAAGCTCAAAAACTAAACGCGGAAATCGAAGCGCAGCGGAAGGCCGAGGCGGAACTGCTGCAATGCATCGCGGAAGCACAGACTGAGTCGAGACGGTTAGCTGAAGAGGCAGCGCGCGTTCAGGCCGAAGAGGATGCCCGCCTGCGAGCGGAAGCCGAGGTTAGCCAAAGGAAGTTTGAGGAACAACTCCGCCGCGAAGAAGCTCGGGCTCAGCAGCAGGCGCAGGAAGAGCAACGGCGTGCCGAGCAGCTGGACGTTTTGCGTATTGCCGCTGAAGAAGAAGTGCGACAACGTCAGCAAAAGATCGATAGCCTTAACGCAAGCATCGCGGCCCTTCGCATGGTGGCGGCTGAACAATCTGATCAGATTCAACAGACTGAAGCGCGGTTAGCCGAGGCCGAAGAAAAGCGTCAACAGTTGGCGACCGAACTGGAACAGTTAGCTACTGAAGAAATTCAGCGGCTGGAGGAGCTCGAGGCAATTCGCAATCAGGCCGAGCTGGAGATGCAGCAGCGGGCAGAAGTGGGGCAACAACTAAACGCTGGATTGACGGCACTGCGCAAGGCACAGGCGAAACAACTGCAAAGGATGGCGGAAGCTGAAGCTGAATCACAACGTCTGAGTGAAGAAGCGGTCCGACTGAAGGCGGAGGAAGATACTCGACTCCGGGCGGAAGCTGAAGCCGATCGAAGGGCGTTTCAGGAACAGCTCCGGTTAGAAGAAACACGCGCGCAACAACGAGCGGAGGAAGAACAGCAGCGCCTGGACCAGCTGGAAGCAATGCGGCGGGCCGCCGAGCAGGCCGCACACCAGCGCAACTCGAGAATTGACCAGCTTGATGCAGATATCGCTGCCCTTCAGAAACTGGAAGTGCAGCAGGCTAATCAAATTCGAGAAGCTGAAGCACAGTTGCACGAGTTTGAAACTGAGTGTCAGCGATTGACTCAGGAGGCGGCCAGGTTAGCGGCCGAAGAAGAAAGTAGTCGCCAGGCGCATGCGGAAGCACGTCAGAAGACGTTTGCAGAAGCGCTGGCCTCTGCCAGGGCGGAAGCGCTGCGGGTTGAGCAGGAGGAAGAGCAACTGGCCACGGCGCTCGCAGTCGCTCGTGACGAGTTAAGCGCGAAACAACTGCAGCTCACCCAACTCGAAAACCTGCGAAAAGATGCGGAGGCTGAATCTCAACTCAAGGCGACCGCCGCAGAACAACTCAAAGCCGAGCTTGAAGTTTCCCGGGAGGCACAGGCTAAAGAGCTTAAAGAAATCGAGAACCTCGAAGCCCAGCGAACTCTGCTGGAGGTGACGGCGCGGGAGCATGCCGAGTCTGAAGCGCAGCTATTATCAGAACTGGAATCGCTCCGGACGCGATTAGAACAAGACAGGCAAGCATGGTCCGAGAAAGAGCTGAACCTCAACTCTCAAATTGAAGATTTGCGCAAAGTTGAAACTACTCAACTCGAGCGCGCCGAAGGAGTCGAGGCCAAGACCAAACGCCGCGGCACAAAAGCGGTCGCTAAGTCGACGACGAAAAAAGCACGGCCTGTCCGTACCGTCGACCACTCGACGCAGCAAGTCGTGCCCTCAAAAGCAACCACGAACGAGATCGCGCTTGAAGTGAAGCAAGTCTCAAAACCAGCGGAGGCGGAGCAAACGCAATTGGAAGTACGGCCTAATGAAGTCGAAGTTGAAGCGCTTCACCCGCTCGAAACCTGGCAGTTTCCACTGTCTAATGAGCTCGCGGCAGGAAATGGTCTGGAAGAGCCTTCGCAGCCTCTCGAAGTGATTGCGGAGATGGTCTCTCCGGCGCAAGCCAATGATGAAACAAGTCTTGAAGCTGAGCTCCAGGAGGAACTTTCGCGCCTGGAGGCAGCCGCTTCGCTACCAGAAACCGGCACTGAAGATGAAGCCAGGTTGACGAGTCCAGCCCCAAACGAAAAGGTTCCGGGAGACAAGTCAAAAGTCTCATTACTGGTTAAGAGTCTGAAGAGTAGTGATCCAGTTAAACGCTCGAAAGCGATTCAGAAATTAGCTCAGCTGGGCGAGGACGAAGCCTTTAATTTGATCACCGAGTTGTTTGACGATAAATCAACCGAAGTGAGAAATACAGCTGCTCTGGCACTCTATAAGATGAAGCCTGACTGTGCGGCGTCGTTCACGCGGGCCTTTCGTGAAGCGGGAATCGAACGACGTCGTCATATCGCTGCTGCCTTTAATGGTTCCGGGTTGGCCGCCCAGGCGATCCAAAGCTTGACCGGCGCGGACCGTGACAAAACCTACGATGCATTCTCACTGCTGTTTTTGATGGCGAAGGCGGGAGAAGTGGAAATCCTATTGCAGACAATTGAGAGACACCCGGACACTAGCGTGCAGTTGTCTGTTGTCAAACTGCTTGCTTTCTGTAACCAGCCCGAAATCATTCCGGCTTTTAGAAATCTGGCCATCAGAGGAGCGTTGCCTACTGAGGTTCGTTCAGCAGTAATGGAGGCCATCTACCAAATCAGCAGTAACGCCCGCGAAAATTCGCTCTCGGTCGCATGACGGTTATTAGCGGCGTCAGCAGATAATTCTCAACTACGGACTTCTAACGCTGAAAGTATCACCCTGCCGCAAGTCGCCACTCTCGAATCCCTTGCGAAACCAGCGAATTCTCTGTTCTGAAGTTCCGTGAGTAAACGAATCCGGGATAACGTAGCCCTGGCCTTCGCGTTGCAGCCGGTCGTCACCAACCGCACTCGCCGCTCCGAGAGCTTCTTCAATGTCCCCCGCCTCGAGAATGCCTTTCTGCTGTGCGTAGTGGGCCCACACCCCGGCCAGAAAATCCGCCTGGAGTTCAAGCCGCACTGAGAGCTGGTTTGCCTCTGCTTCACTCATCCGCCCGCGCACTGAATCAACCTTGTCCATCGTTCCAAGCAAGTTTTGCACATGATGGCCAACTTCGTGAGCGATTACATAGGCCTGGGCGAAATCGCCTGGTGCGCGAAACCTTGTCTGTAAGTCGTTGAAAAAAGACAGGTCGAGGTATAGCTTTTGATCGCCCGGACAGTAGAAGGGGCCGACTGAGGCGCCTGCTTCGCCGCAGGCTGAACGCACTGCCTCCGTGAACAAAACCAGCGTCGGTTTGCTGTAACTCCTACCCTGTTGTCGAAAAATGTCCGTCCAAACATCTTCGGTACTTGCCAGGACCGTAGCTGAAAATTGTTTTAACTCGTCTTCCTGGGGGTTGGTGGGGCGAGAAGTGCTGGTGCCACTCGATGGATCGACCCCCCGCGACTGTTCCAACAATTGTCGCGGATCGGCACCGAGCAACAACGCGATTACCAGCAGTACGATCCCGCCGAGACCGCCACCAATCGCCATTCCCCCGCCTGACATTCCCCGTCGATCTTCAACGTTATCGCTTTGGCGTTGACCTTTCCACAGCATTGCAGAACCCTCCCTGGGTGATCTCCTGGACGATCTAATTCTGGGGGCTTGTTGGAACGAGGGGGTCGATCAAAAATGATGCAATAGCTCAGTCAGTGATTCTATCAGAATGTCAGGCTTGTGGCTTTTCAATTTCCAGCTGGTGGGGTACTCGCTGCGAACTCCCACGGTAAACATTCCGGCGCGCTTCCCCATTTCAATGTCCTCTGGACTGTCGCCGACGTAGCAGGTCGCTTCGCTCGAGCAACCGAGCGTGCGCATCGCAGTCTCCAATCCTTCCGGGTGAGGCTTTTTATTCTCCATCTGTTCATTGCAGACAACGGTTTCAAAGAAATTCTCCAGGCCCAACTCACGTATCTCGCGCCCAACGCGACATTCACTCCCGCTACTAACGACGCCCAAGCGATAGCCTTTCTGCTGCAAAACACTGATCGTTTCTTGTGCGCCCGTTACCGGCTTTGCAGTTTGTTGACCGTAATGCTCAACCCACAGGTCATCCGCAAGTTGCCACTTCTCTTTCGGCAGACCCATCGCTTCATACACGGAATACCAGTTTGGTGAATAAACAGCTCGGTAAATTTCCTGATCAAAGTTAACACCCAATGCAGCAAATGATCGCTCGAATGCCGTTAGACCAAGTTGCGCAGAATCGACCAGGGTCCCGTCCCAGTCAAAAAGCAGCGTGCTGGTTACTCTTGATGAGTTCGTCATGACCGGCTCAACTCGCGCCAATTCGAAGATGGGATTAGTCGGCAATGGCCACAGTCAACTCGCGCAGCGGTGTGGATTGAGATGTGTCGCCGGCTGTGGCTTCCTCGCGATTGACTTTGGCATAGAGGATATCTCGCTGTTGCGGAATGAAGCCGGCTTCGCGGATTAAGTAACGCAACATCTTTTCATCGGCACAATTGTGCGCGCCGGCTGCAGACACGACATTTTCTTCAATCATGATCGACCCCATGTCGTTGGCACCGAAACGCAGCGCCACCTGCCCCAGCTTTAGTCCCTGAGTCAGCCATGACGATTGGAAGTTTTCAACGTTGTCGAGGAACAACCGGGAAACGGCCAGCATCTTCAGGTAATCAACTCCCGTCGGCTCATCCTTGATGCGCCTGCCCAGCGCGGTATTCTCACGCTGAAAGGTCCAGGGAATAAACGCGGTGAAGCCGCCGGTCTCATCCTGCAAATCACGCACTCGTTGCAGATGCCTGACGCGGTGCGTCACGTTATCGCCGATGCCAAACATCATCGTCGCCGTCGACCTTAAGCCCACCCGATGCACTGCCCTCATGACAGCCAACCACTCATCCGTAGTGCATTTTGTCGAGACGCGGTCACGAACTTCGTCATCAAGTATCTCGCCACCACCGCCTGGCAAGCTGTAGAGTCCTGCGTTTTTCAGACGCGTCATGATGGTTTCGTAATCAAGTCCTGAGATCAGGTGGATATTGTGAATCTCAGGCGGTGAAAAACAGTGAAGCTGAAACTTCGGATACTTCGCGTGTAGCGTTCGCAACAAATCCTCATACCACTCGATGCCGAAGTCGGGATGCAGTCCGCCCTGCATGAGCACGCCAGTGCCACCCAGCGCGATGGTTTCATCGATCTTGTCGCAGATTTCTGCCAGCGTTCGGACATAAGTATCCGGCGCGCCGGGTCGTCGATAGAAGGCACAGAACGTACACACCACGTTGCAGACGTTCGTGTAGTTGATGTTGCGGTCGATGATGTAGGTGACGACGTTACCGGGATGTCTTCGCTGGCGAATTTCGTCGGCCGCCACGCCCATCCTCGCGACATCGTGAGACTCGAGTAATGCGGTGCAGTCGTCGGAGGTCAGCCGCACTCCCGCGAGAGCTTTATCCAAAATACTCTGTATCTCACTCGGCATATTTGTAGTTTATTGCTTAGGTCGGCAATAAGCAAAACGGCGTCGGTAGGGGTCCTGTTGGCATTAAGGAGCAATAAACTGTAGCGGCAGGTTGTTCTCGATCAACCCATGTTTTCTGGCCAGATCGAAATACAGGCGCATACCTTTTTCCAGTTCGTCGTCAAGATTAAAAGTAATGTTCTCAGTCAAATACTTCCTGATCTCAGCTCGCGGAAGCGGCATATCCGCTTCGCACTCAGAGATAATCTGTTCAACATGTTCCAGTCCCTCATCGCGAGCGCCGGCAAAGTCTATCTCTCTTACCGCCGTCACCGCGCCTGCTCGCGCCATCCACATCGCGAAAACAAAACCAGTGCTGGTAAAGCGGCGCCACACACTCGCCAGATCGAAAACATGCACCTCGGGTAGCGTTAGGTTCATCGCCGGATCGCCGATAAGCAACGCCGCGTCGTTGTCTTTCAACATGTCATGAACGTTGGGACTGGTTGTTGTCCACTGTGGCTCGCAATTAAGAAACTCCCGGAAGATGATTTTGACCAGCGCCTGCGATGTCCGCGACGAAGAATCAAGCCCGACTCTGCTCACCTTCTTCAAGTCGTCATGTTTGCTAATCAGCACAACGCTGCGCACCGCCGAGTGCGAGCCAACGCAAACTCCCGGCACTACCTGTGCTCCCGGAATCCGTTGGTACTCAATGATCGGGACGAGTGCGGCTTCAACTTCTCCGCGCGCCAGTAGATCGCCACAGCGCGCCGGCGCGGTATCGGTCACCAACTGAACGGCATCCTGCATTCTTCCGTTTTGAAAGCTCCAGATTAATGGCGCCGTGTTCAGATAACTTGAAGCGGCGACGCGTGGTCGACGCGGGACTTCAGTGTTCGCGCTTGAAATAGAGTTTTCTCCTGATAGCAAATGCTTCGCTTGCGCCCGATGCTAACGAAATCATCCTGACTATCGCAAGCGAGCTTCTTTTCGTTTCCCGCGCGATCGACTAAGCTTAGTCGAATGCAAGTCTACGATGTCAGCGTGCCGCTCTCAGCGAACACACCGACTTATCCGGGTGACCCCGGCATTGCGATTAAGCATTGGCAGCGGATGGCTGACGGCGCTCATGCGAACGTTTCGTCGATAGACTTTGGACTCCATTCAGGCACACACGTCGATGCTCCGGCACACTTCATTGAGGGCGGAGCGAAGGTAGGCTCCTTGCCTCTCGACCATTTGCTGGGAGAGGCTGAGGTTGTTGAAGTAGCGCCAAATATCAACGTCATCGACAAGAAATTCGTGGCGGTCAATTGTGTAAGTGGTTCAAAAAGGGTTCTTTTCAAGACGCGCAACTCTGATTACTGGGCTGACACGGAGCGAGGATTTCATGAGGACTATGTCTATATCGACCCGGATGCCGCTCATTGGCTGGTGGAATCGGGAGTTAAGCTTGTTGGCATCGATTACCTATCAGTCGAAAAATTCAACTCAGAAGTTTTTCCGACCCATCTCGCCTTTCTTTCCCGAGGTGTTGTGATTGTTGAGGGTTTAGATCTGCGAGCGGTACCGGGTGGACGATATGAAATTCTATGTCTGCCGCTCAGAATTGCCGGAGGCGGTGGCGATGGTGCTCCGGCTCGGGTCATACTGCGAACGCTAACCTAGAAAGCGCTTAACAAGATGGCTGATCAAACTGACAAGGACTACCGGGAACGGGTCTTCCGGATTGTTCGTATGATCCCTCGCGGACGCGTGATGACCTATGGCCAGATTGCTGAAATCCTCGGCGAAGGTTACACGCCGCGAACAGTTGGTTTCGTCATGCACTCAGCGACCGATAAAACTCCCTGGCACCGCGTGATCAATGCCCAGGGTGGCTGTTCGACACGCGGCCTGGTTCTCCCGCATGACAAGCAGCAACGAATGCTGGAGGCGGAGGGCGTAAGTTTCAATGACCGCGGTCGATGCGAGCTCCAGAGCTATCTGTGGATTCCAAAAGAGTCCCAGGCCAGGGGCAAAAGCCCGAAAAAATTAACTCTATTCAAAACTTAGTTCTAAAAGGAGACTCCATGAGCAGAGACTCTCTCGATCAAAGAACACCCTACCCGGTCAGTCCCCCGCGTTATTCAGTCTCACATCAAATGGTGACCACTGCCTTCGAGTTGCCAAACTTTCGGATAACGCAAAACCTGGGTGTCGTGCGCGGAATTGTGGTCCGCTCACGGAACATCTTCGCCACTATCGGCGCCGGTCTGCAAACCATAGTTGGCGGAAACATTACGGTCTGGACCAAGCTTTGTGAGGATACGAGGAGCGATGCTTTTGACATCATGATCCAGCACGCAACTGAAATCGGGGCCAACGCAATTGTAGCCGCGCGCTACGACGCTACCGAGGTTTCAGCTGGCGTGACAGAGGTGTTGGCTTACGGCACAGCTGTGATTGTCGAGCCGTCCAGTGCGGAATCGAGCTATCGCTCATGACAGGTAAAGCGCTAACGGCCGCGCAAACCAGACGGATCCAGAAAGCAGTTGCTACTGTGCCCTACGCACATCTGCTCGGGATCGAACTCGACGAGATTAGCGAGGGTGTTGCGACGCTCGGGCTCAACGTTCGCCAGGAACTAAAACAGAACCATGGCGTTGTTCATGGCGGTGCAATTGCTTCTCTGATCGACACGGCGATGGCCTTCGCCATCATCACGATGCTGGCACCTGGCGAGAGAGTGACAACTGTGGATCTCACCGTCAGCTATTTGCGTCCGCTGACCAAAGGACGGATAACTGCGAGGGCCGGCGTTGTGCGCTCCGGACGCCGCCTCTTGGTGGTTTCAGCGGACGTCTTTGGTGATGACGGAATCCTTGCAAGCACAGCACTTAGTACCTACATCAGACTTTGAACTACTGAAGGAACGCTGCTGCAATTTGAGTAGACAGCCCATATCTATCTCTGTAGAATGTTTTTGGCCTTCCGTGCGGACCCAAACCGTCATTCGCTCCCGCAATGGACAGTTTGAAGTTCTAAAGTTCCCAGTGGTGAACTCCCTCCCATGTACTCGTTATATCACGCGCTTTTAGCCCAACATCCCAGACAGTTGATCCCTTTGCGTTGCGCCGGTTCCACGATCGCGCAGCTTCATCGTTATTTTGAAGACGTCGTGCTGGAAAACAATCTCAGCGCATTGGTAGTTGAGAGTTTACCGACCTCAGCAAAGAGACCCGCTCGAGACGCGGCGCGTCTTCAGCAACTTGATAAAACCGCCGGGAATCTATTTCTGTGGGTCAGTCGCGAAGATGCCTTGTCAAAGATGGTGCTGAACCGCGGCAGTGAGAAAACGCAGTCGATTGTTTTCGAACAAATCGACGAAGGCTGCTCCGAACGCTTCGTGGTCATTGCCGACGCTCGCTTCTCCGCTTTGCTGGCTTCGGTGCAAACGGAAGACGAACACGCTTCGGGAGATCTGGTGGTTTGGACCTTCGAGCCGGACATTGTTTACTCCGCCCTTGAATACTTGATGGCCCGCGTCACGGCGCAGCACGAGTTTCACTCAAACGCTTTTGCCCAGGCTGTTCGCGTTTCAATGCCTCAGGCTACTTCGCTGCAACTGACGCTGGGAGTGACGACCAAACTCGCGCGCCTATTGCAGGAACAAGCGGAGCGTGAGATCGCCGTTAATCGGCTGGCGACTGCGATCCGAAACACACTTGAACTTGATAGTGTTCTGCAAACCGCGGCTGACGAAGTCGGACGAGCGCTTAACGTTCACTCCTGCGCGGTAAGGGTTGAAGGCGCTATCGTTGGCCGGGAGATGACCAAGTGCTATTTGCGGCCGGATGTCGCGATTGGAAGTGAAGAACTGCTGATAGCTCAAGTGGATTTGGCAAGTGCGAGCTTGACGGATTCAACAGAAGCACTTGTCGTCGACGGCGACAGCCTGCGGGCCTCTCACCTTCTGGCTGCTGCAGCCGTGCCACTAATTCATCACGACAACCCTATTGGCCTCCTGTTAGTTCGCTCTGACGACGTGACACGGATTTGGGCGGATAATGAGCTGTTGCTGCTGCATACCGTAGCTGATCAGCTGGTGGTCGCGGTCAACCAGGCTCACTTGTTTGCTCAAATGGAACAGCAGGCTCTTACTGATAGCCTAACAGGTTGTTATAATCGTCGCTCATTTGAGTCACGGCTTGAACACCATCTCGGGCTAGCGATGCGCATGGGCCACCAGGTTTCTTTGGTAATGCTTGACCTGGATAATTTCAAGCGCATCAATGATCAAGCCGGTCATGAGGTTGGGGACAGCGCACTCTGCATGTTGGCTGAGTTGCTGCGCGATAGCCTTAGAGTCGTTGATACTGCTGCCAGGTTCGGCGGCGACGAGTTTGTAGTCATTCTCCCACAGGCAAACAGCGACGGTGCGCTGGTTGTCGCTGAGCGTTTACGCCAGAGCATCGCGGAGATGGACGTACCTGGCTTTGGCAAAGTCACCTGTTCTTTGGGCATTGCTACCTTCCCCGATCACGGCTCTTCACGAGATATGCTGCTCCTGGCCGCGGATCGAGCTCTCTATAATTCCAAAGATGCCGGACGCAATCGGGTCAGCGTCGCCGAACCCTTCCTTTTTGTTGAAGGCAAGCTTGGGGTCGACTTGACGGACACGATGCAGCGACTCTGAGCTTTGCCGTTTGATTCGGCACCTCAAATCTCAGATTTACGGCAGCATCCCGAATTGATCTCCGACTTCTTCACCCGCAACTCTCCCATCTTTCGTCTCTCATCCAAGTTGCCTTCTGGCGTCCTGACTCAAAATCGCGCATCATAACCTTTTCGCTTAATAGCCAAAGTTATGATGCCTTGCGGCTTTCTTGTGCATGGACGATCTAAGAAAATTTGCGCGCTACTTCCTTCCCTATAAGGTTGAACTGACTCTTGGCATCGGCTGTATAGTCGCCAGCGTTGTCTTCAATCTCTATATTCCCATCATTGTTGGTCATGCGATTGATGCTAACTGGGTTGAGATAACCTGGTCGCGGCTCACTATCTCCGCGCTCAAGGTATTGGGCGCGAGTTTTGTCAGCGGCACATTTCTTTTTCTTCAGCGGCGCATCCTGATTGGAATGTCACGCAAGGTTGAATACGACCTGCGTCAGGATTTCTACGCCCATCTGGTAGATCAACCTCAGACATTCTTCCAGGAGCATCGCATCGGCGACTTGATGGCACGGGCTACCAACGATCTGGCTGCGGTCAGGCAACTGGCTGGGCCCATGATCATGTACTCCCTGCAGACGCTGCTCGTCGTAGTTATCGTTCTGCCGTTAATGTTCATGATCAACTGGTGGTTGACGTTGCTCTTGTTTACGACAATGCCGTTGGTTTCCCTCACGGTTAAATTCTTTGGCCAACAAATTCATATTCGCTTCGAAAAGATTCAGGAATTCTTTGCACAAATCACCGCCCGCGCTCAGGAAAACTTTACGGGAGTGCGGGTCGTGCGGGCCTATGCACAGGAAGGGGCCGAGATCCTCGCCTTCAACGAACTGAATCGGCAATACGCGGAAAAGAACCTGGCGCTGGTGAGAATCGATGCACTAATGCGGCCGCTGATGCAGTTTCTAATCGGCATGGGCTTCGTACTGATTATCTGGGCGGGTGTGCCGGCGGCGATTCGCGGAGAGATTACAGTCGGGCAGTTTACGGTCTTCAACATGTATCTCTTCCGCTTGATCTGGCCGCTCATCGCGCTGGGTTATGTAGTCAATTTGTATCAGCGTGGCACTGCTAGCTTGCGCCGGATGAACACCATATTCGCCGTCGAGCCTTCTATTGCCGATGCCGTTGGGGTAGAAACACAGCCGCCGATTAAGGGTGCAATTGAGTTTCGCAACCTCACTTTTCGTTACCACCCGAACGATGACCCGGTGCTGCGCGATATCAACCTGACCATACCCGCCGGCCGGACCGTGGCCTTTGTGGGACGTACCGGCAGCGGCAAGTCAACTCTCATTAGTCTGATTTCGCGGATTGTTGAGGCGCCGGATGACACTGTCTTGATTGACGGCGTGTCAGTTCGTGACTACTCGCTCGCACAACTGCGTTCGAGCATTGGCTACATCCCGCAAGAGACTTTTCTCTTTAGCGATAGCCTCGCCGGGAACATAGCTTTCGGCGTCGAAAGCGCGGACCGATCCAACATCGAGGCTGCGGCCGAAATCGCCGGACTCACAGAAGATGTTGCGGGTTTTCCGGACGGGTTTGAAACCCTGGTCGGTGAACGTGGCCTGACACTTTCAGGCGGTCAAAAACAACGGACGGCCATCGCTCGAGCAATTCTGCGTGAGCCTAAAATCCTGATCCTGGACGACGCTTTATCCTCAGTTGACACCTATACGGAAGAAAAAATACTTGGGAAATTACGTGGGGTAATGCGTGGTCGCACGAGTTTGATTGTGTCGCATCGCATCTCTACGGTCCGCGACGCGGACACGATCTGTGTTCTCGACGAAGGTCGCATCATTGAACAAGGAACACACGAGGAGTTGCTCGCGCTGGGAGGAGAATATTCAGCTCTGCATGAACGACAGTTGCTGGAAGAAGAACTGGGGCTTACGTAGTTGTCACTAACCAGGAGAACTTATGGAAGTTGATCTGAACAAACGATATCAGACGCTGCTCATCTTGTGGTTCGCGCTGCTGATGAGCGTAGTGATGTACTTTGTCTTCGTGCAGATTGCGGCGCCGCCAATCGCAAACGCCGAACACCCACCGAACGCGCCTCTAATCATAGGCCTCACTGCCGTCGGAGCCGTCTTTGTACTCGTTTCGTTTGTGGTGAAACGAAAACTACTCGAGCAGTCAGTCGAGAAACAGGATCTTGGACTGGTACAGAAGGCGATGATCGTTGCCCTGGCACTCTGCGAGGTCTGCGCGCTGCTCGGGTTACTCGAACGTTTTGCTTTTGGCAATCGTCAATTCTACCTGCTCTTCATATTCGCTGCCCTCGGCGATCTTTTTCATTTTCCGCGGCGCAGCCAATTAGAGGCCGCCAGTTACAAGAGCACGAACCCCTGGAAGTAAAGAATCAATGTCAACGGCGGTAAAACAGTTTCACGAAGAAGAAGGGATCGGGAAAACGTATGACTTCCAGGTCGCCCGGCGGTTGTTGCGCTATCTGCGTCCTTACCTGCGGCTGCTCTTCCCTGCCCTGTTCCTCACCTTCGCGCTAAACCTGCTCGGAATTCTGCAACCTAAGTTTACTGAGTATGCGATTGACTGGTACATCCTGCCGCGCAAATCTTCGGGTCTGCAATTGTTGGTTGGCCTATACGTCGGCGTGCAGCTCCTGCGCCTGGTTTTTTCTTATTTCCAGGCGTTGTTGCTTAACACCGTGGGACAGTATGTGATGTTTGATATGCGCCGGGAGCTTTACGACAAGCTACAGCATCAGGAAGTGGCCTACTACGATCGCAATCCTGTCGGGCGCATCATGACGCGGCTGACCAGCGATGTAGACTCGCTTAACGAGCTTTTCACCGCTGGAATCACTGACCTGCTGGGCGACGTGGTGATGATCTTCGCAATCATCGGGGTGATGCTGTGGATGGATGTGCGTCTTACTTTCGTCACCTTGTTGACCGTGCCAATGTTGTGGGCCGCGACTACGTGGTTTCGCAAAGGCGCGCGCAAGGGCTACGACCTGGTGAGAACGCGCATCGCTCGCATCAACGCCTTTCTTCAGGAACATTTCGCCGGGGCGCAAACCGTTCAGATTTTCAACGCGGAAACCAAGTCGGTTAGAAAGTTTCGCGAGATCAATGCGGATTATCGCAAAGCCAACATCGATACTATTTTTTATTATGCCGTCTTCTTTCCCCTGGTTGACCTGATCGGCGCAGCCGGCATCGCTTTGATTATCTGGTATGGCGGCTACCGCGTGATGCAAAACACGCCCGGGCACACAGTGCTTACGTTGGGTGCACTGGTAGCGTTTATCCAGTATTCCAGTTTTCTCTTCCAGCCGATCCGCGATATTTCGGACAAGTACAATGTGCTTCAGGCAGCGGTTGTCGCCTCGCATCGCATCTTCAAGACGCTCGACCTTCCTATTGCGATTACGTCACCTGCTCGAGCCGGAAAGTCCGGGCGCGCCGAAGGTCGCATCGAATTTGAAAACGTTTCGTTTGCCTACAAGGATGAGGACTGGATTCTCAAAGACGTTTCCTTCAAGGTCGATCCGGGACAGTCGATAGCGCTTGTCGGCCACACAGGTTCTGGTAAGTCAACGATTACAAACCTGTTGATGCGTTTTTACGACGTGCAGCGCGGCCGAATTCTGCTGGATGGCGTAGACGTGCGCGAGTGGGACCTGCAATCACTCAGGGAAAACTTCGCCGTAGTGCTACAGGAAATATTTCTTTTCAGTGGCACAGTCGAAGGCAACATCCGATTGGGCCGGCAGGATATCACCGAAGATCGTGTTAAGTGGGCAGCGCAAGAGGTAAGCGCCGAGCCTTTCATAAACCGCCTGCACGGAGGGTACCAGGCCGAAGTCAAAGAGCGCGGAGCCGGGCTTTCCGTGGGACAGAAGCAGTTAATATCTTTTGCCCGCGCCCTGGCGTTTGACCCGGCAATACTGATCCTGGATGAAGCAACCAGCTCAATAGATACGGAAACAGAGCAACTGATACAGCAGGCTATCGAACGCGTGATGCGTGATCGCACCTCAATCGTGGTTGCGCACCGTCTCTCAACAATTCAACGCGCACATCAGATCATCGTGTTGCATCATGGCGAGATACGAGAGCGCGGCACCCATCAGGAACTGCTGGCGCAGCACGGACTCTACTGGAAACTCTACAAACTCCAATACGCAGATGGCGCCAGGCCGGCGCTACCCGGTTTGCCGGATGAGGACGAAACTGCTGGTGAAGTCCCGTTTAGTGAATAAGTCCAGATCTGGGCTGCTGCGATTCATAATTGCCCTTTTCCCGTTTCGTAATAGAATACGAACCCATCGACAAAACAGCTGATGTAAGCCTGGTCGCTGTGATTGCCAGACCTACGCCAAAGGAGTCTACGGAATGATCCACCGCGCTTTCCTAATTTCTATTTTCCTGCTGCTCTCTTTCATCTCCGTGCCGGCGCAGAAGCGCGCCTTCACGATTGAAGATCTCTATCGGGTAAAAAACATCTCCGACTTGCACGTTTCTCCAGACGGTAAGAGCGTCGTTTTCGCAGTGGCTGTCTCCGATCTCGGTCGCGCGAAAAAGACTACTCACATCTGGACAATGAACGCTGACGGAAAAAACCTGCGCCAGTTAACCACGGGTGAAACCAGCGAGTCGTCGCCGTCATTCTCGCCGGATGGCAAGCAGATACTTTTCGTAAGTTCGAAGGATGGCAGCGACAACCTCTACCTGATGCCTGCCAATCCCGTGAATGTCGCCAGGAATCCCTGGCGGAAGCTCACTAACCTCTCAACGGGCGTGTCTGATCCCTTATGGTCGCCTGATGGCAAGTGGATCGCGTTCTCGTCCGACGTCTATCCGGAATGTAATGGCGACGATGCTTGCAACAAGAAGATCGCGACTCGTTGGAGTGAGGGGCCACTAAAGGCCCACATGGCGGATGAACTTCTCTATCGCCACTGGACCTCATGGAAGGACGGCACACGCACTCACACCTTCGTTGCCAACGTCGCAACCGGAGCGACGAGAGATCTAACGCCGGGAGATCACGACGCACCGACCTTTCAACTCGGCGGCCCACTGCAATACGACTTTTCACCTGACAGCAAAGAGTTGGCATATGTCTCAAATCACGATGCCGTTCCGGCATTGTCCACAAACAACGACCTCTGGATCATTTCGCTCGAAGATAAAGAGGCGGAACCGCACAACATCACGGCCGCGAATCCAGCTTACGATGGCAGTCCGAAGTACTCTCCTGACGGAAAATACATTGGCTACCGCATGCAAAAGCAACCGGGTTATGAGTCGGATCGCTTTCGCGTCGCGCTCTGGGATCGCGCCACACGCCAAATAACGATCGTGAGCGAGGCATTCGACAATTGGGTCGATGAATTTCGCTGGTCACGGGATTCCACGGCGCTCTATTTTTCCGGTCCCGTCGCGGGACAGAACCCGATTTTTCGTCTTGACCTCGCCTCCAAAGCGATAACCCAAGTCTTGGCTGACAAGACGATCGATGTGTCAGACTTTGATTCAAGCGAGCGCCGTTTGTTCTACATCAAGCGTTCAGTCGGCGAACCCGCTGAAATCTACAGTTCGGAAATTGTTGCTGGTAAGGCCACAACGCCGGTGAGGTTATCGCATTTCAATGAAGCTCTGATGAACGAAGTCGACATTCGTCCGGCTGAATCCATTTGGGTGACAGGCTCAGGGGGCGAACGGGTGCAGTGCTTTATCGTCAAGCCTCATAACTTTGATCCCGCAAAAAAGTATCCACTGATTCTGAATGTTCATGGTGGCCCTCAATCTAACTGGGCCGACGCGTTTCGTGGCGACTGGCAGGTT
>Ga0207689_10001215_pt1 | contig 24788 bp, 22 predicted proteins | sample KBSMisM52_FD_184312 | JGI IMG/M metagenome (GOLD analysis project Ga0207689, IMG submission 184312) | Miscanthus rhizosphere microbial communities from Kellogg Biological Station, Michigan, USA - KBS Miscanthus M5-2 (SPAdes) (version 2) | ecosystem: Host-associated > Plants > Roots >... | reverse complement strand
GAGCTTCCCGGTGACCGTCCGCACGAACTGCTCCCGCTGCGCCACCAGCGCCCGGCGAAGCGCCGCCGGCCCGTCGACCGTGGTGCCGTCGAGCAGCACGCCGGTGGCGTTGATCGCCGCTTCGCCGTCCAGCGTGCGCCACTGCCCGATTGCATCGAAGTTCTCCAGGCTGAACCCCAGCGGATCCATCCGTGCGTGGCAGCTCGCGCAGGTGGGGTTGGTGCGGTGCCGCTCCAGCATCTCGCGCACCGACTCGGGTTTGCCGGTCTTGCTCTCCTCGAGCGTGGTGTTCACGTCCGGCGGCGGCGGCGGCACCGGCGCGGCAAGGATGTTGTCGAGCAGCCACTTGCCACGAATGGTCGGCGACGTCCGCGTCGGGTAGGACGTCACGGCCAGAACGCTCGCCTTGCCGAGCAGGCCCCAGCGGTTCTCGTCGGCCAGCTTCACGCGGCGGAAGTGGCTGCCGTAGACGCCGCGGATCCCGTAATGACCCGCGAGCTGCTGGTTGAGGAAGGTGTAGTCGGCGCTCAGGAGGTCGACGATGCTGCGGTCGGCCTTGAGCTGGTCATCCAGGAAGAGATCCGTCTCGCGGACGATGGCGCCCCGCAGGTTGTCGTCGAACCAGGGGAAGCGGGTGTTGGCGTCGGGCGTCAGCAGCCACACGTTGCGCGACTGCAGCCATTGGCCGAAGAAGTTGTTGACGAGCGCGGCACGGGCCCGCGGCGCCGACAACAGGCGGCGCACCTGTTGCTCGAGCACGCCGGGCTGCCGCAGCTGCCCCTTGACGGCGAGGTCGAGCAGCTCGTCGTCGGGCCCGCTGCTCCAGAGGAAGTAGGACAGGCGCGACGCGAGCTCGACGTCGGAGATGCGATACGCGGTGCCGCGCGGGACGCCCGCCGGGTCGGTTTCGATTCGGAACAGGAAGTCGGGGCTGACGAGCACGCGCTCGAGCGCCGCGCGGATGCCGTCGTCGAAATTGCCGGCGGCACGAGCGCTCTCGAAGAACTCCATCAACGTCTGCACGTCGCCCGCCGTCACGGGGCGGCGATAGGCGCGCCGCGCGAGCGTCGTGAGGATTCGCGTGGCACATCCGGCTTCGCCCGGCGCACAGATGAACAGGCGCTGGCGACTGGGCGACGCCTCGGGCACGCGGCCGTTGTAGGGGCCGGTCACCAGCAGCGACGAAATGCCGAGCGGGAACGTCGGGACGTCGCCGTCGCGATTCCAGATCGGGATGCGATCCGGACCCACCCCTTCGGCCCGGGCGCCGTCGGTCTTCACAACGGTCGCGAGCACCTGGCGCGACCCGGCCTTCACCGGCACGCGCACGTGCAGCGCGTCGTCCGCGTCCTGGCTCTCCGCCGTCGCCTTCAGGCCGCCGACGGTGAATTTCGCGACCCGCACGCCGTCGACGCGAATCTCGAGATCGCTCGCCGTCTGCAGGCCACGGATCACGTCGGCATACGTCCGCGCCAGCCGGATCCGCAGGTCGTACTCACCATCCACCGGGAAGTAGTGGCGCGCCGCGATGCCGCCGCGCGACCCGAGCGGGAAGTCCTCGGTGAGCCGCTCCGTCTGCCACAGCCACGTCTGCTCGTTCGCGTTGCCCGGCACGGCGGTGTAGCGCTCCACCGCGGGCGGCACCGACGGATCGCCCACGGCGATGCGGGCGATCTTCGCCGCCGCCGTCAGATAGCGATCGAGCAGCGCCGGTTCCATCGACAGCGCGTCGGCGTTGGTGTCGAAGCCGAACGCCTGCGTGTCTGGCGGCAGCAGCGCCGTGGCATCGACGTCGATGCCGAGCAGGTCGCGAATCGCGTTGGCGTACTCGCCGCGGTTCAGCCGATGCAGGTCGGCCGGACGTCCGGGGTTGGGCGCCGCGAGCGCCGCGCGATCCAGCTCCTGTTCGAGCCACGCCGACACCGTGTCGTACGTGGCGTTGTCGGGACGCTTCATCCCCGCCGGCGGCATCGAGCGGCTGCGCAGCTTCACTATCACTTTTTCCCACGCGTCCGCCGCGCGGCCCACCTGCGTCGCATCCGCGCCGGCCAGCGAGAAGCCGCCGACTTTCGCGCGGTCGTTGTGGCAGCTCACGCAGTAGGTCGACACCAGCGTCGCCGCGGGCGTCGTGGCAGCCGCGGGAACCTGCGCGCGAACGGCGTTGGAGGTGCTGAGAGACACGGCCGCCACCCACGCCATGGCGGCGCACGCGGAGAGGACTCCGCGCCCGAGGCCTATTTCGGGGCTACGCACTTCACCTGGGCCTGGCAGGGCTTCCCCAGCTTCGGATCGGCGCCATGATCGAGCAGGATCTTCGCGCCCTCGGTGTTGTAGAGCACGCCGCCGAGACGGTCGCCGTAGCCCGAGGCCGCGAGCCACGGCGTGATCCCCGCCTTGCTGATCGCGTTGACGTTGGCGCCCTTCTCGATCAGCTGCAGGAGCAGCGTGTTCCAGCCGCGATAAGCGGCGCCGTAGAGGCCGTTCTCGCCCTCCGTCGTCTCACCGCGCGCGTCGAGGCCGAGTTCGAAGAGCAGCTTCGCCGCCGCGAGGACCTGCGGCTCGGCGAGCGCGCTCTCGCCCACGCTCCGATTCAGCCCCGCCACGGCCATCACCGCCGTGGCTTTCGTGTCGGTGACCAGCTTCGGATCCGCGCCGGCCGCCAGCAGCAGCTTCATGATCTCGACGTCCGCCGCGGCGCTCGCGAGCAGGAACGGCGTCGCCCCCGCGGCGTCCTCGTAGCCGCCGCCGATGAACGGCCGCTTCGTCATGCGCGCGTTCGGGTTCGCCCCGTGCGCGAGCAGCGCCCTGATCAACTGCAACCGCTCCGATCGATTGGGAAGGCCGCTCATCGGATCGCTGAAGCCGTAGACCGGATTCGACACGCCACCTTCCCAGGTGCCGGCGGCCCAGTGCAGCGGCGTCAAGCCGGCGTCGCCCGCATCCGGGTCCGCGCCGTGATCGAGCAGATAGAGCGCCAGCGGCACGTGACCGCGCATCGTCGCCACGAGCAGCGCCGTGCTGCCAGCCGAGAGCGTGGACTGGTACGCCACGCCGCGTCCCGCCGCGGGCGCATCCGGCACCGAGCGCAGGTTCACGTCCACGCGCGCGGCGAGGAGGCGCGTGACCGACTCGATGTCCCCTTCGCGCGCCGCGAAGTGGAGCGCCGTGAATCCCTTCTTCGTGCGCGCCCGCAGGTCGGCGCCCGCCTCGATCAGCTGGCCGACGATGTCGGGATGGCGTTCCGCGGCGGCCCACATCAGCGCCGTCTGGCGTTGCGTCGGCTCGGCCGCGTTCACGGCCGCGCCGCGCGCGAGCAGCATCTTCACCGCCGCGGCGGCGCCGGTGGCGGCGCAGGTCATGAGCGGCGTTTCGCCGGTGCCGATCGGCGTGTCCGGCTTTGCTCCCGCCTTCAGGAGCAGCTCCACCATCTCCGCGCCGCCGTTGGTGCAGGCGCGCGACAGCGGCGTCATCCCGAACTGATTCGCGGCGTTGGCGTCGGCTCCGGCGCGCACCAGCACCGTGGCGACCTCGAGGTCGTTGGCGTGCGCGGCCCAGAGAAGGGCTGTCGAGCCGTCGTCGGCCCTGACGTTGACGTCCGCGCGGCCGCTGAGAAGGGCGCGCACCTGCGTCGCGTCCTGTGCGCGGACGGCATCAATCAGCCGTCGATCGACGTCAGCCGCAACAAGCGGCGCGCAGATCGCCCCGGCGGCGACGAGCGACGCGATCGAGAAGCGCCACACACGCGCGGTTATAGCACGGGACCGGCGCTGGTATCATGCGCCCGCCATTGCCTCACGCAGGGGGACAGCATGCCGATCGACGACCACAGCAGACGCGGATTTCTCGTAGGTGCCGGGCTCGTGGCGGGAGGTCTCGTGGGCGACGCGGTCCTGCCCGGCACGGCCGAGGCGCAGACGCGGCCGGGCGGCACGCCGCCGGCGCCGGCCAGCAAGGGCGCACGCTTCCGCGCCGCGCTGGCCGCCGGCAAACCGATGATGCTGCCGGTCGTCGAGAGCATCATGCTCGCCCGGCTGTGCGAGATCGAGGGCTTCAGCGGCGGCTTCATGGGCGGCAGCGGGATGGCCGCGCGCAACGCGCTCCCCAACACCAGCATCCAGACCGTTCAGGAAGTGATCGACTACGAGGCGCAGGTGATTGCCAACACGGAGCTGCCGATCGTCGCCGACGGTGAAAACGGCGGCGGCAGCCCGGTGACCACCTACCGCACGGTGCAGCAGCTCGAGCGCGCGGGCGCGGCCGTGATCATGCTCGAGGACTCGACCGGCCCCGAGAGCGAGTACGGCGGCAAGGGCGTGGCGATGGCGACGCGCGAGGTGATGGTCGGGCGCATCAAGGCCGCGGTCGACGCGCGCCGTGATGCGAGCGTGATGATCATGGCCCGCAGCGATCGGCCGGCCAAGGGCTACAGCGAGTCCGAGACGCTCGAGCTCGCCGCCGCGTTGTCCGACGCGGGCGCCGACGCGTTCTTCATCAACGGGTTCACGCTCGAGCAGCAGCAGCGCGCCAAGAATGCGCTCAAGAAGCCATTGATGATCGGCTCGAGCGGGCTGGCGTCCGAGTGGCACGCCAAGGGCGTGGACATGGCGTTCTACCACATCGACGACATTGGCATCGGCGCCATGTACATCGCCCTCAAGGAAATGAAGGCCAAGGGCGGCCCGTTCGACGACGCGGCGAAGTGGCGGCTGCCGCGCGACCTGTCGGCACGGCTGATCGATCAGGAGACGTGGCTGGCGCGGGCGAAGAAGTACGGGGTCGTGCGCTCGTAGAGCGGCTTTCGACCTTGTCAGCCGCCGTCCTTGGTCCTTGGTACCTAGTTCTTCGTCCGTCCGAAGTTCGTCGCGTGTCCTTAGTCCGGTTGTAGTCCAAGGTCCGTAGTCCGCAGCCAGCGTTCTGCGTCGCCGGGGTTTGCGGTTGAAACTCGCGAGGACCGAGGACCGAGAGACTAGGGACCAACAGCCCGCACCATATCGATCACGAGAGCGCGCCAGGCGATTTAGGGCTGCCGGTCGTACACCACCGTGTTGGTGAACGGCTTCCCCTTCGACGTCGTGCCGCTCACTACCTGTGTCATCGTCCTGCCGTCGGCGGAGATTGTGATCGTGCTCGGCCGCTCCGGCGTCTTGCCGTCCACGATGAAGTAGACGTTCTCGGTGCGCGAATCGACGGCCTTCACGGAGACCATCCGGATCGACTCGGCGCCAACCGCCGCCTCCGGGTAGGGCTTGCCGTCGCGGCGGTACACGAGAAAGGCTCGCGCGCTGCCCTGCGGAATCGTGACGTCCGTCGTCATGAAGATGGTGCCGCCGCCCCGATCCTCGTACGTGCGCACGAAACTCTTCGGCGCGCCGCCCGACTCGTATTTCGACTTGTCGGCGCTCAGTTTCCAGACGCCGATGAACGGATCCGTCGCTTTGGCGCGGCTCTGTCCGAATACCGTCGCATCGGACCAGAGCAGCGCGGTTGCCAGCACCAGCATCGCCACACGGCGTGAGTTACGCATCAGTCGCCTCCATCAAGGGCGATGGCCGCTGGTGCAAGCGTCGAGCCAGGGAAACCAAAGGCCCGACCCGTTGTTCGTGCACGGCCCTACTTCCGGTTGCACAGATCTTCTGCACACATTGGCGCAGTCTTGCGCAAAACCAACGCCTGAGCCGTTGACGGCGGTGCGTGGCGCTTGCCCATAATCGCCACCTCGACGAGGGCATCGTTCACAGCATGGGCACAGTCATCAGAGCACGGCGGTTTCCGTCCAACGGCCTCGAGGCGTTCCACTCCGAAGCGGCGCCGCAGCCGGCGGGACCCACTCCGTCCCCGGAACCGCGCGTTCTGATGAGCGTCGTGGACGCCTATCCCCGGAAGGACTCCTACAAGCGTGCATCGAGCCGCGCCCGAGAAGTCAGGCGGCCGATCACCGTCCGACGCCTGGCCGCGTGGGCGCTCCGCGCCGCGCGCGCGGCGGCGCTTTTCCCCTTTCTGGTCGCCGCCTGGTTCCTCGTGCGGATCTGGTGGCTCGCCCGGCTGCTGGTGACCGCCACGTTGCGCGCAGCGATCAGCGCCCCGGTCAGCGTCGTCCGCTTCGTCCTCGCGGCGGTTGCCGCGATGCTGACGCCGCCGGCCCGCCGCCGGGAGAGCCCGGGTGTCGTCAGGGTCGCAATCGTGGGCGTCCCCGCCTGGGCACGGCACATCCCGCTGGTTCCGATCATTGCGGTGGCGCTCGGCGCCACGGCCGGCATTTCCGTCGCGTTGTCGCTGCTGCTCCTCAGGCCGTGACGGTGTAGTCTTACGGCTCTCGGAGAGGCCATGACACGCGCCGAAATCGTCGATCTGCTGAACCGCCGCGCCGATGCGTGGCGCCACCTCGATGCCGAAACGCTGGTCGCCGACTACGCCGAGGATGCGATCATCGACAGCCCGCTGGCGGGCGGCACGACGCAGGGCCGCGATCAGATTCGGCAGGTCTTCCAGACCTACTTCGTCGCGTTTCCCGATCTGGGAATGGACGTCGAGGAAGTGCTGGTCGACGATCAACGTGCCGCGGTGATGGCGACGTTCACGGGCACCGACCGCGGCGGCTTCATGGGCATGCCGGCAACCGGCCGGCGCGTCACCATCCCCGTCGTGTTTCTCTACGAGTTCAAGGACGGGAAGATCGTGCACGACCGCCGCGTCTACGATTTCACCGGCATGCTGGTGCAGGTCGGCACGCTCAAGGCGAAGCCGGCATAGCCCGCCCGCAAGGCGGGCCGGCAGACACGGTCAGAAAAGCTCAGAGTCGTTCAGCCGAGTTCGGTCTTGTAATCGGGCTTCGGCCGGAAAAGGTCGAGCCTTCAGCTCCTAATACCCAGTCCCCCAACCGGTTGCGACCACGGCGCGCCACCGGAACAGGCGTTGCTCTTATGAGCAATCGAGACCCCGGGGATGACACTGGGACCCAGAACACGCACGTCGGGTTACGGCGAGGCGGCGCTCGTCGTATGCGCCGCGGTTGGCTGCGGCGCCTTCGCTGTACCGGAATTCCTTGGCTGGCCGCCCCCGCCGGGGGCGCTGGCGTTCTGCGCGCTCACGCTGACCAACGTACTGCTGGCGCTGTTCACACGACCGGCACCCGGGCCCGACGACTGGACGATCGTGCGGCCGGCGTTCGTCGTCGATTTCGCCTCCCTCCTGCTGCTCGGTCCGCGCGCGGGCGTCATCGTCTGCGCCGCCGGCGCTATCGTGCGGCTGCTCGGCGAATCGCCAGGCCAGTCGCGCGCATCGGAGACCCTGCTGCCACTGGCGGCACCGCTGCTCGCGCTCGAGGCCGCGGCCTTCACCCACCTCGCACTGGGCGGCACGATCGCCACCTTCGAGTGGCCGTGGCAGGGCGCGCCGATCGCGGTGGCCGTCTGCGCGTACTGTCTGGTGATCAGCGCCGTCGCGGAGATCGCCGTGCCCCTGCTCTCGGCACGTCCGCTCTCCAAGGCCTGGCCCGCCGTGGTGCTCGACGGCTATCCCACCTATCTCACGGCCGCGGGGCTCGCGGTCGTGATCGCCGAGTTGATCGAACGGCGGCTGTGGGCCGTCGCGCTCGTGGCCACCGTGCCCGTGTACTTCCTCTACCGCTCGTATACCGACCATACCCAGCGCCGGGAGGAGGAGATCCGATGCCAGGACGCGGTGGCGTCGCTCGACCACGGCGTGTCGATGGTGGACGACGAGGGCACCGTCACGTTGTGGAACGTCGCGCTCCAACGGCTGCTCGGGTGCCCGGCCGAGCGCGCGCTCGGGCAGGTGCTCTGGAGCGTCGTCCCGGTGCTGGCGGACACGGACCTGCCGCGCGCATTGCGTGAAGCGGCGCGGACGCAGAAGCCGGTGCGTCTTTCGAGCCTCGCCCTCCCCGGCCCCGGTGGCACGCGGATGGTGGACCTGCGCATTCTGCCCGGCGCCCGAGGCATCACCATGCAGTGGCGCGACGTGACCGCGACGTGGCGCGCCGAGCATCGGCTCAAACGCAGCGAGGAGCGCTTCGCGTTGATTGCCGACGCCGCCAACGACGGGCTCTGGGAATGGGACCTGCGGCGCGACGAGCTCTATGCCTCGGCGCGCTGGCGCGCGCTGGTCGGACTCGACGGCGCGGCCGGCGTGTGCCGGCCGCAGGAGTGGCTGGACCGCGTGCACGGCGACGACATCGGTCCGCTGAAGGCCGCACTCGACGCCCACCTCTCCGGCGCCACGGACTGCTTTCAGTACGAGCACCGCCTTCGCGTGGCCGGAACCACGTATCGACTCTTTCAGTGCCGCGCTGTCGCGGTCCGGGGGCCGAACGACCGTCCGGTCCGCCTGGCCGGCTCGCTGACCGACGTCACCGAACGCGCCATCGTCCAGGAGCAGTTGCGGAGCGTCGGGACCCACGATCCGCTGACCGGCCTGTGCAACCGCGCGGTGTTCGTCGAGCAGCTCGGGCGCCGCCTCGAGGACTTGAAGGCGCGCCGCGGCGGGCGGTTCGCCACGCTGTATCTCGACCTCGATCGCTTCAAGGTGGTGAACGACAGCCTCGGCCACATGGTCGGCGATCAGCTGCTGACCGCGGTGTCGCGGCGGCTCGAAGGGTGCCTGCGGCCGGGCGACGCTCTGGCCCGCCTGGGCGGCGACGAGTTCGCGGTGCTCGTGCACGGACTGAGCGACGAAACCCAGGCCAACGCCGTGGCGATGCGCATTCAGGATGCGCTCAAGGCGCCGGTGATGATCGGCCGCCGCGAGGTCTTCACGTCCGCGAGCATCGGCATTGCCTTCGCCGGGCGCGACTACAACAGCCCCGAGGACATCATGCGCGACGCCGACACGGCGATGTACCACGCCAAGTCGCGCGGCAAGGCGCGCCACGAGCTGTTCGACGCCGACATGCACGCGCGGGTGTTGGACCGGCTCGGGCTCGAGAACGACCTGCGGCGCGCCATCGATCAGCACGACCTCGTCGTGCACTATCAGCCGATCGTATCGCTCGCCTCGCGCCGGTGCGTCGGCTTCGAATCGCTGGTGCGGTGGACCCGGAAGGGCAAGCCGGTCCCGCCGAGCACGTTCATCCCCATCGCGGAAGAGATCGGGCTGATCGAGCCGCTCGGCACCTGGGTGCTGGAGCAGGCGTGCGTGGCGTTTGCCGACTGGCAGCGGCGCTTCCCCGACCGCGGGCTCGAGTACGTCACCGTGAACGTGTCGGGCCGCCAGTTGATGCAGCAGAACCTGCTGCAGGTGGTCGAAGAGGCCGTGCGCAGCGCGCGCATGCGCCCCTGCGACCTCTGCCTGGAGATCACCGAAACCGCGCTGATGGACCGGCCCGGTGATTGCGCGCGCGTCCTCGACGAGCTGCGTGAGTACGGCGTCAAGGTGTACCTCGACGACTTCGGCACTGGCTTCTCGTCGCTCAGCCACCTGCACAAACTGCCGGTGGACGCGCTGAAGATCGACCGCTCCTTCGTCACCAGCCTGCTGCTCCCCGACCGGCCGGCCATCGTGGAGAGCATTCTGGCGCTCGCGCGCACGCTCAAGACCGGCGTGGTGGCGGAAGGGATCGAAGACGACGTGCAGGCCAGCGAACTCGAGCGATTGGGCTGCACCCACGCCCAGGGCTACCTGTTCTCGCGTCCGAAGCCGGCCGACGCCATCGAGGAGATACTGGAAGTGAATCAGCCTCTCGGACCGGCGGTCGATCGCGCCGAACGCGAGCTGCGCGAGGCCGCCGCCGTGCGGTTCGTGAGCTCGAAGGCGCGGCCCGACACGGCGAGCGGACGCGCGCCGGTCCGGGTCGACAAAGGGCGGAGCGCGTCCCGCGTCCTGCCGGCCACGACGCCTGACCCTCGCTGGGTCGGCTGATCGGCACCTGCCCCGTTGCGATACGATGCCCCGCAGCGGCGGCGCGATGGTGATTCCTCTCCTCCTCGGGACGAACCTGCTCCTGGCTGGCCAGGCGATCGCCGGCGCTCAGACTTCCGCGCCGCCAGCGCCTGCCACTACACCCGCGGTCACCTGCGAAGCCAAGAATACGGAACCACAAACCGCCATCTCATTCGATACCAAGGGCGTCGAGTTCGGCCCATGGGTCCGCCGCTTCGTGCAGCGAGTGCGCCGCAATTGGTTCGTCCCCGCCGAAGCCTTTGCGTCGAAGGGGTGTGCGACTCACACCGTTCGAGTGCGGAAGGACGGCAAAGTCGCTGAGGTCGTGACCCTGAATCCGTCAGGGGTGCCTGCGTTCACCGAGGCGGGGTACAAAGCACTGATCGCGACGTCGTTCGAGCCGCTGCCGGCCGCCTACCCGGACGACTCCGTGACGATCACGGTCACGTTTTATTACAACCAGTCGCTGCCCTCGAACGCCACGTCGGTCCCGACGCTGACCTCGGAGTCGTTGTCGAACACGGCGCAGCCTCCACCACCCGCGCCAGACCTCGCCAGCCAGCCCGAACCCACTGCGCCGCCCACTCGCGCGGTCGGTCACTCAGCTGTCTTCAAGCTCACTGGCAGCGGTCCTGCGGATGCGATCGACCTGCTTCGCTGGTTTGCGACCGGGAAGGCCGGGGCCACGGGCCTCTGGCTCGTCGAGCATCACCACGCTGACGCACCGGGCAGTCCGTACTGTCGTGGTTCGCTGGCCCTGGTGGGCGAACGCCTCGTGTTCCGCTCGGAAAACCTGTCCGAAGGATTCGTGGCAGTCGCCAGCGAGATCACCACGGTGAATCGTCAGCAGGACGCGAAGACCTTCACGATCTCCTTCAAGTAGGTCCTTCGCTAGACCGGGCGCGTCACACGGGCGATGTGAAACGGTTCGAGCCGGTCGATGGCGTCGGGCGTCTGGGACTTGATGTCCCACTTGAAGAAGCGCAGCTCGACGCGATCGGGAAAGAAGTCGGCGAGCGTGAACCCGTGCTGTTCGATCGGCGCGAGCTCCTGGCGCATGTCGAGGTGCGCGGGCACCGCCGGCCCCACACCTCGAAACGCTGATGGCCAGCCTCCAGGGCTGGTGCCCACCGGCCCCGACAGCGCGATGGCGATCGGGTTGGCAGCGAAATCGAGCCTGCCGGCACGCAGCATCCGGCCGAGCGCGACGGCGTGGAGATCGCCGCTCACCACGAGCGGGGCACGCTCACGCATGGCTGCCAGCGACGCCATCAGGCGATCGTGCTGCGCCAGCCAGCCTGCCTGCCAGTACGGCTTGGCATTGGCGACGGTCAGCTTGCCGTCGGCGCCGAGGACATCGGGATACCACTCGCCCCACTTCCCCGCGCTCCATCCGGGCGGATTCGACGGCGCGTGCACCAGGTGCGTCACGTCGGCCGCCGCCGCGCGGGCCAGCAGCCACCGCTCCACCTCGCGATCGAGGAACACGGCGCTCGGTCCTGCGAGCGTCATCGTGCGGCGGACGTCGTAGAGCAGCACTTCGAGCAGCCGTCCGAACCGCAGCGTGCCGAAGCTCTCGGACCGCGGCACCCCGTCGCGCCTGCCCGTGGACGACCACGGCAGGTTGTCGGGCCGCGCCGCGTCGGGCAGGAACTCGGGATAGAACAGGCGCTGCGTCGCCCGCGCGAGCTCCAGCATGAACCACGAGGGCGGGAACGTGATGATCTCGTCGGTGGCCTCGTCGTTTTCGAAGTAGTCGTGGTCGTCCTGCAGGAAAAACACCGGCGTCGAGCGGAAGTCGGTGCCGTAGAGCGGGAGGATCTGCGGCCCCGCCGCGCGCTTCAGCACCTGCTCGTTGCGCTCGCCGATCACGCCCGCCGATCGCGTGAAGGTGCCGGACAGCCGTTCCACCTCGCCCGCCGGCCCCAGCGTCTTGCTGCCGCGCGGCGACAGCAGATCCCAGTAGACGTGGTCGCCGTTGGCCACCGCCACCTGGGGGCCGAACGAGAGCGCGCGTCGCAGCAGCCGGTTGCGCGTCGCGACGGGAACGAACCCGAGCGCGTCGTGTCCGCCGGCGCAGGTGAAGAAGAGCACGCGGCAGCGATCGGGGCGGGCGTTCGGATCCGGGAGCGTGGCGAGCTCCCACGGCTGACAGAGCGAGGTACCGGATGCGCGCAGTGAGAGCGTGTAGGGGCGCCCCGGCTGCAACCCGTCCACGGCGAACTGCCAGAACTCGCCCGCCGTGTCGTTCATCCGCCCCGTGACCGCGCGGCCGCCGACGCGCAGCGTGGGCGCGGAGGCGAGCGGCTGCGTGAACGACGCCTTGATCAGGAACCGCGTGTCGCTCGCCGCCGGCAGCAGATGCCGCACGCGGCCAGCGTCCCAGTTTCCAGAAGGCGGCGCCTTCGCCGCTTGCGCGAGCAAGTCGGCTGGAACGGCCGTCAGCAGGGCGGCGCCGAGGCTGTCGGCCAGGAATTGGCGTCGGTCCATGACGACGCGCGATCTTACCCGAGCGGACCGCGCGTCAACGCTGGCCGAATCTGGCGAACACGTACTCCTGGAAGCTCTGTTCGAACGGGACGATGCCGACGTCGAAGGCGACGGGAACGGCCCGCAGCAGCGTGCCCTGCGCGCGCAGCGCGAACACGAGCCGCCGGACGCCATCGGCGCCGTACTCCGCGGCCACGTAGTCGAACAGCGCGTGCGCCCAGTGCCGGCTGCCGTCGTCGATCGCCGCGAGCGGCGGGATGGCGCCGGTGACGGCCACCTCGCGGGTCCGCTGCAAATCGTCCTTTCGCCAGGCGCCGCGCAGATACTCCGCCAGCCCCTCGATCAACCAGGGAGCCGTGCGGCTCGCCACCGGCATGATCTCGAAGGCGAAGTGATGCGTGAGCTCGTGTACGACCAGGTCCGACTGCTGATCGAGCGAATCCAGCGCCAGCACGATCCGTTGCCGAGTTCGCGCGCCGCTCGCCGACGCCAGATTTTCCGCTTCGACGAGATCGGCAGGCAGATCGCGCTCGTGGTCCACGAGGATGATCTGCACCGGCCCCCTGGTTTCGTACCGCAAGGCCGCGCTCACGCGCTGATAGGCGGCTTCGGCGTCGCGCACCGCGCCTCTCACACGCTCGGCCGGCAGACTGGCATGAAGGACCTCGAAATGCTCGGATGTGATGACCGGCCACCGCGGTCGGCTGCCGGCCTCCGCCGGGCGCTGCGCGGCCACCGGCACCGCGACCCCACACACCACGATCAGGGCCGCACAGGCGCCGGCCACGCTCACACGGCGCGCACGAGTCAGCATGGGTTGAGGCCGCTCCAACATCCGGAGCCGCTCCCGCAGCCCGGATCCCGACATGGCCATCGCTATTGGCAGCACGCGACCGCCGGAAGCGGTGGCGCGCCGTGCGAAGCGCAGCAGGCACGAGGCATAAACGTCCCGATCGTGCCCACCCGCGAGCACCGCGGCATCGCAGGCCTGCTCCGAGAGGCGCGAGAGCTCGCGTGGCAGCCACCAGGCCAGCGGATGGAACCAGAAGACCGCACGATTGAGAAGCGCCACGAGGATCACCAGCGGGTCGCGCCGGCGCGCATGCTCTCCTTCATGAGCGAGGACCGCGGAGACGTCGGCGCTGTTCCACACCGTCCAGTCCGGCGGCAGGATGATCGATGGCGCGAAGACGCCGACCGTCATCGGGGTGAGGCACGACGTGTGCGTCAGATGTCCACGCTCGCGAATCGCCGTCCGGCGGAGCGCGCGGAGGCGCCAGGCGCCGGTCGCAATTCGAATCAGCAGGAACACGACGCCAGCGCCATAGATCGTGAGCGCAAGGGCGGTCCACGTGACGAGTCGTGCTTCGCGGCGATCGGGCGATCCGGCGGCGAGCACGACCTCGGGGCCACTGGACGCCACGCCGCCGGCCCTTTCCGCGAACAGGTGAGCCGCCGCCGGTACAGCCGGGAAGACGGGCACCGCCACTGTCGGGCCCCACCGCACGACGGCGGGGAGCGCCAGCATCACCAGGACGACCGCCGTCCATGCCGCGTGGGCCACACGCGGTGAGCGGTTGCGCACGCCCCGCAGCGCGACGGCCACCCCAAGCGCGAGGACTGTGATTCGGATGGCCGATTCAGCCAGGATGCCCATGGTCATCGCCTCCTGCGCGCTTTGATGCTCGCTTCGAGGGCCCGGAGTTCCGCCTCGCTCAGGACGTCCGCTTCGACCAGGCCGCTGACGAGCTCTTCGACCGATCCGTTGCAGAAGCGGTCAAGGATGTGGCGGACGGCGCGGGCCGCGAGGCTGCGCGGCGCTTCCACCGCGCTGTAGATGTAGGCGCGTCCTTCGGCTTCGTGCTGCAGGTGCCCCTTCTGCTCGAGCCGGCGCAGCACCGTGCGGATCGTGACTTCCTTCAGCTCACGGTCGCGCGACACCGCCTTGTGCACGGTTTCGACCGTGCACGACCCGGAGGCCCAGACCGCCTGCATCACCTGGTGTTCGAGATCGCTCAGCGCCGGTCGCGAGCGGGCTTTCGTCTTCGGCCGCGTCATGTGTTACACGTTGTAACAGTACACCTCGTAACATGTCAACTCGAGGCAGGGACAGGGCGGTCTGAAGACCGCCCTCTACATTGCGTCTGGAAGGAAGTGGCTCAGTCGACCGGTGCGACGTTGCGCGACTTGATCAGCCACTGACCGTTCACGCGTTCGAGCTCGTCGATGCTGCGGCCGGTGCCGGCGACCCGCGGCGGATTTTCGCGTCCCGACCCCGCCGCCAGCGTGATGTGGTACGCGTCGATGCGCGCGTGGTCCTTGTCGATGAACACGATCTGATGGTTCGCGGTGGTGTGATACAGCTGCGGCCGCGGCGCGGCCGGCTGGCCGTTGGCCGGCGCTTGCCGGGGTCCGCCGATCATCTTCTCCAGCGCCTCGCGCCCCTTGGTCGCGTTGGCGCCCGAGCCGAACTGCCCGTCCACCGTGTAGAGCGCGGCGTACGCCTTGGCGTCGCCCGTGTCGAGCGCGCGCGCGTAGCGCCACATCACCTCGTCGATGGCCTGACGGTCCCGCACCTCTCGCAGGACGTCGTCGTTCGACTTCGATGCCGTGAAGACGGCACCCGCCGTGAACATCACCGCCCCGAGCACCACGCCAGCCACTAGATTCTTCATCTCGCCTCCTGGTGTCGCCTGACCGCTGGATTCTACTCCCGGGTGGCCTAGCAGTCCGTAGTGAAACCCCGGCTGCATTCGACGGGCGATGCATCACCCGTCTCGGTGCAACGCCGGGATTTCACTACGGGCTGCTAGAATCGGCGCCATGAGACTGCCTGCCTACGCCATCCGCTCGGCCGTCGTGACGCTGACGCTGCTGTTCGGCGCCCTGCCCGCGCGTGCCGAAGACATCAAAGTGTTTTCGTCCGTGGCCATGCGGGCCGTGGTGGAAGACATCGCGCAACGCTTCGAGAAAGAGACGAAGCACCACGTGGTGACCACCTTCGGGCTGGCCGCGGCGATGAAAGGAAAGGTGGAAGCCGGCGAGGCGTTCGACCTCGTGATCATCACGCCGGCGCAGATCGACGACTTGATCAAGCAGGGCAAGGTGGCCGCGGCGTCGCGCGCCGTGATCGCGCGGACCGGCCTCGGACTGATGGTGAAGGCTGGTTCGGCAACGCTCGACGTCGGCACGGTGGACGCGTTCAAGCGCACGCTGCTGGCGGCGAAGTCGATCACCTACGTGCCGCCGCCGGGCGCGAGCGGCATCGCGTTCCAGGCCATCGTCAAACAGCTGGGCCTCACGCAGGCCGTGGAGGCGAAGACCAAGGCTGGAGCCTCGGGCGACGACGTGAACGCGAACATCACGAGCGGGGCGGCGGAGATCGCCGTGCTGCCCGTGAGCGAGATCCTGCCGGTGAAGGGGGCGTCTCTGGGCGGCGTGTTCCCCGCCGACGTGCAAACCTACATCGTGATGGCCGGCGCCACTTCCAACACGGCGTCCGCGGCCGCACGCAGCTTCCTCACCCGCCTGACGTCGTCAGCCAGCGACGCCGTCATCACCGCCAAAGGCATGGAGCGCGTCAAGCCCTGACGGCGCGGCCCGCAGCCGCCGCAGCGTCTCGAGATTCCGCACGTCGAGCGGATCGCGGACGATCGCTCCGGCTCGCGCCACGGACGGCGACTTCTCGGTTTCGATCAACAGCGGCAGTCCGCGGAAGCGGGGATCGTGGAGCAGCCAGCGGAACGGCGCCTCGCCGAGGCAGCCGCGGCCGATGTGCTCGTGTCGATCGACGCGGCTGGCGCACGGCTTCTTCGAGTCGTTGGCGTGAAACGCCTTGAGCCGCCCGATGCCCACCAGGCGATCGAACGCCTCGAAGGTGTCGCGATATCCGGATTCGCTGGTGATGTCGTAGCCGGACGCGAGCAGATGACAGGTATCGAGACACACACCCACGCGTGAGGAGCCGTCCAGCTGCTCGATGATCGCGGCCAGGTGCTCGAAGCGATAGCCGAGCGTCCGCCCCTGCCCCGCCGTGTGCTCGAGCAGCACCATCGTCGGACTGCTGGCGCGAGCGGCGAGCGCCTCGGCGATGGCGGCCGCGATGAGGCGCAGCCCTTCCTCCTCGCTGCCGGCCGTGCACGTGCCGGGATGGATCACGACGCCGAGCAGCCCGAGCGCCTCGGCGCGATCGAGTTCGTCGATGAACGCGTCGATCGACTGCCGCCTCAGCGCGTCGAAGGTGGTTGCCAGGTTGATCAGATAGCTCGCGTGCGAGATCGCGGGGCGGATGGCCGTCTCCTCGATGCGGGCGCGGAAGCGCTTCACGTCGCCGGCATCGAGCGGCTTCCCCTGCCATCGGTTGCCGTTCTTGGTGAAGATCTGCAGCGCCTCGCAGCCGTGCGCGTCGGCACGATCGACCGCCTTGGAGATCCCACCCGCCACCGACATGTGCGCGCCGATTCGAAGCACTGATCCCAGCGTTGCAGATCGCCGGCGACTCGTCCAGTTATCCCATCCGCGACCGATCGAAACGGCATGAATGGTGCGTGAAGAGCACCGGAGGCGTCTTATGCTGCGTCGAATCGTTCTTGCCGCTCTGCTTGCTGCCGTCCCATCCGTCACCTGGGCTCAGCAACCGTGTACGCCCGACGCGCGCCGCGTCGTTGACGAACTCTATCGCCACATGCTCGAGCGCGGCGCCGATCCCGGCAGCGCCGGGTGGGTAACGAGACTCCAGTCCGGCACGACCGTTCGCGAGATCGTGCTCGAGATCGCCAAATCGCCCGAACATGCGCAACGCTTTTACAATCCCGGCGACGGCGCCCAGGCGCATGAGCGCGCGGTGGCGACGTTGTACCGCCACATCCTCGGCCGGCAGCCCGATCCGGCTGGGCTCAGGACGTACACGCAGACCGCGATGAACCAGGGGCTCGGCGCCGTGGTGGATTCGATCATCAACTCCCGCGAGTACAACCAGAACCTTGGCGACTGGGGTGTGCCGGGGTCGGGCGGCATCCGCTACTGCGGCAACGGCGGCGGCGGCGACACGACGTCGTCGAACCGGTCGAACCGCGAGATGCGATTCCCGCAGTACGACACCAATCGCGACGGCAGGGTTTCCCGATCGGAATGGCGCGGCACCGCCGGCGCCTTCCGGGTGCGCGACTGGAATCGCGACGGCGTGCTGTCGGGAGAGGAAGTGCGGATGGGCGCCTACCCGCCCGAGGACAGCCTTGAAGCGCAGGACTACCGCATGGTCCCGAACGATCGCTTCGACTACCTCGACGCCAACAACGACGGCAGGATCACGGAGAACGAGTGGGACGGGAGCCTCGCCACCTTCGACCGTTTCGACAGCAATCGGGACGGGCGGTTGAGCCGTGCGGAGCTCGGCTCGGTCCGCACGCCGACGCCGTTTGCGTCGATCGATACGAACCGGGACGGCCGTCTGACGCTCGGCGAGTGGCCGTGGTCTCGCCGCACCTTCATTCAGCAGGACACGAATTCGGACGGCTGGCTCACGCGGAGCGAGTATCGCGGCGGTCCCGAGGAACGCTAGCGAGGCTTCGGCTCGCCAGGGCAGAACAAAGTCAGGAGCCAGCCGCACTTTCGTGCGCGCGTGCGGGGACGAGAGAACCGCACGTGCGCACCTGTCAATCGTTTACGGCGGGGGGACCTGACGGGCGGCGGCCTTGCAGTCCGTCGAGCGCATGCTGTCCGTCAGTGGTTCCCGTGCCGCCATCTTTCTCGCCCTTGCACTGAACGCGAGCCTTCACGCCTCCACTTCCACGACGGTGCCTGGCCCGACGGCGCCGGCGCCGGCGCGGTCGTATCCGTCGGTCCTGCCGCTCACGCTGGAGGTGAGCGGCGACCAGGCGCACGAGCTCAGAACGCTGAGAGATTTCACGATCACCGCGCAGCGCGAGGGTGACATCGCCCCCACGGTCGTCATCGGTCCGGTCGATCCCTTCACGAAGGAGAACACCTGCCGGCGTCCGATGCCGGAAGGGATCACCGGGTGCGTGGTGAACGGCGACGCGACCATCGGCACACTGCGCGTGAACTGGCAGGTGCCCGAGGCAGGCACCTACCGCTTCGTGCTCTCCGGCAAGCGCGGGCTCAGCGATCGCGTCGTGACGATCGGCGCGTTCGATCTCGAAGCGCGCGACTAGCGCCCCTCTGCGGGCTTCCGTGCCTCCTCGGCGCGCGCGGCGCGCAGGATGTTCTCGAGACCGCGATTGCCTTCGTGGCAGCCAAACTCGAAGATGGCCTGCGTGTCGTCGCGTTTGAGCGGCATCCGGATGGCCCATGGCCGCTCCCACGTCGTGGGATCTTCCATGCGCGCTGTCCAGCTGATCACGGTCGAACTGACCGGAGTGAACCGTTCGGTCACCTTCAGGTTCGACGACGCGCCCCGATAGAGCATCGCGTCGTGGATGTTGGTGGTGACCACGACGAGCGTGTCGCCCTCCCAGTGTCCCCGTGAGTCGCCCATGTACATCCGGATCCCCGGCGACAGCTGTCGACGGCCGTCGAGCGGGATCACGCGGGCGTCGTGAATCATCTCGTTGCGGACGACCACGTAGCCGGGCGCCTGCGTGATGTCGTACGACGCGCCGTAGATGATCGGCCGCATGACGTCGGGCACGCCGCGTGAGATGCAACGGTCGTAGAGGCTGCGGTCGGCGTAGGAATCGGCTGGACCACGTCCCTTGCGCGCCGCCTGCCGCGCCGCCGCGCGCTCCCGCGCCGCTGGCGTCAATGGCGGCACCATGCCGTCGTCCGGTTCGATCACCAGCCACGGCTGCGCATTGACGGCGTCGAGGTGCTCGTACCAATGCGGCGGTCCAGCGCCGGTGTCGTTGTCGGACGTACCGCCGATGCTGGCCGCCTGCTTCGCCGCGAGCTCCAGGCGCTGCCGGACCAGCTGCTCCATCTCCTTCGGTCCGAAGTCGGACAGGCGCTTCCCCGCCAGGTCCGGCGGGCGTTCGAACGGCGTGTTGTTCTCGTCCTTGTTGGTGTAAATCCCCTGCAGGTCCGGATCGCCCCACGGCGTGCGCGGCACCTTCCACGGCTGCGCGGCCGGCCCTCCGGCCAGCATCAGCGCACCCACGACCGTCAGCCCGAGCACGGATCGAACTCGCATGCCCGGCCATGTTATCCAGGGAGCCTGGCGAGGGGCATGACCCGTCCGGGGTAGCGCGGGATACACTCTCTGGGCCCCACTGACCAGGGAGAGGAGAGGCAATGATCAACAGGAAGATCGTCGCGGCCACCGTGGCCGCCATTGGAATGAGCGCCTATGCGGTGACCGCGCAGAGTCCGGCCGCGAACATGAGTTTCTTCGTGACCAGCGCGAACGCGAAGGGCGGCAATCTCGGAGGGCTGGCGGGAGCGGACCAGGTCTGCCAAGGGCTGGCCAAAGCCGCGGGCGCGGGCAACAAGACGTGGCACGCGTACTTGAGCACCAGCACCGTCGACGCGAAGACGCGTATCGGCAACGGCCCCTGGTACAACTTCAAGGGCGAGCTGATCGCGCAGAACATCGCGGACCTCCATACCCCGGACAAGAACTTGTTGTCGGGTACGACGGCGCTCACCGAGAAGGGCACGAAGCCGAACTATCTGGCGATGGTGGACGGCAAGCCGGCACCCACCGCGCAGCCGTTGCAGCACGACATCCTCACCGGCACGAACGAGGACGGCACCAAGAACGCGGACACGTGCAACAACTGGACGGTGGGCGACGCCAGCGCCAAGGCGATGCTCGGCCACGCCGATCGGCTCGGGCGCAACCCCGGCGTGAACCCGTGGAACGCGAGTCACCCGTCGCAGGGCTGCGGCCTCGAGCAGCTGGCGCCGACCGGCGGTGCCGGACTGCTCTACTGCTTCGCCACGAACTGAACGATGCGGGTGCTCGGGTTGGGCTGCCTGTGCTGTCTGATGATGGTCGCCCCGGCGTTGGGCCAATGGCCGCAGCGGCAGGGCGCGAACATCCCGAAGACAGCGGACGGACGGCCCAATCCCGATGCGCCCGCCCCGCGCACCGCTGACGGCAAGCCGGATTTCTCCGGTGTGTGGCGTGGCATCACCGCGCCGCCGGGCCGCCGAGTGGCGCCCCGGCCACCCGACCCGCCGATTGCCGTCTACCGCGAGATCGGCCAGAACCTGCCGGACGGCCTGCCGGTCACACCCTACGGCCTCGACCTGCTGAAACAACGCATCGCGACCTCCGCCGCGCAGAACCCCGAAGCGCGCTGCCTGCCGATGGGGCTGATGCAGCTCCACACGCAGGGCGCGCCGCGCAAATTCGTCCAGACGCCGTCGCTCATCGCGATCCTCTACGAAGCGGGCGGCGAGGCCCGCCAGATCTTCACCGACGGCCGTCCCATGCCGTCCGGCGATCCGCAACCGTGGTGGAACGGCTACTCGGTGGGGCGCTGGGAGCGCGACGATCTCGTCGTCACCACCACCCACTTCCGCGACGGCGGCTGGCTCGATCTGATCGGCAGCCCGCTCACTGATGCGGCGACGATCACCGAGCGGTTCCGCCGGCCGACGTTCGCGCGCATGGACATCGACGTGACCGTCGACGACCGCAAGGCCTACACGCGGCCGTTCACCGTCCGGCTCTATCAGGAGTTGATGCTCGGCGACGAGCTGATCGAGTACGTGTGCCTGGAGAATCAGCGTTTCAGGGGATAGGACGGCAATGAGACGACTGGCGTCGCACCTCTATTTCTGGGTTCTCCTCGCGATCGTGGCTGGAGCGCTGCTCGGCTACGCGGCCCCCGCCACCGCCGTGCGTCTCAAGCCGCTTGGCGACGGCTTCATCGCGCTCGTCCGCATGCTGATCTCGCCGATCGTGTTCTGCACCGTCGTGCTCGGCATCGCCGGCGCCGGCGACATGAAGAAAGTCGGCCGCGTCGGCGCCAAGGCGCTGATCTATTTCGAAGTCGTCTCCACCGTGGCGCTCGCCATCGGCCTGGTCGTGGCCCACACGCTCCGGCCCGGAGCGGGGTTCAACATCGATCCGGCGAGCCTCGACGCCAACGCCGTCGCCGACTACGCCAAGCGCGCCGCCGTGCAGACGACGACCGACTTCATCCTCGGCATCATCCCGACGACGTTCTTCGCCGCGTTCGAGGGATCGGGCAACCTCCTGCAGGTCCTGTTCGTTGCCGTCCTCTTCGGCTACGCCATGACCAAGATGGGCCGGCGCGGCGAAGCCGTCCACCAGTTCATCGAGGCGAGCTCGCACGTCTTCTTCGCGATGATGAACACGCTGATGAAGGTCGCCCCGCTCGGAGCTGGTGGCGCCATGGCCTTCACAATCGGTCGCTACGGCGTGGACGCGCTGCGGCCGCTGGCGCTGCTCATGGGCAGCTTCTACCTGACCTGCCTGCTCTTCGTGCTCCTGGCGCTCGGCGCCATCGCCGCGGCCACCGGCTTCAACATCCTGCGGTTTCTCGCCTACATCCGCGAGGAACTGCTGACCGTCCTGGGGACGTCGTCATCGGAATCGGCGCTCGTGCCGCTGATGCAGAAACTCGAGCGACTGGGCTGCCCGCGCTCGGTGGTCGGCCTGGTCGTGCCATCCGGCTACTCGTTCAATCTGGACGGCACCAACATCTACCTCACGATGGCGGCGCTCTTCGTGGCGCAGGCGCTCAACATCAATCTGACACTCCGCGACGAGTTGACGCTGCTGGGCGTCGCGATGCTGACGTCGAAGGGCGCCTCCGGGGTGACCGGCGCGGGCTTCATCACCCTGGCGGCCACGCTGGCGGTGGTCCCCTCGATTCCCGTCGCGGGGCTGGCACTCATCCTCGGCGTCGATCGGTTCATGTCCGAAGCGCGATCGCTGACCAACTTCGTGGGCAACGGCGTGGCCACGATCGTCGTCGCGCGCTGGGAAGGAGAGCTCGATCGCACGGCATTGACGCGCGAGCTCGCCGGAGCCACTGCCGACCAGCGCGTGCAAGTCTAAGTTCCAATTCGAGGCTGCGGGGTTCTCGGCCCGACATCGCGTTAGGTCCTGGAAGCGTGTGCGATTCCAGTGGCCGAACCGTTAAAGGGAACACAGGAGAACCCCCCCATGAAAAGCGCATTGTTCGCGAGTGTCACGCTGGTGTGTCTGGGCGTGATGATGGCATCTGCCCAAAGCAACGGCGCCCCGCCCGGACACGCGCTGGCGGGCAAGCGTCTTTTCGAGACCGCCACCTTCGGCGGCAACGGCCGTACGTGTCAGACCTGCCATGACCCGGCCACCGGAACGCTCTCGCCCGAGGACGCCCGGAAGCGCTTCAAGAAGGACCCGAACGACCCGCTGTTCCGCCACGACGGCAGCGACGACTTCCTCGGCCACGGCGTGACGCGCATCACCGCCGACGCCACCGTGCTGGTCAACGTGCCGCTGGCCCACAACGTCTCGCTCGCCGACGACCCGGCCGCGCGCTTCGTGACGCTCCGGCGCGGCGTGGCCAGCACGCTGAACACGCCGGCGCTGGATCCCGTGCTGATGCTCGACGGCCGGCAGCCGTCGCTCGAGGCGCAGGCGGCCGGCGCCATCAACGATCACGCCGAGGGTGTGGAGCCGAGTCTCCAGGACCTGCACGCCATCGCGGAGTTCCAGAAGACCAACGGCTTCTTCAGCTCGCCGGAGATCCGCAAGTACGCGCTCGGCGGACCCGCGCCGGTCCTGCCGGCGGGCCGCTCGGACTCCGAGAAGCGCGGCCGGCGCTTCTTCGAGGACGTGCCGCCGGACTTCGCGCAGGGGCTCAAGCCCGGGCTGTGCGCGCACTGCCACAGCGGGGCGCTGCTCAACACCACGAACCAGTTCGCGAAGTTCTTCATCCCGTCGCCGGTGCCGATTCCCGAGGGGCAACGGTTCCTGAGCGTCGGCGTGTCGGAGTTCAACGCCGCCGGCAATCCGGTGCGCGAGTTCGTGTTCAACCAGGGCACGCCGCAGGAAGTGCATCTCGTCAGCCCCGACCTGGGCCGCGCGCTCACGACGGGCGTCATCGACGATCCGACGTTCGAACACGTCAACGCCTTCAAGATTTCGCCGCTGCGCGGGATCCGGAAGACGGCTCCCTACTTCCACGACAACTCGGCGAAGACCCTCGAGGACGTCGCGGCGCACTACGCCAAGTTCTTCTTCGTGGCGAGCAACGGGCTGATCCAGCTCACGCCGCAGGACGAGGCGGACATCGTCGCCTACATGAAGCTGCTCGACTGATTCTCGCGGCTGGCTCCGGAGCGCGCGTCACCGCCGAGCGGTGCGCGCGCGTACCGGATCGCGAATGCCCAGAACGCCGGCCACCAGATCAGATCGTTCGGCACGCACACCCAGGCAAAGCGCCACGGCAGCGCGCCCAGCGCGGCGTAGTAGACGAAACCGATCGGTCCGAGCGTCTTGCCGGCCAGGGCGATCCAGATGAAGCCGCAGTAGCGCGCGGGGTCGCGCGCCAGCAGGTAGTAGCCGTAGGCGTAGACGCCCACCATCATGCCAATGACCTGCACGAAGGGCACGAACGCCGATGCGTCGACGCCAACGAGCCGCGCCGCCGCGCCCGGCATGGTGAGGACGCCGATCGCCCACACGGCGTTGTAGACGGCGGCGGCGTAGAACCAGGGACGATACCGCGCGAACGATCGGCTCATGTCCGCACTCGGCGCCGGCTGGCGATCAGATCGCGCACGCCCGAGACGAACACGCCTACCGCCAGGCCCGAGAGCACCCAGGCCGGAAAACCGTGATAGCTCGGTCCGAATCCGGACGGCTCGCCGCTCCACCGCACAATCTCCGGGACGAGGTTCGCCAGGAATGCGCCGTAGACGATGCCCATGACGGCGTGCATGGCGCGCTCACCGGCCGGCAGCCTGCGCACCCGGTCCTCTTCGATGAAGTCCCACAGCGTGATCGCGATCTCGAGGGTCAGTACCGCCGCGAGTACCCACGCCCATGTCCCGGTCCAGGTGACGAACCCGAGCGTGCCGATGATCAGCGCATAGGCGAAGTCGCGCGCGGCGTGCAGGCGCAGCTCGGTTGACGTGCCCTGCCCGTGCGGCAGGTCGAGCCGGTACTCGTGGTAGTACAGCGTGTCGAACGCGCCGAGCAGCGCCTGCACGAACAGCAGCCAGATGGCGACAGTCATGATGTCGAGCGCACCGGCTGCATCGCGCCTCCGTATCTGCAAATGAGATGACCGCGCCATTCAACGACCACCTCGACACGCCACCGCTCCGGCACGAGCGCGAGGTCACGGCCTGGGCGGACGAAGCCGACGTCCTCGTCGTGGGCTACGGGGCCGCTGGCGCGAGCGCTGCCGTCGATGCGCGCCACGCGGGCGCCGACGTGCTCGTGCTCGAGCGTGCCAGCGGCGGTGGTGGCGCGTCCG
>Ga0207689_10001212_pt1 | contig 24817 bp, 18 predicted proteins | sample KBSMisM52_FD_184312 | JGI IMG/M metagenome (GOLD analysis project Ga0207689, IMG submission 184312) | Miscanthus rhizosphere microbial communities from Kellogg Biological Station, Michigan, USA - KBS Miscanthus M5-2 (SPAdes) (version 2) | ecosystem: Host-associated > Plants > Roots >... | reverse complement strand
TGCGCACGCTGCTCGAAGATGGTCTGCGCGCGGCGCGGGCGGGGGTGACGACGCTCGACGAAGTTCTGAGGGTGGCGCGGGCGTAAGGCACTCTATCGGGACGCTCTGCTGAACTACCTAAGCGCAGAGGCGCAGAGGCGCAGAGGCGCAGAGAACTGCACGAGCGACAATCCGTCGCGCAACGAGCCGGGTTTTTCTTGAGTGAAGCCGCTCGGGATATTCCCGTTGGCTTCCCGAGCGGCTGTTCCAAAGAAAAGTTCGTCCGGGCTCGTTGTGAGCGAAGGGTTGAGCACTTGCGGCGCTCCTCCTGCGCCTCTGCGGCTCTGCGCCTCTGCGTCTAGGTAGTTCAGCAGAGCGTCCCGACAGAGTGTCCAATCGTGAGCCGCATCACACGCAACTCGAATTCCAGTGACCCACGCCACGCAATTGAGAACATTCTCACGCCGCACCGGAAAATATTTCTCGTAGAGTCTGAGTTCTCGCACACCGATTGCGATACAGCCCGCCCGATTCCACCCAGGCCTGCTCTCCGGCAGGCGGGCTCAGACGTAACCGTTGCTGTGAGGTGCACATGAACCACAAGATGCTCACAGGCGTCGCCGTATTTTCGATCGCGGCCGCCGCGGGTCTCCACGCGCAAGTGAAACCAGACACGACGAAGAAACCCGTCCAAGCCGCCGGCGTGGTTGCCACCGATACGCTCATCATCGAGTGGTATCGCCCCACCGGTACGGTGTGTAGCACCGTCGACGTGACGGCGGCGAAGGCGGTCGAGATCAAATCCGACCTCTACAAACCGGATGCGGGAATGATCTCTCCTGATTCCGCGAAGATCGTCGCGCTCTGCGCGGTGCCGGGCCAAATCGGCTCGGGTGAGATGAACGTCGACAACGGCGTCACCCAATACGCGATCGATATCATCCCGAACGGCAAGAAGACGCACGCGAAAGTGATCGTGGACGCCGAAACGGGCGCCGTCCTCTCGTCGAAGCAGTTCGGCGGCCTGCGCGGCCTCGCCGGTTGGGTGCGCGAGAGCGGTGAGCACAAGGCCAACAAAGTGAAACCGCCCACCGACTCCATGACGAAGACGACGATCATCGTGAAGGACTCGACAAAGCTTCCACCGAAACCCCCAACCACCTGACGACTCGCGACCGCGGGTCGCTCCTCAAGAGTGGGGTGCCGTGCCAACGGCACCCCACTTCGTTTTATCCGGCGTCGTCGCGGCGTTGACAAGGTGGCGCGAATGCGGGAAGCTAGTGCGCGCATCGTCGAACCTCCTCGCGCCCTCCCGCTCTCTCTCAATGCGACGATTCACCTCACGCGTTTCGGTCCTTGTCGCCGGTTGCGTAGTCCTCGCCTGCCGAGATACCGAAAAACCGACGGCTCGCCCCCCCGCTGCCCGGTATCTCGCCGTCTGGGCCGGATCGCAGGAGAAGATGGAGGGCGCCAAGGTCGTGACGCCGATAGGGCCGAGCTTCGTCGTCATCATCGACGCCGACACGGCGAGTGCGGCGTACGGCTCGATCGTGACGTCGGTACCGATCGGCGACATGTCGATGATGCCGCACCACACCGAGTACACCTTCCCCCGCGGCGGCGTCGTGTTCGCCGACGATTACACGGCAGGACGGGCGTTCCTCATCGATTTGCGCGACCCTAACGCGCCCAAACGCGTGCGCGCGATGGACGGCGTTCCGGGCTTCGAGAAGCCGCATAGCTTCGCGCGACTGGCCAACGACCACGTCATCGCGACGCTGCAGTACGGCAACGGCATGAAGCCGGGCAACCCCGGCGGCATCGCCGAATTCGACGCCAACGGCAAACTCGTGCGGAGCGTTTCATCCGCCGACTCGAGCATGCCCGGCGCGCGCATCCGCAATTACGGTGTCGAGTTGCTGCCGGCGATCGACCGCATGATCACGACGAGCGCTCCGATGGACACCGAGCACACGGCGAACACCGTCCAGCTCTGGCGACTCTCCGATCTCAAGCTGCTCAAGACGATCGCGATGCCCAAAGTCGCCAACGACTCGCTCGACCAGCAACCATTCGAGGTCCGCGCGCTCCCCGACGGCAAGAGCGTGATGCTGAACAGCTATCTGTGCGGCATGTACCACGTCACGGTGGACGGCGACGCGCCTCGGGTCGAGCTCGTCCACTCGCTTCGTTCACCGCCGGAGAGCGGTTGTTCGGTTCCGGTCATCGTCGGTCACTACTGGGTGATCCCTGTCGCCTATGGCCACCGCGTCATCGCGCTCGACGTCAGCGATCCGGCGCGCGCGAAGCAAGTCGCCGAGCTGAAGACCGACTCGACTTTTCTCCCGCACTGGCTGTCGGCGGATCCGGGCAGCGATCGGATCGTGATGGTCGGTCAGGACGACGGCGAGCCGCGGGTCGCGATCATTCGGCTCGATCCGTCCACCGGCGCGCTCACCTGGGACGACCGGTTTCACGACGCGGACAAGAGCAAGCACGGCGTGAGCTTCGCACGCAGCGATTGGCCGCACGGGAAAGCCGAACACGTCATACCGCACGGATCGCTGTTCATCGCGTCGCCACGGCCATGAGAAGAATCGACATGCCAGGAACATCCACCACGGTTTGCGTACGCCGCGCACTCATTCTGCTCGCGGCGAGCGCGTCACTCGCGGCTGGGCAGTCGCGTCGCTCACTCGATTCGACGGCCGTGAGCGACATCGCCCGGCTGCTATTGCTCGAAGACGTTCGTCGCTTCGACTCGCTCGAGCTCGGGCGCGCCCTCGAGTCCAAGCATCCCGAGGTCCGCCGGCGCGCGATGCTCGCCGTCGCGCACATCTTCGACAAGCGCGGCGTGGCCCTTCTCCGCGCGCAGCCACTCGACGCGGACACCGCCCTCGCCGCGACGGCGGTCTTCGCCGTCGGACAACTGCGCGACACGGCGACCATTCCCTGGCTCGACTCGCTCCTCTCGAATCCGCGAACCGCGCCGACCGTCGCCACTGAAGCCGCGTGCGCGCTCGGAAAGATCAAGACCGCCGGTGCCCGCGAAGTGCTCGCGCGCTACCTCATGAAGGTCACGGCTGGACCGCGAACGCACGCTACGATCGGCGAGGCGCTGCTGTCGATCGGCCGCTCGACGGCGCGCGGTGACATCGCCCCGATCGTGAAATGGACATCTTCTCCCGACGAGGAGATCCGTTGGCGCGCGACATGGGCGCTGTTTCGTCCGCGCGAGCCGGGCGCCCTGGCACATCTCCTTCGCCTCAGCGACGATCGCTCGGCGCACGTTCGGTCGTGGGCGGTGCGTGGTCTCGTCAAGTCGCAGGCGGATTCCGCGTCGCTTGGCGAGCGCGCCGAGGCAAAGCTGCTGGCCGCGCTGCGCGACAGCGATCGCCGCGTTCGCACGGAAGCGGTTCGCGCACTCGGCACCTATTCCGATTCTCTCGCCGTCGCGGCGCTCGTCAACGCCGTTTCGTCGACGGACAGCTGGATCTCGGTGAGCGCGGCCGAGGGGCTGGGACGAGCGCGTTCCGCTTCCATCGTGCCCGCGCTCGTCGCCGCGACCGGTGAAACGCGTCCGTGTGCGCTGCGTGCGACGGCGATTCGCCAGCTGCAGCCCTTCGCCAACGCTGAGGCTCGGACGGCGGCGACGTCGCTCGCGCGCGACAGCGTACCGTATTGCCAGAACCTCGCCGCGCAGATTCTCCGCGACACGTCGTCTACCGGAGGCCGAGCCGGAGGTGGCGGCGGCGGTGGAGGGGGACGTGGACGCCAGCCGCAGCCGCTCGTCGAGCGGCCAATCACCGAGTATCGCGCGATCGTCGAGCGCTGGATCGTGCCGGCGTACAGCGGTAAGCCGCTTCCACGCGCGACGATGCGAACCACGCGTGGAGAGATCGAGCTGGAGCTCTATGCCGGCGACGCGCCCCTTGCCATGGACGCCCTCACCCGAATTCTCGATCAGGGCAACATCACCGGGAGTGAGTTCTCACGCGTGGTGCCGGACTTCGTGGATCAGGAGGCGACGATTCGCGACGCTTCCGTCCAGCGCGACGAGATCAACCGACATCGGCTGACGCGCGGCAACCTCGCGTGGGCGAGCTCGGGCCTCGACACCGGCCGTCCAGGCTATACGCTGAATCACACGCCACAGCCGCACAACGAAGGCGACTTCACGTCGTTAGGCAGAGTGGTGGGCGGACAAGATGTCGTCGATCGGATCCAGCTCGGCGATCGCATCACGGGCGCGCAGATGAAAACGAGCACACCAAAATGATGAAGACGCGGTTCGCTGTTCTGAGCCTTTCCGTGCTCGTCGCGGGGAGCGCGCGCGCGCAGGGCGGAGGCCGCGGCGCCGCACCAGCCGCACCGACATCCTTCTCGGCGACACCGTCCGATCCCCTGGCCGCGCTCCGCTTTCGCGGCGTTGGCCCGGCATTCACGTCCGGACGTCACGCCGACATGGCGCTGGATCCGCGCAATCCGCACGTGTGGTACGTGGCGATGGCCGCCGGCGGCTTATGGAAGACGACGAACGGCGGTCTCACGTTCACGCCGATCTTCGACGACTACGGCGCGTATTCGATGTGTTGTGTGCTCGTCGATCCGAAGAACTCGAGCGTGATCTGGCTCGCGACGGGCGAGAACACGAACCTGCGCAGCGCCAGCGCCGGCGAAGGCGTGTTCAAGAGCACGGATGCCGGCGCTACCTGGCAGCGCGTCGGCCTCGAACGGTCGGAGAAGATCGGCCGCATGGCGATCGATCCGCGGAACAGCGACGTCGTCTGGGTCGCGGCGCAAGGTCCGCTCTGGTCGTCGGGCGGCGATCGCGGTCTCTACAAGACGACCGACGGTGGTCGCACGTGGAAGGCATCGCTCAAGATCAGCGAGAACACGGGCGTCACCGATGTTCTGCTCGATCCGCGCGATCCGGATGTCGTGTACGCCGCCGCATATCAGAGACGCCGGCACACCGGCATGCTCGTCGCCGGCGGCCCGGAAGCCGGCATCTTCAAGTCCACCGATGGCGGCGCGACCTGGCACAAGCTCACGCAAGGATTGCCGACGGTCGACCTCGGCCGTATCGCGCTCGCGCTGTCGCCACAGAATGCAGACGTGGTTTATGCGTCGGTGACGGCGCAGGGAAACGAATCCGGCTTCTTCCGCTCGGCGGATCGCGGCGAGACGTGGGTGAAGCAGAGCACCTGGAATACGAACGATCCGCAGTATTACGGCGAGCTCTTTCCTGATCCTTTCCACGCGGATCGTGTCTGCGCGCTCGCGGTGAACATCTTCTGCACACGGGACGGCGGAAAGACGTTCGCCGCGATGAGCTGGAACGTTCACGTCGACAATCATCACGTTGGCTTCGATCCAGCCGACTCGCTCCACATCTGGTCGGGCAACGACGGTGGCCTCTACGAATCCTTCGACGGCGGCGTCACCTGGCGCCACTTCGAGATTCCGGCGACGCAGTTCTACAAGATCACGCTCGACAACTCGCTTCCGTTCTACAACATCTACGGCGGCACCCAGGACAACGGTTCGATCGGAACGCCGTCGCGCTCTCTGCACCCGAGCGGCATTCGTGTCGGCGAGTTCATGACCGTGGGCGGTGGTGACGGCTTCCAGGCTCGCGCCGACCAGGTGGACAACAACATTCTCTACGTCTCGTCGCAGAACGGCGCGATCCAGCGGCTGGACAAGCGTACCGGTGAGGCAAAGGGCATCGCCGCGCCGCGTTTCTGGGGCGACAGCCAGCGGGTTCGCACGGCGTTCGAGATGCCGTACATCATCAGCCCGCACGACCACAATCGTCTGTACGTGCTCGCCAACGTGCTCTTTCGCAGCGACGACCGCGGCGACAAGTACGTCGCGGTGAGCGGCGATCTCACGCGAAAGCTCGACCGCGATACCTTCACGGTGATGGGCCGCAAGTGGGGGCCGGACGCGGTCAACAAGCATCTCTACACCAATGACCTCAGCGTCGGCACGGCGCTCGACGAGTCGCCGATCCGGCAAGGTCTTCTCTACGTCGGAACGGACGACGGCCTCATACAGGTGTCCGAGAACGGCGCAAAGACGTGGCGTGCTGTCGGAACGTTCCCCGGCGTGCCGGCGCTGACGACCGTCTCTTCGTTGCTCGCGTCCCGCCACGACACGAACGTCGTCTTCGCGGCGTTCAACAACATGCTGCGCGGCGACTTCGGCCCGTATCTCCTCAAGAGCAGCGATCGAGGGCGCACGTGGACGAGCATTCGAAGCAACCTTCCCGACCGCGACCCGGTGTGGACGATCGCCGAAGATCACGCCAACAAGAACCTGCTCTTCGTCGGCACGGAGCATGGCGTGTACACGTCGCCCGACGGCGGCCAACACTGGATGCCGCTTCGCTCCGGCCTTCCGTCCGTCGCCGTACGCGACATCCAGATTCAGCGGCGCGAGAACGATTTGGTGATCGGGACGTTTGGGCGCGGACTCTATATCCTCGACGACTACACCCCGCTGCGCGCGCTTGCCGGCATGAACGCCGAGGGGTTGCTCGCTCCACGGGCAACACGCCTGTACGTCGAGACGCCCTTCCAGCGCGCCGGCCTCGGCAACGGCAACTATGTAGGCAACAATCCGCCGTACGGCGCGCTGTTGAGCTATGTGCTGCGTGCTGACCCGCCCGCAGGGACCGACATCGTCGTCACCATCAAGGACGCCGCCGGCAAGTCGGTCATCGATATTCCCGCGCCGCGCGCCGCCGGACTCAATCGCGTCGTCTGGAATCTTCATCGGAGACCTGACTCGGCTACGACGACGCTCGCCGGTCGCGGCGCCGGCGGACGGGCTGGCGGCGGACGCGGTGCGGCTCCCGACACATCTGGAGCGGAAGGAGCGCAACAGGCCGCGGGGCGCGGACGCGGTGGCTCTCCTCGCCAAGGCCCGCTCGTTCCGCCAGGTGTCTACACGATTCAGTTGGCTCGGCGAATCGGCGGTGCCAACGCGTCGCTCACGCCGGTCGGACCATTGCAACGATTACAGGTTGTTCCGCTCCAACCATAGAAATCTCATGACAAATTCTCGCTTGATCGTCCTCGCAACGATGAGCGGTGCGGTCGCGGCCACGGCGTCGTGCACCCATGCGTCAACCGGCGCATCACCGACGGTTGCGGCAAGCGCGCGGTGGCTCCCGACGTGGTCACCGAGTCAGAGCGCTTCGGCAGCTCGTCCGGCCGCGGGAACGCGAGATCCGGTCCCAACCTACGCGAATTCGACCATCCGTCAGGTGATTCACACGACCATCGGCGGCGATCGCGTTCGCATCCGGATCTCCAACGAGTACGGTGATCGTCCGCTGAAAATCGGCGGCGCTCACATCGCGCTTCGCACGGCCGGTTCATCGATCGATCCCGCGTCCGATCGACCGCTCATGTTCGACGGAAAGACGTCGGCGATCGTGCGAGCCGGGGCTGTCCTGACGAGTGATCCGCTTTCGTTTCCCGTGCCGAAGCTGGGCGACGTCACAATCAGTATCTATCTCCCGGATTCCGCTCGCACGAGCACGCGCCACTCACTCGGCGTCGCGACGACGTACGTCTCGCGGACGGGCGACCTGACGACACGACCGACATTCACCGCCGATACCACGCTTCGCTCGTGGATATTTCTGTCCGGTGTCGAGGTGGTAAATCCCGGCGTTCAGGCGACGATCGTCGCCACGGGCAACTCGATCACCGATGGATTCGGCGCGACGCCGGACTCGAATCGCCGGTGGCCGGACATCCTCGCACGGCGTCTCCTCACGAGCACCGAGCCGCCGAAGGCCGTCGTCAATGCCGGCATCTCGGGCAACAGGGTTCTGACCCTCGGCACGGGGCCAAGCCTGCTCTCTCGCTTCGATCGCGACGTGTTGATGCAGCCCGGCGTCTCGCACGTGATCATCCTCGAGGGCATCAACGACATCAGCCGAAGCGCCGTCGATACGGTGTCGGCGGAGGACATCATTTATGGCCTTCGCCAGGTCGTCGAGCGAGCGCACGAACGCGGCGTCGTCGTGTACGGAGCGACGCTCACACCGTTCGAGCGCGCCAGGCCGGAGAACGAAGCAAAGCGTCAGGCCGTCAACAACTGGATCCGCACGAGCGGCGTGTACGACGGCGTGATCGACTTCGATACGGCGGTTCGCGACCCGGCAAAACCGGATCGCATGCTTCCGGCGTATGATTCGGGCGACTCGCTGCATCCAAGCGACGCCGGGTATCTGGCGATGGCAAACGCCATCGATCTCGCGCTCTTCCGCGGCCGCCGCCGCAACTAGCGGGCAACCGTTTCGTCGCCGCGTTTCATGCGGCGCGTCCCCGTTTCATGCACCGTGCATCGCGGTGCGAGCTTCGACTGCGCGCGACGGCTATGACATGGTGCCGTGGGCGTTTGCGACGCGGCGCCGGCCTCTCCTCTCCTCGGGTGTTCCGCTTGCCCAACCAGCGGCCATCGCTCGGCCAAAGCAGCGAGCGAACCCACAACACCAAACCGAGGAGAGATTTCAATGCGCATCCTTCCCCTAGTCGCGCTCGGCGTTACCGTCGCGGCCTGCTCGATGGACCAGGACTCGAGCCGATCGTTCCCGCTCGCCCCGTCGCTCGACCGAGCCGGCAACGTGGTCGGCCAAGTCTACAGCATGTCCAACGCGACGAGCGGCAACTCCGTGCTCGCGTACAACCGGTCGGCCGACGGCTCGCTCACCTACTCGGCGTCCTATCCCACGGGCGGACTTGGCACCGGCGGAGGACTGGGCAATCAGGGCGGCATTCAGCTCGATGAATCGGGCAAGACGCTCGTCGTCGTCGACGCCGGCAGCAACGAGGTCTCCTCGTTCCGTGTCAACGGCGACGGTTCACTCACGCTCGCCGACAAGGTCGCGTCGGGCGGCACGATGCCGATCAGCGTCACGATCTCCGGCAACCTCGTCTACGCGCTGAATGCCGGCGGGGCAGGGAACATCTCGGGCTTCACGCTATCGTCGCAGGGCGACCTGACGCCGATCGCCGGTTCGACGCGCCCGCTCAGCACCAGCGCCTCGGGTCCGGCTGAGGTGTCGTTCGATCCGTCGGGCAAGACGCTCGTCGTCACGGAGAAGAACACGAACCGCCTCAGCACGTACTCCGTGGACGGGAATGGCGTTGCCCATGGTCCGACCGTCACTCCAGCCGCCGGCGTGACTCCGTTCGGATTCGCATTCACCAATAATGGAACGCTCGTCGTCTCCGAAGCCTTCGGTGGAGCGGCCAACTCGAGCGCCGTCTCGTCGTACGCTCAGGCCGGCGATGTGTGGGCGGTGATCAGCGCGTCCGTACCCACCACTGAGACCTCAGCGTGCTGGATCGCCATCACGAACAGTGGTCGCTTCGCCTACACGACGAACGCGACGAGCGGAACGATTACTGGATATGCCATCCACGGCGGCGCGCTCACGCGACTCGACGCGGACGGCGTGACCGGCAACATCGGCGCCGGCAGCGCGCCGACCGAGATGGCGATCTCCCGAGACAGCAAGTTCATCTACGCGTTCTCGGGGACCACGCATCGCATCGCGGCGTTCGCGATCGGCGGTGACGGGTCGCTCACCGCGCTTCCGGATTGGGCCGGTGGACTTCCTGCCAGCGCCAACGGTCTGGCTGCCCGCTGAGCCTCGACCTACGTTACCCTCGCTGGGGCGGCCGACGGATCGGCCGCCCCAGCGAACTGTCATAAGGACTTCCCGTCTCGCACCACGTGGCCAGTTAATGCCCGGTCGGCTCACCCTTCAGCGCGCTTTCCTCGGAACGATTGCCGTCGCGCTTCTCGTCGGCATCGTTCCCGCCGGGATCGCGCTCGATCGAAGGCTCGTCTCCGCGCTCCTCGCGAAGGCGCGGACCGATCTCGAGATGGCGCCGGGGGTGCTCGCCGACCGCACCGCGTCGCGCATCGACATGCTGCGCATGCACGCCGCGGATTTCGCGCGCGTTCCCGGCCTTGCCGACGCGCTCGCCCGGGGTGATCTCGCGACTGTCCGCCAGCTCGTCGACAAGAATCGAGCGCTGCTCGGCGGTGGCGAGCCGTTGATCGTCGACGCCGCCGGCAAGTCGCTGATCGGGCCGTCGGCAAAGTCCGATTGGGTGGAGGAGACTCGGCGCGGCCGGACACCCGTTGCTGTCGGTGTGGCGCGAGACAGTAACGCGATCGCGAACGTGGCGCTCGCGCCGGTCCAGAACGGCGACAAGTGGGCGGGCGCCGTCGGTGTGCTCGAACCGATCGACGATCGCGCCGCCGACGCGCTCGCCCGGCTGACGCGCTCTGATGTCACCGTGCTCGTCGGCGCCAATGATTCGATTGCCGTCACGACGCTCGACACGGCTCAGGCCATCGCACTCCGGCGCGGCTTCGCGACGACGCACGATTCGGCGCGGGCGCACGACGTTCCAGCCGGCAACCATACGTTGATCGCGGTGGCGGCACCGCTCGGCCCCTCCTCTCGCGTGATCTTTACGCGCGCGCGCGACGCCGAGCTTGCGGTCGTTCCGGAATTGCACCGCGTCGCCGGGCTGAGCGCGCTCGTCGCGCTCGGGGTTGCGCTGCTCCTCGGCGCCTTGATCGCGGCGCGCGTCACGCGGCCGGCGCGCGAGCTGTCGGACGCGGCGTCGGCGATGGCGCGCGGGTCGTTCGACGCGCCCCTGCCGAAATCCAGCATCGACGAGCTGGCGCGGGTCGCCGAGCAGTTTGCCGAGATGCGCGCGACGCTCGCCCGCCAGATGGCCGAGCTGCGAGAAGCGAATGACGCGCTCGCCGAGCGCAACGAACGTCTCGTCACGCTCCAGGCCGACTTGATGCAACGCGACAGGCTCGCCGCAACGGGACGGCTAGTCGCGAATCTCGCGCACGAGATCCGCAACCCGGTGGCGAACCTGCGCAATCTGCTCGAGCTGATTCGACGTCGCACGTCGCACGACGCGCAGGTCCACGATTACGCCGAGTTGGCGATCGACGAGCTTCTGCGCATGCACGAGTTGGCCGAGCAAATGCTCGATCTCAACCGGCCGCGCGATCCAAAGTCTCAACGCGCCGATCCGTTGACTGTCGCGCGGGAGGTCGCCCGGTTGGCGACGGCCGGTGCGGGCGCGGACGGAATCGAGATCTCCGTCAATGGCGGATCTTCGCACACGGCGACGATCGCGCCGGACGCGCTCAAGCAAGTGCTGCTCAATCTCGTCCAGAACGCTCGTGAGGCCGCGACGCAAGCGGGCAGAGATGTCCCGCGAATCGCGATCGACGTGGATGATGCGGGCGACGATGTCGCGATCCGCGTCCGCGACAACGGCCCCGGCGTTCCGGAGGAGCTGCGTGCTCGCATCTTCGATCCGTTCTTTACGACGAAGAGCGCGGTGGACGGTGTTGGACTCGGCCTGTTCGTGGCGGAAGGGTTGATCCGCAGCGCCGGCGGGCGTCTGTCGCTCGACGGAAACTCCAGCGCCGGCGCGACTTTCGTGATCGAGCTGCCGGCCGCCGCCGTCGCCGCGCCGGTTGAACCGACGGGAGCCGCGGCTGTATGAGCGGCGCGCGAATTCTCGTCGTCGACGACGATCCGACCTTTCGCATGACGACCGCGGCGTTGCTCGAGGCCGACGGTTACAACGTCGATACCGCGCCCGACGGACAGCAGGCCGTCGAGCAACTCAAGGATCGGCCGTTCGATCTGCTGCTCGTCGATCTGCGAATGCCCGGCATCGACGGCATCTCGCTCGTCGAGGCGTTGCGCCTGTGGGGGCACGGCGTTCCGATTCTCATGATCTCCGGATTCGGGACTGTCGACAGCGCCGTTCGCGCGCTGCAAACCGGCGTGGACGATTTTCTGCTCAAGCCGGTAGAGCCTGATGTGCTGAGCGCGCGCGTCGCTGACCTGTTGGAGCGGCGCCCCTCCCCCGCGAGCGCGACGACGATCGAACCGGCCGCCGCGGGAATCGTCGGCCGCTCCGCGCCGATGCGCGCTCTGCTCGAGCGCATGAAGCGCGTCGCGGTCACCGACACGACGGTTCTGATCACCGGTGAAACGGGCACGGGAAAGGAGCTCGTCGCGCGCGGCGTGCACGCGCTGTCGCCGCGCGCGAAAAAGCCGTTCGTCGCGGTGAACTGCTCCGCGCTCGCCGAGGGCTTGCTGGAGAGCGAGCTGTTTGGTCACGTGCGTGGCGCGTTCACGAGCGCTGCCCGCGATCGCGCCGGCGTGTTCGAGGCGGCCGATGGAGGCACGCTCTTTCTCGACGAGATCGGCACGACGACGGCGGCGCTTCAGTCACGCCTTCTGCGCGCGCTGCAGGAGCGCGAGATCACGCGCGTCGGAGCGTCGACGCCGATTCGTGTCGACGTCCGCGTGATCGCGGCGACGAACGTCGACCTCAAGTCGCTGGTGAGCCAGGGAAAGTTCCGCGAGGATCTCTACTACAGATTGGCGGTGTATCCGCTCATGGTGCCGCCGCTCCGGGAGCGGGCGACGGACATTCCGCTCCTCGTCGAGCACGCCCTCGCCCAGCTGCGCACGCGCATTCCAACCGCGGCGACGCTCAGCGTCTCACCGCTGGCCATGCGACTCCTCCGCCAATACTCCTGGCCGGGGAACGTTCGGCAGCTGCTTGCCGCGCTGGAGAGCGCCGCGATCTCCGCCGGAGATGGCGGGCGGATCGAAGCCCAACATCTCCCCGACGAGATTCGCGAGGCGCAGGACGGCGCGCAGCAGGGTGCGCGCTACAAGGCGTCGTCCGGCGCGGACGACGAACGCGCCGCGATCGAAGCCGCACTCGCGCACACCGGCGGCACTCTCTCCAGAGCCGCCGAGCTCCTCGGCATGGGGCGTACTACGCTCTGGAGGAAAATGCGCGCGTACGGAATCACGACCCCGGCGCCCGAAGACGCCTAGCTCTTGTAGCGCTTCGAGGCGTGGTTTGCATTGACCGCTCCGGGCTCACCTCTCCGCTGCCTCCGTGCGCGACAACCTGTATCGCGTCACGCCGTGTCGTTCCAGCAGTCACCTGCGCGCGTAGCGCGCGCGCAGCGCGCGCACAGCCGCGCCACACGGCGCCGAGCGAGCGGGCCGGGCAGTCCGGTTCGCGAGCACTCCGCGCACGGAACGGCCGCGCGGTCGGAGCGCCGGTGTTCCATGACGCCGTTTCGTTCGCGGCCGCGCTAGTTCATGAAACGCGTTCATCGAGTGCCCGTTCGAAGGACGGCCGCGCAACCAAAGGCCGAACAATGACTTGGCAGCGACGTCTGTCGTTGCCGATCGCGGTGTCCGGATTGCCAATACACGGGGCGTAACTCAATCCGAACACCGAGGGCACTATGATCCGCATGCTTTTCTCGCCGCTCGCGACCATGGTCGCCGGCGTCGTCAGCAGTCACTCGCCGCGCACCGAGCAGGTTGCTGTTTTCTCCGGCGGCTGCTTCTGGGGAGTCCAAGCAGTTTTCCAGCACGTCGTCGGCGTCACGAACGCCGTGTCCGGCTACGCCGGCGGTGATGCGGCGACGGCGCACTACGATCGGGTGAGCGAAGGCAACACTGGCCATGCCGAGTCGGTGCGTGTGACGTTCGATCCGTCGCAGGTGAGCTACGACCAACTGCTCCAGGTCTTTTTCACCGTCGCGCACGATCCGACACAGCTCAACTACCAAGGGCCGGATCACGGACCGCAATATCGGTCGGCAATCTGGTCCACGAGCCCGGAGCAGCAAGCCGCGGCGAAGACGTACATCGCGCAGCTCGCGAAGGGCAAGGCATTTCCGCGGCCGATCGTCACCGAGGTCTCGCCGCTCGGTGCGTTCTATCCGGCAGAGTCGTATCACCAGGACTACGCGACGATCCATCCGTACCAACCGTACATTCTGTTCAACGACGCACCGAAAGTCGCACGGCTCAAGAAGCAGCTACCCACGCTCTACCGCGACAAGCCGATGCTCGTGAGCGACATGAAGAAGGAGTCGAACATGCGAACCTACACGAAGCCCAATGACGCGGAGCTCAAGAAGAAGCTCACGTCGATGCAGTACCAGGTGACGCAGCACGAAGGCACCGAGCCGGCGTTTCACAACGAGTACTGGAGCAACCATGAGCCCGGGATCTACGTCGACATCGTGAGCGGCGAGCCGTTGTTCAGCTCACTCGACAAGTACGATTCCGGCACCGGCTGGCCGAGCTTCACGAGGCCGCTCGAGCCGGAGAATGTTTCGACGAAAACCGATCGGCAGTTCGGGATGATGCGAACGGAAGTCCGATCGGTGCACGGCAATTCGCACCTCGGTCACGTATTCGACGACGGGCCCCGTCCAACCGGGCTTCGCTACTGCATGAACTCCGCGTCGATGCGGTTCATCCCGGCCGCGAACCTCGAGGCCGAGGGGTACGGCCAGTACCGGAAGCTGTTCGAGAAGCCGTAGTTCGGCGCGAGTCGGCCGGGTCGTCGAACAACATCCCGGCCGGCTCATTTCCGACGCCCATCGTTTGCGTCAGCGCGGTCAAGCTGTCCGCGAGCGCCCGGCGTTCGGGCCGCGACAGCGCGCGGATGCCGTCGACCAGCGCAACGGTCGGCGGCGTCGGCGCGCGTCGCATGGCACGGCGGCCGCTCGCCGTGATCGTGAATTCGGCGCGCCGACGGTCGTGCTTCGATTGCTGTCGAACGACGTCCCCTCGCTCAGTCAGCCGGTCGAGCACCGCAGCGGCGGAGCTGCGATCGGTCATGGTGGCGTCGGCGATCTCATTGACGGAGGCGCCAGGGCGCTCGGCGATCATCGCCAGCACGAAGGCCTGGGACGCGCTCAGCCCACTCGCCAGCTCGGCTTTGCGCGCATGAAGACGCAATTCACGTAGGATGCGCCGAAAGGCGTCGACGGATCGAATCACGTCCTGGTCCTCGTCGCCCGTAACGCTTTCCTTCGGTCTGTTGCCCTGTTTGGCCATTCCGCTCCCCAAATCGCGCCTCAGTTGCGCCTGCGCCCGACTCTCTCCCTCGGCCGGCTCGCGCTCAAAGCTAAGCCATCCGGGCGAACTTCCATTAGTCTAGTAAGGGGGGAACCCCGTATTGGCGAGCGCTGTGGAATGTTGAGCATGCCGTGTGACGACTGAAGCGACGAGTTTGACCGAAGGCGACGGTGTTCGTGCGACCTGGGCCGCGCGGGTCGCCGGTTTGGTCGAGGATCTGCGCCGCCGCGAGGACAGGCTCGCATTGTTCCTCAGCCTTCTGATCGGCGCGCTGGTCGGGCTCGTGGTGGTCGCGTTCATTCTGCTCACGGGTCGTCTCGCGGTGCACATGTATCCGGCGGGCGACGACTCGGCCTGGCGGCGCATCGTGGTTCCGACATTAGGCGCCCTCGTCACGGGCATTCTCCTCGTCCGGTTCTTTCCAAATGCGCGCGGAAGCGGCATTCCGCAGGCGCGTGCCGCGATCTTCATCGAGGACGGCCGCATCACGCTGCGCACGGTCGTCGGGAAGTTCGTGTGCTGCTCGGCGTCGCTGGCGAGCGGCATCGCGCTCGGACGCGAAGGGCCGTCGGTGCACATCGGCGCGGGCATCGCGTCGGTCATCGCGCGCCGGCTCGGATTGAGCGTCCCACAGGTGCGGTGGCTCGTGCCCGTCGGCGCCTCGGCGGCGCTGGCGGCGGCATTCAACACACCAATCGCCGCCGTGCTCTTCTCGCTCGAGGAGATCATGGGCGACATGCACGCGCCGATCCTCGGTTCAGTCGTCCTCAGCTCGACGACATCGTGGATGGTGCTGCATCTCGTTCTCGGCGACGAGCCACTCTTTCACGTTGCCGGATATCATCTCGTCGATCCGCGGGAGTTGCTCGTGTACGCGGTGCTCGGCATCGTCGGCGGAATCGGGTCGGTGGCGTTCGTTCGCCTCCTTCTCACTCTGCGCACCGCGTTCGCGAAGCTGCCTCGCTCCACGCTTTGGATTCAACCCGTCGCGGGAGGCCTGTGCGTCGGCGTGCTCGGCTACTTCGTCCCCGCTGTTCTCGGCGTCGGATACGATCAGGTCGAGCGGGCGCTGGGCGGTGAGTTGGTTTTGCAAGCGGTTGCGCTGCTCGCCGTTCTCAAGATCATCGCGACGACGGTTTGTTACGCGTCGGGTAACGCCGGCGGAATCTTCGGACCGAGCCTGTTCATCGGGGCGATGATCGGCGCCTCGGTCGGCCATGTCGCCCATGAGCTCTTTCCCGCGACGACGGCCGGTGCCGGCGCCTACGCGTTGGTTGGCATGGGGACGGCGTTCGCGGGAATCATCCGGACGCCGCTCACGTCGGTGATCATGATCTTCGAGGTGACGCGGAACTACACGATCATCGTGCCGCTGATGATCTCCAACTTGATGGCGTTCTACATCTCGCAGCGGTTCCAGCGAGAACCCATTTATGAAGCGCTCGCCCGACAGGATGGCTTGCACCTACCGACTGGCGAGTTCAGGCGGATCGCGCGGCAGTTTCGCGTGAGCTCGGCCCTGCAGCCGAGCCCGGCGCCGCTCGATGTCGGTCTGTCGATCTCGGACGCCCACGAACGGACGACGAGCGTCGATTTCGGATCGTGGCCGGTTGTCGACCGCCGCGGTCTCGTCGGAATGATTCGCGTCGGCGACCTCTTGGCCGCGCTGGCCGCGGGCCGGGGCCAGGAAACGCTTCAGTCGCTGCTGGATGCCGACCGGCACGACTATGACGAAAACGCTCTTCACTTGCACGCGGACCATCCGTTGAGCGTGGCGTTGTCGCGAATGGGCGCGACCAGTCATACGGTGCTGCCCGTCGTCAGTCGGGCCAACGTACGCGTGCTCCTCGGCGTCGTAACGCTGCCGGACATCCTTCGCGCCTACGGCGTTGAGCAAGCGCTCGACATACCCACCCTCGAGGCAAAGGCTGGTGACTGAAGCCGCGGTCGAGCGACGCCTGCCGACGCTCGGCGGCTTGCCGGTATTCGTCGGCACCATCGCCGCGGTGTTGATCAGCATCATCGGCTTTCTTTTCTTCGACCTGTCGCTCGCGGCCATCGATCGTCGGGAGTCCGCCGCGCATGCCGCGTCGGCGTACGACCACGGGCTGGCGCTCCTACGGTCGCTCGATCCGGACGCCGCCCTCGATCAATTTCGAATTGCGGCAGCTCTCGACCGGACGAACGTCGCCTACGCGCTGGGCCTGTCGGAGGCAATGCTCGAGGCCGGCCGCGCAAGCGACGCCGAATCGACCCTCAAGGTGCTGCTGACGAGAACCGAAAACGACGGCGCGGTGAATCTGACGATGGCGCACGTCATGGCGCGCGAAGGGCGCGTGAACGACGCGAAAGCGTACTTTCATCGCGCGATCTTTGGACGGTGGGGCGCCGACTCGACGACCCGTCGTCTCCAGGCGCGGTTCGAGCTGATTCACCTGTTGACCGAGCATGGAGCGCCGGCCGAGCTGTTGGCAGAGCTACTGCCGCTCGAGGACGTTTCGGTGGACAGCGTCGCGCTGCGACGGCGCCTCGGTGGTTTGTTCCTGCTCGCCGGGTCACCGGCGCGCGCGGCGACGATGTTTCACAGCGTGCTACTGAAAGAGCCGGGCGACGCCGACGCGTATGCCGGTCTGGGCGAATCGGCGCTCGCGCTCGGGAACTTCAGGACGGCGAAGGCCGATTTCGCCGAGGCGGCGGCGCGCCGGCCCGACGACACGCACCTCCGCGACCGCGCGGCACGGGTCGACACGATCCTTGCGCTCGACCCGAGTGCCAACGACCTCACGGCGGACGAACGCTACGAGCGCAGCCGGAATCTGCTCGCGCGGACGGTCGATGTATTGACGCGCTGCGGGGAAGCGTCGTCCACGGCGGTCACCTCGGCTCGCGAGCTGCTCGGTCGCGCACCGGCGCCGGCGGCGCGGCGGGTTGCGGGCGATTCAATGATCGGCGCGGCGATCGGATTATGGAACTCTCGACTGCCCCGGTGCGATGCCTCGGCGTCCGACGAAGTGTTGCGCTCCGTTTTCGTTCGACTCACCGGCTGAGCGGGCGCGGCGTCGCTGGCGTGACGGCAGCGCGACGATCAGGAGGCTCGCGATGAGCCCCAGGCAGATATCGAGCACACCGGCTGCAACGTCCGTCGACAATGTCATGACGCCGCGCGACCGCGCGGTTAGGGGGTGTACCCCATATTAGTTGTCGGGGCCGGAATTCGCCAGACGCGACCGACGTCGCGTTCTCGGCGCTCCTCGGCGCGTGTGGCACGCGAGTCGCGGCGCGTCAGGGCAAAAAGGGATCTCACCATGTCCAAACCGTGCTTTCCGCTCGTGGTTCTGATCGCGTTCACCGCGGCTTGCGGCGGTGGTGGCGAGAAGCCGAGCGCCGGCTCGAGCGCCGCCGCTCCACCGTCGAACCCCGCGCCCGGTTCGACCGCGGCCGCCCCGACGGGCACCGCGGCTCCGATCACCGGAAAAACCTGGGACGTCAAGATGATCGGCGACGCGACTGGGTCCCGCTTCGATCCGGCGTCGCTGACGATCAAACGAGGCGACGGCGTGCGTTGGACGGTCGTCTCAGGGGTGCCGCACAACGTGACGTTTTGGTCGGACAGCATTCCGTCAGGCGCCCAAGGCCAGCTGTCGGCGAACATGCCGCAGCCCGCGGGGCCGATGACGAGCCCGATGTTAGTCAATGTTGGCGACACGTACACTGCGTCGTTCGGCAACGTCCCGCCGGGCACCTATCACTATTATTGTACGCCGCACCTGGCGCTCGGGATGAAAGGGACGATCGTCGTCCAGTAAGCAGACTTACTGCCGTTGCCGGTTCTGGCGTAGCTTGTCTCATGCCCAGGGATGGCATCGCACGTGTTCGGGCGCTGACGAGGAAGCTGCCGGACGTCGAAGAGGGCACGACGTTCGGCTTTCCGGCGTTCAAGATCGAGGGAAAGACGTTCGCCTGGTTCCCGAAGAAAAAAGAGGTCGAACCGGGCTCGCTCGGCGTTCGCATGAGCATTCTCGAACGGGAGTACCGCATCGCGGCCCAGCCGCGCGTCTATTATGTCACGCCGCACTACCAGGACTACGACTCGGTGCTCGCGCGCATCGACGAGCTGACGGACGCCGCGCTGCGCGAGTTGCTCGAGTCCGGACACGAGTACATCGTGGCCCAGGCGAAGAGCGCGGGTTCTAAGCGCCGGCCGCGGCGGTGAGAGTCGTTTCCCAGACGTCGGTCACGCGCTCCCACGTATAGCGCGAAAGCGCCTTTTCGCGGCCGCGTTCGCCGAACCAGGCGCGTTTGTCCGGATCATCCAGCAAGTCGAGAATCTTGCGAGCGAGATCTTTCGGGTCGAACGGAGTCGCTGTCCACCCGTCCACGCCGCGATCGATGACGCAACGCGTGGAAGCGATGTCGCCGCCGATCACCGGCTTCCCGCACATCCACGCCTCGACGAACACGATGCCGAAGGACTCCTCCACCGAGGGCATCGCGACCATATCGCACGCGTCGATGATCGAGGGTCCGTCCGCGTCGGCGAAGTCGTCGATCAGGACGAGCTTCGCCCGATCGCAATCGGAGAGCGCATCAAGCTCCCGCGAGACCGCTGCATCGCGATGCGCGCTCTGGCCGGCCATCAGCAACACGACATTCGGCCTATCCCGCCAAACGATGCGCATCGCTTCGATTAACGTCGCCGCTCCCTTGAGCTTGTCTTGCCGGCCGACGAATCCCACCACCGGGCGCGTGCCGATGCCGTACTGTTTCCGGATGCGCGCGCCGTCGCGCTGCTCGAAGCGAGCCGGGTCGGCGCCCGCGCCGGCGATGGCGACTGACCGTCCGCCTCGCGCCCGGACAAAATCGCGCTCGGCCTCGGTGGAGACGATCGACGCGTCGCAGTTCCGCAGCATTCGGTCGTAATGCGGGCTGGATACCCAGTCGCATTCGACGTGGAATATCGGGACGCCGACGCGTGGCACGCGGCGCAACGTTCGCGGGAGACAGGCCCAGTACATCGCCGGGTAGCACCAATTGATTGCCGTGACGACGTCGGCGCGAAGCGTGGCGATCGGGAGAAGCATGTTGATGCCGCTCGGGCCGATGAGCGCCCAGTCGTCCATGCCGACTATCCAGCCGGCGGTTCGCCATCCTCCGCGGCGCTGCAACCACCACTCGAACATGTGTTGCAGCCTCCCGGGCGCGGTCGGGAGACGAATGACCTGAACACCGTTGATCGTCTCGCGGCGAGGCAAACCCGCCGGCTTCGAGCTCCAGAAATCGAGCTGCGTCGCGCAGTCGAAGGTCACGACGCTCACTTCATGCCCGCGCTCGACGAGTCGTTCGGATACGGATTGCAGCAGCCGCTCCGCACCGCCGACCATCGGCGCGTATGACGGAGAGACATGAACAATTCGGAGACGGCGCGATCGATCCGGGTCGTGGCTCACGAAGGATGGACTAGCGAAGCCTTGCCGGACTTTCGCCGGGACCGGCCCGGACGCCGACGGCTTCGCCGGCCGCGTGACAACACGACAACACGAACATCAACGGCAGGCTGGCCCGGGCTGCGGGGGTCAACTTCCTGGTGCCGCCCATTGCATCAAGTCCTTGCCGGAACAGCTTCCACGGTCCGCGTCCTCGTTCGTCCGCGCGCGCGCGCAGGCCCGTGGTAGAGCGGCCGTTGTCGTAGTGTGCGCGCAACGTGCCCCAGAAGCCGTGTGACTGCACGTGCGTCGCCGTAAGGCCGTCGCTCACGTGACATCGGCCTTCAAGGAATAGCCGGGGGTTAAGCTCGAGCTCGAGCCATCCCGTCGCGATTGGTCCGGGACCGAGGACGGATCGGCGAAACGCGAAGTTCGCGACCGGCGGACACAGATACCCCTGGTGGCGATTCACTGGCGGGTAGAACGCGCCGAAGGTGTGCAGGAAATTCGCCCAATCGATCAACGAGCCAGTCGAGCCGTTCAGCACGGGGCCAGTCACCGAATCGGCGCCGGGGTTGCGCTCGAACGCCTCGAGAACCTGCGCGCACCAGTCATGAGCGACGAGGACGTGATCTTCAGTCATCGCGATGATGTCACCGCGCGCCCGTTCGGCGGCCCGGGCGCGCAGCTCGAACACCGACGCACCCGGCATTCGCACCCACGACAGGCGCTCAGAGCTCGCGGCCTTCGCCGCATCGAGCGCTTCGCCGTGGCCGTCGCCGACGATGATCTCTCCACCGACGGCGGCGACCTGCGGCTCGAGCACCTCGAGGCAGTTGGCCAGGTCCGGCCACGGCTCGATCGTGGCGAGTATGACGGAGAGTGTGATGCGGTCGGTCATGCGTGGGTGGAGTGGGTCAATCAGAAGAGTCTCAATATGAACCGACGGCGGTCCAGTCGTCCAACACATCTCATCCCGTTGTTTACCCTCGAAACAACGTCGCGCGAGCAGATCGACGTGCCATTTGAAGCGCGAATGCATCGAAACTGTCGAACGCATCCAACAGCTTGACGACACGTTGCCACAGGCACGCGTCGGACCGCATACTTTCGACGCCTCATCGCGCTCAGTGTTAATCGATGCCCACGAAGCCAGACATTCGCCGCGAGCTCGCCGCCGTACCGGAATCGCCGCTCGTCCAGATTGCGACGCTGGCCGAGTCGATGCCCGGATCGATCAAGCTCTGCTACGGTGAATCGGACCTGCCGACGCCCGCCTTTGTCACGGAGGCGGCGCACCGCGCGGCGCTCGACGGGCACACCTTCTACACCCACACGGCCGGCTATCGCGAATTGCGCCAAGCGATCGCGACGAAGGTCCGTGAGCTGCACGGCGTGAGGCACGACGAATCCGAGATCATGGTCACCGTCGGCGCGTCGATGGCGATCTACGCCGCGATCCGCGCCGGCATCGGACCCGGCGACAACGCCGTCATCATCTCACCGGCGTACGCGATTTACGCCAATGGCGTGACGATGTGCGGTGGCGAGCCGCGCTTCGCCTCGCTCGTTCGGTCGGGCGCCGGATTCGTTCTCGACCTCGACCGCGTCCGTGGCGCGATCGACGGCAATACGAGAATGCTCATTGTCAACAGTCCGTCCAATCCGACGGGCGTCATGCTCTCGACCGGCGAACAACGCGCGCTCGCCGAACTGGCGGAGGCGCACGATCTGCGCATCCTCGCCGACGAGGTCTACGAGCGGATCACCTACGACGCGCCGATCGCGCCGTCGTTCGCCCGCGTCGTCGAGAACAAAGACCGGCTGATTGTCGCCAACAGCTTCTCCAAGACGTACTGCATGACCGGCTGGCGGCTCGGCTGGGCACAGTCGAGCGCGCCGATGATCAGCGCGATGACGACCGGCGTCGAGTTCATGACCTCGAACGCGTCGGCCCCGGTGCAGCAGGCGGGGATCGCCGCGCTGCGCCAGGGCGAGGCGTACGTCGCCGATCTACGCGCGCACTTCGCCGCGCGGCGTGCCCAGGTGATCGACGAACTGTCGCGAATCGACGGCGTTTGCGTCGCCGCTCCGGCCGGCAGCTTCTTCGCCTTCTTCACGATCGACGGCGTCACCGACTCCGCGGCGTTCGCGGTCGAGCTCCTGCGCGACACGGGCGTCGCCCTCGCGCCAGGCTCCGCGTTCGGTCCCGGCGGTGAAGCCGCGCTGCGGTTGTGCTTCGCTTCGAGCGAGGAGACGATCGCGGAGAGCCTGAACCGGCTGCGTCAGGCGGGCTTGTTTTCGAACAAGTATTTGTCGCGAAGGTAGGCGACGCGCAGTCCGGCGCGCAGCATGTTGCGATACGACGGATTCGTGTGCTCCAGGCTGTCCGGCGACGTCTCCGCGGTCACCCACGAACAGCCGAGCCGCTTCGCGTCGCTCAAGCGTCTCGCGAGCAGCGCTGATTGGGCGCCGCGATTGCGCGCGTCGGCCGCGGTGCCAGCGACCCCGAACCAGGCGCCCCCGTCCTGGACGAACATCGCCGCGCCGGCGATGGGGCGCTCGGCGTCGAACGCCATGTAGTAGCGCCATCCGGTTTTGCCGATGGCGGAGGCGATGTCGGGCTTCACGGACTCCGGGAGACCAAACGCCTCGCCAACGATCGACGTAAACGTTTCAGCGGATTCGCGGCCGACCTCACGGACTGAGATGCCATCGCGGTGGGCAGCGGTGATGTCGCGTAACTCGCCGACCAACTTGACCGTCGGCGTTTTCAGCACGCCGCCTTGTCGGGTCAGTGTTTCCGCTCCGCCGACGATCGTCGCGTCCGGTCCGCAATCGATCAGCCACCGCGGCACGCCGGCGTCCCGAAAGAAGGCATTCACTTCGGCGAGGAGCGCGTCGTCGAGCGGTTGATCCAATCCGATGCCGATCGTGCGGTTCACCGTGGCCACATCGGCTCCGGGCGTCGCCAGAGCCAACGCGCGTCCGAACCGTCGCACACGCGTTCCCAAACGGTGCTTGAGCTGCGCCGGCAGCGCTTCGACGCGCTGCCTCCACGCCTCGGCTTCGAGGAATTCGATCGATGCGCTTTCCATCACTCGCTACGTTAGCGCCGAGCCGTCTCGACCGCGAGGTGATGCCATCGTTGCGAGAAGATTACGATGTGATTAGCAGCGGACGCGTGCGGCCATAGAGGGTTGCGGACGACGCCGGAGACTTCACAATAAAGACATGAAAACATTCCGCGCTGCCGCAGCCAGCCGCTGTCTCCTCACTCTCGCCGCGATCGCGCTCTCGTCCGCGCAGCTGACGGCGCAGATTCCGACGACTCACGCCGGTCGCGTCTTTTCGGCATGGCTCGACGCGACGAATGCCGGAGACCGTGCGAAGATGAAGGCCTTCCTCGACGCGAGCCTGCCGGACTTTTCGCTCGACCAGTCGATGGCGATGGGAGCACGAAGCGGCGGCTATGACGTGCGAAAAGTCCAGAACTCAAAGGACCGCGAGATCGCCGTGCTGCTCCAGGAGCGCGGTCCCGCGCGCCAGTTTCAAACACTTACCTTGGTCCTCAAGGACGACACTTCGGACCGCATCGACGACATCCGTCTGCGTGCCGCCGAACCGCCTCCCGATCTCGCGACGCCGCAACTCACGGCCGCGGAGCTCGCTGCGGCTCGCAATGGAGCGCCGTTCAAGCGCCTCAACGAGTATCTGAACGCGCTCAACTTCGGCAACCCCGACGTCATCCGGCGTTTTCTCGAGACGAGCTATCCGAGCGCGAACGTCAACGGGCAGGTGAACTTCGCCGAACAGACTGGCGGGTTCGACCTGCGTTTGATCGAACGGGCGACCCCGACGTCGATCGTCGGTTTGGTCCAGGAGCGTCGCTCGGATCAGTTTGCGCGATTCGTCGTCGTCGTCGATTCGACGAATCCGGTAAAGATCCTTCAGCTCAACCTCTCGGCCATTCCGCGCCCGGCCGCGTTCCCGATCGCGAAGATGTCGGAACCGGAGCTCGTGTCGGCCCTCAAGACGCGATTGGAGACGGATGCCGCCGCCGACAACTTCGCCGGCTCGATCATTCTCGCCAAACTCGGGACCGGTCCAAGCAAGGTGTTGTTCAGCGGCGCCTATGGGCTCGCCGATCGTGACGCGAAGACGCCGAACACGCTCGACACCAAGTTCCGCATTGGGTCGATGAACAAGATGTTCACCGCGACGTCGATCCTGCAGCTCGTGCAGGCCGGCAAGATCAAACTCACCGATCCGCTCGGGAAATACGTCAGCGACTATCCGAACAAGGACGTCGCGACCAAGGTCACGATCCACCAGTTGCTCACGCACACCGGGGGCACCGGCGACATCTTCGGACCGGACTTCAGCGCGCATCGTCTCGACCTCAAGACGCACGACGACTACGTGA